>ERZ802830.2548-NODE-2548-length-16285-cov-6.35601_pt1 | contig 16285 bp, 4 predicted proteins | sample MGYA00345654_ERZ802830 | MGnify/ENA primary metagenome ERZ802830 (study PRJEB30503, sample SAMEA104212375) | marine metagenome | biome: Westerlies Biome; feature: [SRF] surface water layer (ENVO:00010504) within the epipelagic zone...; material: water...
GAAGACTAAATATTCCGGTGCGAATCTTTACAAGCTGGAAATAACTCGGTTGACTTTAAGACCGTTGCTAGAGACCACATATTAATTAACTCTAATAGATGGAAGGTGTTTCATAGAGAGGAAACCTTTACAACAAAGGGTGGACAGCTAGTTACTAGGCAATGTAATTACATTAAGGTGGATGATAAGGTTGGCGGACCAACCCTAACGGAGATTGAATTAGCTTTATCTGGTGGGGTTGATGATGTGGATGCCACTTCAGAAGTAAATATAGATATTAGGCTTCCAATTGAATATGATATTAATGATTATAAAAATGTGGGCAGAAGGCAATATAGGATTAACTCCATCTCCGAAGAAAACGGAAGCTATGATATCAAGGCTAGCGAGTACAATAGAGAAAAATTTGGAATCATTGAGAAGTCCCTCAGTCTTAATCGGCCTAGCCTACCAATTCCCCCTCAGGTTAACATGTCTATACCCAAAGCCCCTTCGGATGTAACAATAAAGGATTTAACATTTAGAAATGAGTAGTCGAGTTAATATATTAGTTTCTTTTAAGATTTATAGTAAGACTGATACTTACTATTTAGTTGGATCTTCTAACGCGGGTAGTTTTACTCACAAATTGGGTAAAGGTTGGTCTGATGATGGATCTCCTGATTTGTATCATAGTAGAATTGATGCTAGTGAGATCGGAAACCTTGAATCTAATGGTTTTCTTGTGTCTAAAGTGGTTCCGCTTGGGGAAAAGTATGGAGACTATAGGATGCGCATGTATGCAGAAAACGAATTGGGTATTAGGTCTGCTTACGTTGAGTTGGATAAGGTTATTCCTGCTCCTGATATAGATGGAACTTTTAGATTTAATAGTATATATGTTGACAGATTAACTGAAGAAAAGCCATCTGCATACTCCGTGGTTAGGAAGTCTCCTCGTCGGGCCGCTCCGACTTTAGAGTTAGATAACTCTTTGGTTGTTGAAAGTGAGTTCGTCGGGCGAAGCGCATTGATTAAGTGGGATCTTAAAGCGCCCTATGGTTTTACGGGCTCTCCTAAAGGTACCGTGGTTCAACCTTCTAATATAGATTTGTTTGAAAGTTTATTTAGTCATTTTGAAATATATTTTTATAAAGAAAACCCAGAAGAGAAAATTTCTACTCAGGATGATGTTAATACTCCACCTGTTGGGTCTGCGGTTTTTGATTCTGAGTTACCCGTGTCGGAAGTTGGTCAAATTGTTGATTTAAGTTTTGACAAAAGGGTTGGCGAGAAAATTATTGATGAAGATAATTTCGAGGTTGGATTTTCTAAAAATTTTATAGAAAATTTGATGGGAGATGGTGAGCGTTTTATTTATATTAAGGTTGTTGGTAAGGATATATTTTATAACAGTGCAGATGATAAATACATGCATCGATTTAGTGGGGTAATAAAAGTTGAAAACACTCGAAGCAGAATAGAGGAAGCATTTGCGGATTTATACGGAAATCAAATGACACTATCTTACGTTAATCGGGATAGAGATTTTCAGGGTGGAAAAGTTATTTTAAGGTCTTTTACTTCTCAAGATAATACCACTTGGGTTCATTCTGATTCCGCTGTTCTTAATTCTGCTGGGGCATCTAATGTTTTTAAACAAAAGTGGAGTTCTCCTACTAATAGAAATTATTATAAATACATTTTGGAGATACATGATGCTTATGGGTTTTGCGGATACCACTCTATATCTAGTAAAGGGGTTTTAAAAGATTTCTTCACAAAAAAGCTAACCGGAGAAACCCAAGGAGAGGATACTCAGGAAAAAGCTCTGGACGTAGCCATAGCGGATAGTTATGCTTGGCAATCTGAAAGAAAAATAGGATCTATATCTATAAAAGAAAATGGATCTAGTTTTGATGTCTCATGGAGTGTGGTCGATTCTCAAGGTCACCTAATTAACCCACCAGCCCCAAGTAGAGACTCATCCGGCGTTCCTATTTTTACCATGGGGGACCGAATAGAAATCGAAGACCTCGCAGGTTTTACGGTTGATTTTAAATGCCCTGATGAATATATAAATTCTGGAAACTCTTTTCCTGTTAGAGATGCTTTTGATTTAGGTATACTTGGTATTGAATCCGAAGATCAAAGTGGCAACAAAACTTATAAAGCCGGATCCCCTGATAATTCATCTGGGCAGTTACTTATTCCAGAAACCATAGGTATAACGGATGGGGTTTTAACTGCTGAAAATCAATTATCAATTAATTTAGATACATCAATACAATTAACAAAAGAAGAAAATGCTGATTTATATAGAAGTTGGTTTAATGATTTAAATTATGATGATGTTCCAGCTAATAGTGAATTTAGAGTATTGTATAAAGAGAATAATAATGCTAATGTTGGTAGTTATAAAAACAAAGGTTTTTATGCTGTCGATGCCCAGAGAAGAATCAAGCTTGCTGTTTCACTGATTGATAGTGAGGGTAGAATCATCGATACGAAGATTAGCGAAGGATATAACGCCCCTCCTCGCATATTAGTTAAACAAGGATTAAGCTCTGACCCGTCTTCTGTTTCTTCTGCGTCAGTTAGATCAACTGACTTGGTTGAATTTAAGTTATCACTAAACGAAAAGACCAATACCGTAGGTATATTCAGAAGGCCAGTTGAGGTGCCTAATCAGCACCCTGTGGGTCATTCTGATTTTGAAGATAAATATTATGGGGTTGGCGGAGAGTCTAATGTAGATAAGACTCGAGTGGATGACCCTGATCACGCTAAACCTATATCGGTATACAATTCTAAAGACCTAGATTATTTTGCAGAAGGGGTCGCCACTTCTGCGGACGTTATGCTTTATGGATTTGGTGTTGAGATGGATAGGTGGGTAAAGGATGATGATCCTGAAGATTTTATTAGTAATGCTGAATATGTTGCTTTACCTGACGACGCTGAAGCTATGGTCGATGCTGGTGCTAGTAATCACAAAAAACAATATGTGCGATTTGAGGTTACTGGTAGAAATATATCGAACGTAGGAGAAGGAGGGTTCTTTACTGCTTTCATTGATTCCAAAGGCAATAGGGCTAATTCTGATTCTTTTGGAACTAAAAATTTCTTGGCAGGAGGAAGGGTTATAGGTTCTGATAATAGCATAACCATTATTGATCAACCTCCACTTATTAGAGAGCAGGGATTGCTTCGAAGAAAAGCTCCTGGAACTCAATACGACTATATGCTTCTGCCTTTTGATTCTTTTGGAACTGGAGAAGCCTGGCTTCCTGATAGAGTAAATTTTTACGGAGGAGTATTGTTTTCTCAAGACGAAAACGGAGCAATTGGTACGTTAGATTTTGATACCCCTTTTCCACCTGAAGGTTTACAAATCAAGGGTGCAAATAAGACATTCTTTATGGAGTGGCAACCTCCGGCTTTTGAAGCTGGTGATGTAGATTTTTATAATCTGTATTATATTAACGATTCTAGATCTGAGACTGATCGTCTTGGGCTTGGTGGGGCTGATACTAGAATAGCTGATGGAGATATTTTAAGATTTAATAAAGATGAATATGTGCATGAAGACTCAGAATTTCATGCTATGGATTTAGATTTTCAAGCAGAAAATAATAATACATTTGGGTCTGTTGTACCATGGGAGAATGAAACCTATAGTAAAAATCATTATGTAAAATCAAGACCAAGGGGTGATTCTAGTAAAGCATTTAGGTTGTACAAATCAAATGCAGCTACCACGGCAAGCGATATTCCAGGAAAATCCAATCTTTGGGATGAGCAGGTTAATGTTCAGCTTTGGGAAAATGGAACCGCTGTCCATCGAGATGATGTAAAATTTAACGAACGAGCTTCATTACCTGAAGTTGATGGGGGCGGCGGAAGTCAGACTTTTAGCTTGATTTACTATAGCTCATTTAAGACTTATAATCCTGGGCAAATTGCATTCCGTGATAACAAGTGTTATATTTGTACTGGTGTTACTACTGGAAATTTTAACGCACAAAGCTGGTCTTTGGTAGAGGGGGTTTCTATAGAAGAAATAAAAATACCCATCACGGAAACATCACTTACTGTCGTTGCTGACACAAATGATAAAGCTTATTTCTTTTTTGAGTCCGTTGATAGAATACAGAACAGAAGTAAACTGCATGTCGATCCAACAAAACCAGAGAGTGAAACTAATGAATATACTCACCAATTAGGAAAGTCTACGCTAAAAGATATAGATAATTTCGAGCAGGAATTGAGCGCCGAATTTCCGAACGCTATAATGCTAAGACCCTCTGATCCTTTTGAGATTGTTGATTCTGAAAATTATGACAATGCAAAAATAAAGTGGAAAGGTCATTATCTTTATAATGATGGATATGGTTACTTTATACCTTCTGGCGAAATGTTCCTAAGGTCAGACACAACCCATATTAAAGACAAGGCTATAGATAGCTCAGAGTTTATTAGATATATATACTGGAATCCTCGCTATGGCTATAATACTAACGCTTCGTCATGGACCGAAAGAATAACAGAAAATACAACCGTAAGAGAAAACCAACTGCCTTATAGGAAGAAATCAGGACATGATGAAGCTCCAACTAGAATAAGCTCTGAAACTTTTGACGAACTTCAGCAAACCAGGTGGGTTGCTAAAGCGAATTCTAGCGTTACTGCTAGAGAGGTTTTTAGTGACCCTGGTGGTAGCGATTATTATGAATGGTCAAGCTCGATGTACGAGGAGGTTCCCGCTGCAGATAGAGATACCGATTCTTCGTTGTCAGATAAAGAGTCTGATACCGATATAGATTACAGAGCATATTATTCCTTTTCAACAGGGAACCCTGCATCTCAAATATATAACCGAAGGCAAAAAAATACTGATCACTGGCTTTCGGACCCAATTAGGTCTAGTGTTATATGGGATGAACTGAATAAAGATACAGATGTTATTCATGAGACTGCTGCTCCTGTGGGGTTTGGAACATTTGGATTGCATATTACGAGAAGCGAATCAATAAAAACAAATCAGTCTCCAGAGGGTAATGTAACTGATGGGCTACTTGAAGATGGAGGTTTTCAAATCTGTAGGATAGATAATATTGATGGAGAATATAGTCACACAATTAATTTTGAAGTTTTTAATAACGCTACTATTGGTCAGGCTAATATTTCAAACGCAACCATTACCAGCGCACAAATAACAGACCTTAGTGCAGATAGAATTACTGCCGGAATAATAGGATCTCATAGAATACAAATTGGTAACGCATTGATTCCTGAGGTTACTGATGGATCACTGGGGGATGCACAAGACGATTCTCATAATGGGGGACCAGGTAGAGTTGGCCCAGATGGAAGTCTTCAGGGTGCTGCTGCTGATGATGCATATACTAATAGTAAGTATGCTTACGGGTCAATAACAAGTCAAGGCTTCGATCACACAACCCAAGGGAAACCAGGTTTCTTTATTAGTGGTGATGGACAATTTGGATTTCAAACAACAAACGGCGGAATTTATCTAAGGGGCGGTTTGGATTCTGATAGAAATCAGGATAATAGTCCAACTCAATTGGTTATTAGGGGAACTTTAATTCAGGAAAATTCCGATCCATTTGTTAAAATGGAAATGAGTTCGTCTGTTCAGAATTTAAGTTTTAATGAGCACGCCGAGAATCATTTTTATTACGAGCAAAATGGTAAATATAATATTTACGGCACAGAAACCTCGGTGCTTAGACCTTCTAATGGAGAGGTGACCGTATCCTATAATATACAAAACGCGTATCATACAGACGGCTCTCCGTATGATATTGACGAGTTTCAGTTGATTATGTATGTTGATGGCGACCCTTCTAGAACAATCGATCAAAAGGATGTATTTAAATTGATTAAATCAAGCGCTCTTCCAACTTATCAGCAACGATGGGTTCTCAAAAGCCTTTGGCACGGAAATACCATCAATAGAGATTCAACTCTGCTTGCTCCGAATCAAATACTTACATCTGACCCAAACGATTCTAGTCTTTATGAAGAAATTCTTGTTCAAGAAAGTAGTGTTCATGGGGAATGTTTAGTGAATGGTTCTGTTGATTCAACTCGTAAAAACAAGACGGCCTGTGATAATAACAATGGGGCTTGGGTTCCTGTTGTTAGGGATACTGGTCCAAATCTTGGTTTGAATGATATAGATGATCTTAATAAAGGGGGTTCAATTACCTTTGATTTTGTTGGTGGTAGATATGGAGATACCGCTGAATTAGTGGACTCAGAACCTTCGATGGTATTTTTTACTGGTGCTCCAATTAATAACCCTTCAGATATAATCAGTAGAATAGAAGAGGAAGATTTAAATGACGTAGGAGAAAATCCTGGTAGTACTTTAATTCCAATTGCTGATTCTGTTACAATAGTTTTGAGAATGATTTCCAGGGCACCTGTATGGAGTTCTACTCAAACTTACCTTGCGGGTGAATTAGTTAATCACGGTGGCAAGGTATGGAGGTCAGTTCATAGCGGAAGTAATAATAAAGATCAAACCCCATCATCTTCTTCGACTTACTGGGATGAGGAGCCTGCTGGAGAAGTCATTGTTGAGGAAAAATCTGTAACTATATTTAGAAAAGATCAGCCAACTAACCTCGCTTCAATAGATCTTGTATCTACTGGTAGCGGCATAATAAGAAATAGCAATAATAATGAAACGGTTACTGTTAAGCCCGTATTGACCCATGGCTCTACTCAATATAGTTTAGAACACGCTGCAGATTTAGAAGATTGGATGAAGACTCTTCGTGGTCAAATGGCAATTTACCAAGGACCGCCAAACCTTCTGAAGCAAAATAAATATAAACTATTAACAAGTGGTAAAACAGATTTCCCTAGTGATAACACCTCTTTTTCTGTAACCCTTAAAAACGAAGATGTTCTTGAGGGTAAAACCACATTATACCTTGTTGATACCAAGGATAATTCTAATTGGCCTGACGCTAGGGACTCCTTGGATGTATACAAAGAAGTTGCCACTATAGACGTGCTTGATGTTAACGATGGTGTTGATGTTGGATACATAGACTTAGCTAAAGATGATAAATTCTATACTAGAGAATATTTAATAAGACCAAAGGACACTAGTGGCGCTGTAGAGTACCAAAATTCATATAAGCTAGAAAGTATAGGTGAAAAAGCCTTTAATGCAACCATAAGAATAACAAGTCCGGATGATAGGGAGTTGTCGAAAGATATTGTTGTAAAAATTAAAAACGTTGCCCTCGGAAAATACATCGAGAAAAAAGACATTACTATCGAAGATAAGGATGGAAATACTATATGTTCTTTTGCGTCAAACGCAGAAAACCTCGCTCCTGTAATGGTGCCTTTTACTCTTGATAACGATATCGAAGTTCCGAAGCAAAGCGGATACGATGTCGTAGCGGGAAATAGTGCTGATGACCTTAAGAAAACTGGAGTCGGTCGAGTATATTTTAGCGTTGATAATAAACAGCATGTAACCGAAATAGTTATCCGATTCGACTTTATTAAAACCCGTGGTAATACTATAGCAGTAATTGGTAGCGATAATGAAACAAGCTCTACTCATTATAAAGCTAATCCTTTGGGTAGTGTTAAGACTTGGGGCGATACTCCTTTTTCAGGAGAAAACTTTACATTTACTGATGGTATGGTTTCACAGATCAGTGCCGAAGAAAATATATTAATCAATACTTTAATAAGACCAAATCCATCTTTTCGATTATCTTTAACAAAGCCATATATATCTTATAGTAGGAATACATTAAATGATAATAACCAAGTAAGTAATCAAGCTCTTCTTAGAAGATCTGAGAATATTATACCTATTCAATTATATATGGGTGAAGATAATATTACAGATGAAGTTGATAATAATCCAGGCGCTGTTGCTGAATTTAGTATGGATGTTATTCCTACTTTTGGTTTTGTTGTTTCTTATGAATTTTTAAATGGAACCAATAATGATGGTGAGTGTTGGCCTGATAGTAAAACCGCCGCCAGAAACGCTATCAATGATTTAAAAAGCGAGGGCATTGAGGAAGGTGTTTATTATCATGGGTCTGAATGGAAAATTGCTGATAGCGATGGGTCACCTATTACTGCAGATTCGAATTTCTTATACTATATACCTCCTAGGCTTTCTGATTTACCAGGAATGGGTAACTCTAAGATAAAAATTAAAGCAAGTTACACAAGAACAAATGTTCCTGTTGCAAGCTCTGGGTTGAGAGATAAGAGTAACGGCGCTTTTGCTACAGACGTTTTTACTGATATCGAAACGATTAATGTGGTTGAGACTTTAAACGGCGAATCTGCGCCGTTTGCTATTCAAACCAATGAAACTGTTGCTGTAGAGGTTAATCCTGCTGGAAAGATAATCAAGGCGGTTAGTGAAACCACTTTTGACTCTGAGGTTAGAGTTAAGGTTGCTGATGATGATGTAGCTTTACTTAATAGTAGTGATGAACTGCTTGATGGATTTCGTTTGTCTACGGGCTCGAATAGGATTATTTTTGAGTCGAGCTCTGCAAAAAGCATTGCGAACAACACAACCCTGACCTTTAGAAATAGTGGCGGTTCAGGCGTGAAGCTTTATGATTTTGATGGCAGTGAAATTAAAATCAAAACTAAAGACGGTTCCACTGCAAGCGTGAAATATATATCAATGTTTGATGAAACTGATTCTTCTCTATCTGGAATGCCGTCAGCTGGACATACGTTAGCGTTCTTTGATTCTTCTGATGAGGTTGTAGCTTCTTGTAAGATGCCTAAAATATTTAAGCACGGAATTGCTCTTTTGGTTAAAGACCAGTTTACTGATAATATAAACTCTCAGTACTTTGCGGCTAATCAAGAGTGGAAGAAGGTAGCCAGTGGTGATAAAAATGACACATATGTGATCAGTGACTTTATGTGGGGTGCTGGTGCTGATGATGGTACTGGTTCGAAGCAATTAATCGTGGGTGATACTATCATGAATGATAGTGGTCAAGCTTGGTTTGGATCAGATGCTAACTCTGATATCACTGTTCAGTCACAAATTGAGTTTTATGCTACATCCAGGAATTGGAGAACTGAAGAAGTTGTTTCAACTTCTGTTTCTCGACAGGTAAGGTCCGCAACCCAAGGAGAAACTGGCGCGACTATCGTTTATAGATCTGGTAGGTGGACTCCTTCAACTCAATATATAGGTACCACGAAACGAAGAGAGGTTGTTAGGTTTAGTGATGGGAAGTATTATATTACAACGGAAAATGCATCAGTATTAGCATTTGGAGCGCAATCGTTAGAGGCATTAACACAAACAGGGGATCTTTCTTTTGATGCTTTGTATCAAGGTGAAAATGATAGCGGCAATGCTGCAACTTTAAATAGCTGGAAGAAATCTGGCAACTTGACGGGATCGAATCAGGATATTACCGAAAAGAGATTAAGCCCAGAATTCTTGGGAGATAACGTCAATAACGTAGCACCAGTATGGGAGGAGTTTGGGGTTCAAGTAGAATCCGTTGCAACAAACCTTCTTTTGGCTCATGATGTAAGAGTTCATCGAGGTATTGTGGCTGGATTAGATGACGCTACAGAGGGATTTTTTGCTTCGCAAATTGATATCACACACTTAGATGCTAATGGAGATTATAAATACGGATATGATGCAAGGCCAGGAGAACGTGCTGTTAGTATAAAAATTCCAGACAATCCTATAGCTGACGGGGCTTTTGCTCATACAGAATTTAAGAACGAAAATGGAGTCTCGGTGACACTCCCAGAGTATCAAAATCTTACTCCCGAACAAAAAGAGAGATATACTCAGCTTGATATAACGGGTACTGAACACGCTAATTCTGCAGAGGTTGCATATCTACTTGGCGATAGTGATTATGATGCTGGGCACCCGTTTAATCCAACGTTAACAACCACATGGAAGGTTCCTTTTACTAATGTACCCGGTTTCTTTATAGGTTATCATAGATTGGCTTATGATCTGTCTAGTGATCCTGATACTTCGCTTCAAAAAGATTATACTGGGTTTAGCACAGAATTTGCAGAAACTTTTAATTCTCACCTACCTATGATGGAGTTTAGAAGTCACACTGGAAACTTTTTAAGATGGGATGGGCTGAGATTGGAGATGTATGGATCTGTAATAAACGGATCGGTTAACCCAAGTAATATCAGTATATCCTTAGGGATTTCTGATTCTATTCGAGTGTTTTCAGATCAGACTTTATACTCTGGTCAAATTTTCTGCGGCGGAGGTTTTAATAATTATCTTCCAGATTCTTTGGAATCCTTGGGCTCTGCAATAGTTGGTGGTGGAGCCAATAGAATCTACGGAAAGTTTTCTGCTATTGCTGGCGGTTATGGTAATTCTATTCATGGGGCATTTTCTTTCATAGGGTCTGGATTTGGCAACGTTATAAATACTGGGGCTACTACACTACTAGGTTACAGTTCAGAGGTTTCTGGTACTGAGGATATGAATAAAAAATTCAGTGAAGTTTCTACGGGTAGCAGGGATGATATGATCAAGGGATTTTATCAAGAAATATTTAATAGGGATGGTAGTGCGAATGATCGTAGTATTTGGAGCAGTAGCGCTATTGCTGGAGATTGGACCATTTCTCAATTGTACGGAATAATGACTAATACAGATGAATACTGGTCAAATGGAATGCGGAACAAGGTAGATGTCGGATGGGGTTCTAGTTCTGGCGGAGAAAAAATAGAAGGCAACAATATATCTAATCCTTTTAATGCTATTGTTACTGGTAAGGGTAATAGTATTATAGATTCTAAATATAGTATCATTGGTTCTGGTTTTGGAAATATAATTGATAATAGTCAATATTCTTCGATTCTTAATGGACAAGGAAACGCAATAACTCATCGTGATAGCGGAGCAAGAAGAGGCTCTAGCGTAGCTGACTCGGGCATATACATAACTAACGTGGGTACAACTCACGCTAAGCTAGGAGATGGCACTAATGCTATGATAGCGGCAAGTGACAGATCTGGTGAAACTATGTATCAGGGTTTATCTGTTTTTAATAATTTAAAAAAGAAAGAAGGAGGCGGGAACGAAGGTTGGTATATAGTTAATAAAGTTAATGTTAATAAAGAAGATGGCGATTTTGACGCAATAGATGATGATGATATTGATGCATCTTCCTTGATGATTTATGATAATGGTGACGGCTGGTATTTGATGGCTAGCGAAAGAAGATTTAATGCGTGGGTTGATAATGGTAGAGATCCCGATCTTAAATTCGGCAGATGGATTTATATCCCCGCTATTTCAGGACCTTACTTCTGGTGCCCTAAGCACCTAGCCTACTACTCTCTTAAAACTGGACCGAGCGATATACTTCTTACTGCTGCTGAGAGCGCCGCTCAAGAGGGAGTCACTGGAGATGGCCAGTATGAATGGCAATGGGTTGTTTTTAGCGAGGAGAATATGAATTATCACACTTTCAGTGAGTCAACTATTAGGAGCCAAAAGCCAGGCTTCCTTCCAGATTTAGAGTTGCTTAATTTTGTAGACATGTCTCTTCCCGTGGATGATAAAAATGGAAGTGGTAGATTTGGGTATAATACAATTGCTGGAGGAAGCAGGAATTTAATTAATCGAAGTTCTAATTCAGCCCTGATTGGTTCTGCTAATAGTTATGTATCTGATTTAAAAAATGCAGTCGTCGGCGGTATGACCAATCGAGTTTTTGGTTCCGCTGTTAAGGTTGATGGTAATGGAGCTACAGTAAGTCGTATGGTTAAGGACTTGCAAAAGGGTGTTACTGTATTTGGTTCAGAAAATATATTTGATGTTAGAGATGTTAATTGGGCTTATGACGACCTTATGTCTGCTGTTGTTGGTTCTCAGAATACAATAATAGGCTGCAGGAAGTCTGTTATTTTGGGTACCGGTAATCAATTAAAGGGAGGTAATAAACCAATTGACTCCAGTGGGACTGCAGGTGTCGATTCGTCAGGGTATACTAGCCTCTCTGGGGCATCTACGCCTACATATTATAATATATCTGGAACAGAGGTAAATATCCTAGGAACAAATAATGTAATAAGAGGTAGTAATTTATTCGCTCGAAACCTATCTATATTTGGATCTAATTTCGTACTAACTTCACAAGAGCAAATCGTAAACTCTTACTACATAGGTAATCCATTCCCTGCTGGCGGACTTCTAACGAGACTGTTTGTTGCTGCTGATGGTGGAGCGTACTTTACTGGAGACGTGGTCTCCTTCGCTTTGTCTGACGAGAAATATAAGGATAATGTTCAACTGATCTCAGATCCTATAAAAAAGATAAAGGGAATTAGGGGCGTTAGTTTTGACTGGAACGATCAACAAGAAGTTTATCAAGGTCATGATGTGGGTGTGATTGCGCAGGAAGTCGAATCTGTGTTTCCTGAAGTTGTTGAAACAAGAAAAACAGGCAAGGCAGTTAAATACGAAAAGCTTACCCCATTATTAATTGAAGCTGTAAAAAGTCAGCAAGAACAAATTGAGTCTCTTAAGAAATGTGTTGAAGAATTAACATCAACCATTGACAAGCTTAAGCAGGACTCTTGATTCTGCCGGCGGAATGTCTGTCCAATCTTCCCAGGAGGATGCTGCTTCGTGTCTATACTTTCCGTCTCTCCACCAGTCTCTTAATACCTGTTTAAAATCTTCAAAAGATGTGCAGTTCATTTTATTTGCTGCATTTGATTCTAGTATTGAAGATGGAGTAATTCCACTTGGAGATTCTGACTTCTGTAAAGAACTGTTCTTTTTTCCGTTGTTTTTATTTATTTCATCGTCTCCAACAATATGTACGTTTAAGAAATTTCTGACACACCTTACGAAGGCTCTATTGCAGGCTATTGTTTCTAGAAAAATTTGACCAAAGTCACTAGTATTATTGATTGTTGCATTAGCCATGTCTTCGAAAATCACAGGATTTCCACTGGTTTCATAGTTGCCTGTAAACTTAATAGTACATATAACTGCTACGTGTTCTTCGCTGCATTTTTCAACTTTATACCTCACTTCTTCGATCCCCCTAAGCCTGGCAAGTTCTTTAATTCCGCTTAGTTTGATCAGGAGCTGGTGGTCTTTGAGTCCTTCTATAGAGGATGGGTATTGCATATTCCTGCTTTTAAACCAGTCTCTATTTGGGAATAAGTGTCCCTCGCCTATCATGGCTCTCCAGTTGATCGATCCATCTTCATTGAATGAATAATCGTGATTTGTTAATAATCCGTTTTCGTCTCTCTTAAATAGACTTGGGTTTGGTGAAGTTTTTTTAGTTGATTTAGTTGCCATAATTAAATATTTTGAAAAATTCTATTTCTTTGTAAAACTCAGGCGAGTCTATAACTTTTTCTGCATCACTTTTTTCTGCGCCCCGATCTAGATAGGCTTTGCATGAATAGAATTTGTTGTCTGATATGATCATTAGTGATGATTTAAAGTAAGAATTATCGCATAAAATAGAAGAATTGTCAAGATCTTTTTTTGTTGTATACTCTTGTTCTTTTATATTTAATGGAAATAGATCTAATCTTACATCTGATATATTACTTGACCCTATATAATTAATTGCTAGATTGATTCCTGTTGCTTTTAGTTTTAATACATAATCATTGTTAATTCCTTCATGTAATAATAGTATTATTTTTTTAATATTTTTTTTATGTTTTCTTAAAATATTTAAATCTACTTCTTTATCTATATATAGTGCAATTTGATGATTCTTTACCCAGTATTCTAGAAACTCTGTATTGTCTGTATAGTCTTGTCTTATTGTTAATATAGAGTTCTTTAAAAAGTTTATGTTTTTCTCTGGCGTGAAATTTGGAACAATGTCTGTTACGACTTGACTATAGGATTCTCCTAGGTGAACGGATTCTGTCTGGTTTATTATTCCATCTCCAAATAACATCTTAATTAATTCATAAGCTATTTCATTTGGAAATATTTTATCTATTCTTTTTTCTTCTTCATTAGGGGAGTAGGAAGGTTTAAATTTAGAATAATCTGGGGAGAGAAATTTATGCTCCCCTCTCCAGAATGGATGGCAGGTGTTTGGGAACGTTGGCCCGAATAATGTTACTAGCGGAACATTATAAAAACCTGCCACATGAGAAGAAAACGAATCGTTACTTAGGTGTAACATCGATTTGCTGAGTATGAAGAAGGTTTCCCGTAATTTTGTTTTACCTAAGAGGCTTATTGTGCCATCTACGTGGGGATCGTGAGTTTCGCCAATCTGTAAAATACTTATGCCCCTCTCATCTAGAATAGGTTTAATTATTGATATTACATCTTTATAGTGGCTGTAGTTCTTTGACTCCATACCTGAGCCTGCGTGAAGCGTGATATACTTATCTGCAGGAGGTGGGTAGAACAAGGGTTCTATGTGAGGCTTTGATATCTTAACGCCAGCAGTTAGTGCAAAATTTTCAACTAGGTGCATAATTCTAGGGAGATTTTATCTTCTCCGTTTCTTGTATAATTTAATACTCTTTGATTGTTTACATTTAATATAATTGCCACATTAAAAAAACTTTCTTGATCTGGCCTATCAGTCCTATTGCTAAAGCCCTCCAGCATTAAAGCATCAGAACAGAATGGATCGTATGGTACAACCTTATGAAGATAAGGATTCCCTTCAAGTATCGGGAAATATTCTTTATTTGTGATAAAATAAATATCGTAATCTTTATAAGTTTTAGACAAGTCCTCGAATAAACTCGTTGCCATAAAAACGTCTCCGATGCTTTTGGGTAGCACGAGAGCAATTCTTTTGTTAGGTCTATCGAAATCAATATACTCTCTTATATCGTACTCTTTCGGGGGCTTGCTTGCGACCTCCTTTTCGTTGTTCTTTTTTAATGCTGATAATATTTTTTCTCTAGAAGTCCCTGCTTTAAGTTTGTCTAGTAGGAATGTTAGAACTTCGTCTCTTTCAGATATTTTAAGCTTTAATATTTCGTTGTATATAAAAAGTATATAATCTTTATCAGATAAACCCTGAGGAATTGGCTTAGTGAAATCTGCCTCTAGACTACTTAGTTTGTAATCCCAGGATATTTCTTTAGGTGCATCTATTAGTTCCATTAGTTTTTTACAATTATTTTCTATGGAATATTTATTTAATACAAAATCTCTACCCGTCCTACCCATTCTTTCTATTTTATCTTTATTTAATTTAGAAACTTTTACTAGTTTGGAAAAGATACTCTCAGGGGAGGTGCTTGCTTTAATGAATTGAGTATTTGGCTCCCTGTATTCGTTCCATGATAACGGAAAACTTCCTGTTGACTCGCTAGAACAATCTTCTCCGCAGCTATAATTAGTTACTAAGGTAACTAGCTCACAAAGCTTAGCTTCTTGTATGGGAATTTCTTGCCCGCCCGAAGTGAAAGGGTGACAGTATACATCCATTAAATTATATATCTCATTCAACTGTTTTTCAGAAGGGCCATTATGAACTGTTATTGTTTTCTGAGACCCCTTCTCCCCACAAAACCTGCAATCCTGCGGGGTTTGCTTTGACTTTGACTCCCCTTGGAATGGTTTGATTTCATAATTACCACATTCCTTGCAATAATAAGTTGTTAATACATCAGTGTTGTTAACCTTTTTCTCTTTTAGTAAAGAGGGTATATCCCAACCTTCTTCCCATGAGGTGTGAAGTAAGAGTTTTGCATTTTTATTTTTTTCTTTAAATTTTAAAAAGCCGTCAACTAGATTGGTAACGGATTTTCGTAATTGATTTCTGAAAACAAACCCTATAATGAAATCATTTTCACTCACCCCGAACCTATGTCTTAATTCTAATTTATGCTCATTGCTTAATTTAAAAAAGTTTTTAGAGTCTACTGGCCCATGAATACATTCTGTGTTTTTGACACCCTTTGATTTAAGCTCTTTCTGTGGAAAATTAGACCAAGTCAAGAAGTGATCTGTGTTTCTCGCTGCCTCGTATGCTGATTTGAGTATCGGGTTTGAGTCTAATGTTACCCATAGTATTGTTTTAATCTGCCTCCACCATTTGCGCTCCCATAACCCAGAAAAAGCCCACAGGTCTTCGGCACCTATGTATACGTCGGGCTTTTCTTGTTCTATGACGTCTTCTATTTTTAAGTGTCCATAGCCTACTTTATTTTTTAAATTATTATCTGATTTAATCCTTTCCTCCACAGCCTGATCATCAGGAAACCCTCCTACAGCCTTCCATGAAAAAGTCTCTAG
>ERZ802830.2549-NODE-2549-length-16282-cov-18.5365_pt1 | contig 16282 bp, 19 predicted proteins | sample MGYA00345654_ERZ802830 | MGnify/ENA primary metagenome ERZ802830 (study PRJEB30503, sample SAMEA104212375) | marine metagenome | biome: Westerlies Biome; feature: [SRF] surface water layer (ENVO:00010504) within the epipelagic zone...; material: water...
TATGGTCCTTAATAATTTTATTATTTACAGCTTTGCTATTTGTTTTAGTTACTGAAAGTTAATTTCTGCTGCTGAAAATCTTATTTCTAATTATCCAGAGCAATATCAATGATGGAAGTACCATTAATGCTGTAATTATAAAGAATATTCCCCAATCCCCATCAAGCCAATCAACTAGAGACCCTGAGGATGATGCCATTAGTGTTCTTCCGGCGGTACCTATGGAAGCTAGTAAGGCATATTGAGTGGCCGTATAGTTTCGATCTACTAGGAGTGAAATAAATGTTACAAAAGCAACTGTTGCAAATGCAGCTGCCAAATCATCAACTAAAACTGCAATAGCAAAAAGCAATTCAGATTTGTCGCTCCAAGCCATTACAGTAAACATTAAATTTGTTAATGACATAACTATTCCAGATATGAAAAGAGCTCTTATCACACCAGATTTGATAGCAAACCAACCTCCTAAAAGTGTAAAAGAAACCGTCGTAATCCACCCGAGACCTTTTGAATAAAACGCAATATCAGATTTAGAAAATCCCATTTCTTTATAAAAAAGAATCGACATTCTTCCTAAAAAAGCCTCTCCAATTTTAAATAGAAAAATAAAACCAACAATTGATAATCCAATCGTGACACCATTCTTTTTAAAGAAGCTATAGAGTGGACTAATTATAGTTGCTGATATCCACGATATAAAGTCTCCTGTATATCCTGATATTCTTATATTTTTCCTCAAATGATTTTGATCTTCTTTTTGAGCTTGGATTCGTTCGTTAGTGCCATACTCAGGTATAAATAGAAGACCTAAATTGAAGAGAATTATAATCCCACAAATCAAAATGAAAGTTACTTGCCAGTAATTATCAAACCCTAAACTTTGAAACCAATCAGCTGAAATAAGAGTTATTAGTCCACCAAGTTTATAGCCACTCCACCAGCCGACCACAGCTATTGCTGCTCCAGCAGCCATTGCAGATGACTCATCTTTTTTAATTTGCTCAATTCTTAGTGCATCAATCGTAATATCTTGTGAAGCTGATGAGATGGCAATAATCAAACCAATAAAAACAATAAGAGCTAAATTATCTATGGGGTTGAGAATACTCCAGTAGATTAGTGATATTAAAATTATGAATTGTAATGATATGATCCAAGCTTTTCTGTGTCCAATCAAAGATGTTAGAACAGGAATTCTAATTCGATCAATTAAAGGAGCCCATAAAAAATTGATTGCATAAACTCCAAAAATTAATCCTGCCCATCCAATTGTACTTCTGCTAATACCATCTTCTTTAAGCCAGAGTGTTAATGCACTTCCAATAATTACCCATGGAAATCCACTAATAGCTCCAAGCAGCAATATTCGCAGCATTCTCTTATCAAAATAAATTGATAAGTCTGAACGATCCATTTTCATTATTTTTTATTCTATTGGTGCGGGGTTATTACTTAAACTTCTTAAATATAAAATTACATTGGCCCGGTCAGTTTCTTTTTTAAGCCCCGCAAATGACATTTTAGTTCCTTCGATATATTTTTTTGGATTTTTTAGGAAACCGTTTAGTTCATCATACGACCATTTTCCGCCATAAGAAGACATTGCATTTGAATAAGCGAAATCAGCGCCACCAATATCTTTATTCACTATATTCCAGAGCGCTGGACCAATTTTATTAGCTCCACCTTCATTAGGAACGTGACAGTTAGAGCATTTTTTGAAAACCTTAGCACCTTTATCTACACTAGCTGAGGCTAATAATATCTGAATTGGAATTTCTTCTACTTCTTCTGAAACCGCTGTATCAATAGTTGCAGGCTCATCGTCTACACCCTCAATTATGTAATGAGCAACCTCTGGTTTTTCTACCTCATATAGAATTTCAGTAAGATTTGATAAACCAATTACAACAAGGGCTACAACCAATATACAGGCTACAATTTTGTTTATTTCTAAAGAGTCCATAAATGATTTCTTGACGCGATTCCTGAATATATTTAAACAATAACCTAATTTATACAAGCTTTTATGTGTCTTGGCGTCGCATGACGAAATTATGATAAATCAAAAAAATACTGCTATTTTAATTCCTGCAAGACTTGCTGCGACAAGATTGCCAAATAAACCTCTAGAGTTAATTGATAATCAACCAATGATTATACATGTTTGGAAAAGAGCTATCGAGTCATCTCTTGGGAAAGTGGTTGTCGCCACTGATAGTGAAGAAATAGCTAAACTTATCAAAGATGAAGGCGGTATATCTGTCTTAACAGAGCAAGATCATCAATCTGGGTCCGATAGAATTTATGAAGCTTTGATTAAAATAGACACCATGAATGAAATTAAATATGTGATTAATTTACAAGGTGATCTTCCAAATATCTTAGATAAAAATCTTCAACAAGTTTTGAATATTTTACAAAATGATACATATGAAATTGGAACACTTGTGGCAAAAATTGATACGGATATGGATCTTAAAAATAGAAACATTGTAAAAGCATTATGTGATTTCAATGAAAATGAAAAAATTACAAAAGCAATTGATTTTACCCGAACTTATGATCAAACAACAAAAAATAATCATTTTCATCATATTGGTGTTTATTCTTATCGTCGAAGTTCACTAGAAAGATTTATTAATCTACCTCAATCAGAAAGAGAAATTTCATTCAAACTTGAGCAATTGAGAGCTTTAGATAATAATATGAATATTGGCGCTGCATTAATTGACAATTTACCATTAGGTGTTGATACTCATGAGGATTTAGAACTAGTAAGAGAAGTAATGAAAAAATCATGAAGAAAATATCTTTCCAAGGTGAATTAGGGGCATATTCACATTTAGCATGTCAAAACTGTTTTTCTGGTTGTGAAGTTATTCCATGTAAGACATTTGAGGAAGCTTTAAGTGCTGTTGTTGAAGATAAAGCTGAAATGGCAATGATTCCTGTTGAGAATACTGTTGCTGGAAGAGTTGCGGATATCCATACTCTATTAGGTAATTCAAATTTAAAAATATATGCTGAACATTTTGAGAGAGTTCGTCATCAATTAGTTACAAAAAAAGATTCTGAAATAAGTGATTTAAAATATATTAGAAGTCATTCAATGGGAATTGGACAATGTAAAAAAGTAATTGATGAACTATCTTTAACTTCAATCATTATGGCTGACACAGCTGGTTCAGCAAAATATATAAGCGAAGAGGGAAATAAACATGACTCTGCAATTGCTTCAAATCTTGCTGCTGAAATCTATGATTTAAAAATAATTAGAGAAAATATTGAAGATGATAAAAATAATACAACTAGATTCTTAATTATGTCGAAATCACAACAAGATCGAAACATGGAACTAGAATATATAACTAGTTGTATATTTGAGGTTAAAAGCATTCCGTCTGCTTTATACAAAGCATTGGGTGGTTTAGCGACAAACGGTATCAATATGATAAAACTTGAAAGCTTTATAAGTGATCGAGATTTTAATAAAGCTCAATTTTATTTAGAATTTGAAGGCCATTCAAATGACGCTCCTGTGAAGGCTGCTTTAGATGAGATCACTCATTATACAAATCAATTAAATATTTTAGGTGTATACCCTAAGCATTCATTCAGATCATAAGTTAATTTTTATGCATCCACTCTAATATCAATTGATGAGCAATTGCCATGGGAGGGGGAATCCATATTCTTTTCTGATGTTTGCCAACAAAAATAGCTGTAAGATCTTCTTTATCAAGCCAAATTGAGTCTTCTATTTCATCTTCATCAGCCTTATGATCAAAGCTATCAACTTCTGCAAGGCATCCAATCATCAGTTGAGAAGGGAATGGCCAAGGTTGAGAAAATTTATAAATTACATTTTCTGTATTTAAATTTACTTCTTCTTTTACTTCGCGAATTACAGCGCTCTCTATAGTCTCGCCAGGCTCTAAGAATCCAGCTAATGCTGAGTACATGTTGGGTGGAAAAATTTTTTGCCTTCCTAAAAGACATTTATTTTCGTGGAATGGCAGCATTATGACAACTGGGTCAACTCTTGGGAAATACTCTTTCTCACAATGACTGCATTTTTTTTTGTATCCAGATTCCAGTACTTCTAACTCTACGCCTTTACACTTTGTGCAATAAATAGCAGACTTGTTCCATTCAAAAATTGACTTAGCTTGTGCAATTACAGCCGCACTCTTATTATTTATCATTGGCGCAATAGATCTAAGATCAATAAATTTAGCGGTTGATAGACTACTTTCTAATTTCTCAGGTTCATTATTTTGTTCGTTTAAATCAATGGCATAATAAATATTTTCTCCTATCAGACCTAAGAAAATTGTAATTACTTTTTGATCGAGTAAATATTTAATATCCTGATAAGTAAGCCAATATATTTTTGGATTGTCTCTGTTGGTGGGGTCAGTTTTTATAAGAGGTCTATCTTCATAAAAAATCATGAACTTTGATTTATCAGACTGTAAAGCATTTTTTTGCCATTTAATATCACCTCTAAGTTTTGAAGAATGATCTAACGGATTGTCACCAAAAGTTATTTTAGACATACTAAAAATTAAATATTTATTAAATTAATTAAAGCAATTTTTGGTTTCTGTCTGCTATAATAGTGAGGGAGATTAAGTAGGCAAGTATATCATGAACCCGGTCAGATCTGAAAAGAAGCAGCCGTAATGACTATACTTGGGTTGCTTTAATCTCCCACTAAATTAGACTTAATACCATGTCAACTGATATACATATACCAATTCCATTAAAGTACAGGCCAAGAAAATTCAGTGATTTAATCGGTCAAGAACTTATTGTTCAGACAATAAAAAATGCAATCAAATTAAAAAGAATTGCAAATGCCTATTTATTGACAGGTGTAAGAGGGGTTGGAAAGACAACATCTGCTAGAATCATTGCCATGTCCCTTAACTGTCAGACGATCGATGTAGACAAAGAAAGTTTTCAAGAACCGTGTGGTGAATGTGAAAATTGTATATCAATATCAGAGTCAAGAAGTGTTGATGTGTTAGAAATGGATGCTGCTTCTAGAACAGGTATTTCTGATATAAGAGAATTAATTGAAGGAGTTCAATATGCACCAATTTCTTCAAAGTATAAAATTTATATAATTGATGAAGTTCATATGTTATCCACCGCTGCTTTTAATGGACTCTTAAAAACCTTAGAAGAACCACCTCCACATGTGAAGTTTATTTTTGCAACTACTGAGGTAAGAAAAATTCCAACAACTATTTTATCTCGATGTCAAAGATATGATTTAAAAAGAGTAGAGCCAGGTTCTTTATCCAAGTATTTAAATGAAATCTGTTCTAAAGAGAATATTTCAATTGATGAAGGGGCGTTGAAGATTTTGTCTAGGGCAGCAGATGGATCGGTTCGTGATGCGCTATCTTTACTTGACCAGAGTATTGCCTATTCTGAAGGAAATGTGAGTGAAGACTTGGTTAAAGAAATGATTGGACTAAATGATCCTACCCAAATTTTAGATCTCTTAAAACTAATTATTGAGGGAAGAACGGAAGATTCATTGAAAAAACTAAATGAACTGTATGATCACGGTGCAGATCCTATTTTATTATTAAAAGATTTAATTACAAATATTCATCAAATTGGAATGATTAAGATTGGTGCAAACGAGGGTATTAAAAACTTATTAACTGAGTCCGAGTTCCAACTTTTAGAAAATTTATCTACAAAACTTGAAATTCAGTCTATTTCAATGGTTTGGCAAATGCTTAATAAAGGTTTAAATGAAGTTCAAAGCTCTTTTTCTCCTATAAGTAGTCTTGAGATGTTAATTATAAGACTTATTTACTTAGAAGATTCACCTAACCCGGAGGATCTTATCAAAAACTTGAGTAGATCAATAGATGACACAGAAAGTGACAAAAGTATAAACCCCAAGGTGAAAGAAATAATTGATTTTTTTCCAGGAACAGAAGTTGAAAATATTGATTAAATTTAAATAGGGATAAGATAAATGAATTTTAATAATATGATGAAACAAGCTCAGGATCTTCAGAAGAAGATGGCTGAAGCTCAAAAAAAAGTAGAGTCACTTGAAGCTGAAGGAACTTCTGGTGGAGGTCTTATTAAAATAATTATTGATGGTAAGAACAATGTTAAATCTGTAAAAATAGATGAGTCATTAATTTCAAAAGACGATATTGAAATACTTGAGGACTTAATCCTTGCAGCGTTTAATGATGGTAAAGAGAAAATTCAGAAAAAAATTTCTGATGAAATGAGCTCGATAACGGGTGGTTTACAGCTTCCGCCTGGTTTTAAAATGCCTTTCTGATATGAGTCGTAACTATTCAAATGAAGAAATAGATAGATTGATTTTGCTTATAAGTAAGCTACCTGGATTTGGACCAAAATCTGCTGGCAGAGTGGTTCTACATTTACTAAAGCGTAAGGATCAACTCATGAAACCTCTGTCTGAAGCACTTTTAAATGCAAGTGAGAAGATTTTAAACTGTGAAACTTGTGGAAACATTGACCTTCAATCACCCTGTGGAATGTGTGAAGATAATTCGCGAGACCAAAGTCAGATTTGTGTGATTGAAGATGTTGCTGACTTATGGGCATTAGAGAAATCTGGAGTTTTTAACGGATGTTATCATATATTAGGTGGCAACCTTTCAGCTATAAATGGCATTGGACCAGATGATTTATCTATCAAACAACTCGTTGCAAGAGCCAGTGAAGATCATGTTAAAGAAGTGATATTAGCTATGAGTGCTACAGTTGACGGTCAAACGACAGCGCATTATGTTGCAGAATCTCTCGAGTCTTCAAATGTAGAGGTTAGCCGATTGGGCCACGGAGTTCCAGTAGGTGGTGAGCTTGATTACATGGACGAAGGAACGATTGCAGCGGCACTTTCATCGAGACAAAAATTATAAATATCCATATTTAAAGCCAAAAAAAAAGGTTAATCTTGACGAGGCTTTGAAGTTGTCTTATCTCATAATTATGGCAATTAAAAAAATTTTAACAGCACCAGATCCTCTTTTGAAAACTATTTCAAAACCAGTTGAAAAAGTTGATGATGAAATTCGCAAGCTCATGGATGACATGCTTGAAACAATGTATGATGCTCCAGGCATTGGACTTGCAGCTGTGCAAGTTGGCGTACCCCTTAGAGTTATTGTCATGGATATTTCATGGAACAAGGAGGATGGTATAAAAGAACCAAAGTATTTTGTTAATCCTGTCATTTCAAATAAAGCAAAAGATTTATCTACTTATGAAGAAGGATGTCTTTCAGTGCCAGATCAATATGCTGAGATTGAGAGACCTGAAAAGTGTGTAATTAATTACTTAGATTATGATGGTAAAGAAAAGCAAGAAGAGGTGGAAGGCCTTTTTGCAACTTGTATTCAACATGAAATGGATCATCTTGAAGGAATTTTATTTATTGATCATCTATCAAAATTAAAGAAAAATTTAATTGTAAAGAAACTAGTAAAATCAAAAAAACAATCATCAAAAGAACGAATTGTAGCCTAGAAAATAAAAATGAATAATTACAATATTTTATTCATGGGAACATCCTCTTTTGCTGTTCCAATTTTAAAAGAATTAATTAATTTAAATCAAAACATTACTAAAGTTTTTACATCTCCTCCAAAAAAAGCAAATAGAGGGATGAAAAGTTCATTATCACCGATAGCATTTGCAGCAAAAGAATTAAACTTACAACTAGAGTCTCCAGAGAATTTAAGAGATCAATCTATAATTAATTCAATTAAATCGATGAAATTAGATTTAATAATTGTAATTGCTTATGGATTTATTATTCCTAAAGAAATATTGAATATACCAAAATATGGATGCTATAACATTCATGCATCCATACTTCCTCGTTGGAGGGGTGCTGCACCAATTCAAAGATCAATAATAGAAGGCGATCAGGTTTCTGGAGTTTCTTTTATAAAAATAGATGAAGGTTTAGATACTGGCGATATAGTTTTTATTGATGAGATTGAAATCAAAAAAAAAGATACTCAAGATACATTATCAAATAATTTAGCTGAGCTAGGTGTAAGAAATTTATCTAAGTTTCTGAAAAAATTTGAATTCAAATTTGAATTAATAAAGCAAAGTGATGAACTTGCTAGTTACGCAAATAAAATTTTGAAATCTGAAACCAGAATAAACTGGAATGAGTCAGCTGAACTTATTGAGAGAAAGATAAGAGCTTTTAATCCAAAACCAGGAGCATGGTTTGAAATGAATGGTAAACGCATTAAGGTTTTTGAGGCAGAGATTTCTAATGGTCATGGTAAACCTGGTGAAATATTAAATGATGAATTTGAAATCGCATGTGGAAAAGACTCTTTGAACCTAAAAGTTTTACAAAAAGAAGGAAAAAATCAATCTGACATTGAGTCTTTTCTTTTAGGCAATAAAGCTTTAGTTGGAAATAATTTAGACTAATGAGATATAAAATTATTATTGAATACGATGGCACCCCATTTGTTGGTTGGCAAAAACAAGAAAATGGTCGATCAATACAAGAGTCAATTGAAAGTGCGATTAAAAAGATTTTTGAAGAAGAGGTGGTTATATTTGGAGCTGGTAGGACTGATGCTGGCGTACATGCTATTGGTCAAACAGCCCACTTCGATATTAAAAAGAAAAGTTTTGATACGTATGTTATTAAAAATGCCTTAAATGATCATCTTAGACCGTTGCCAATATCTATTTTATATGTGGAAGAAGTCGACGAAAATTTTCATGCTCGTTTTGACGCGATACAAAGAAAATACTTGTATAGAATAATAAATAGAAAATCACCCTTAACAATTGAAAAAGGAAGAGCTTGGCAAGTTCATAAGAGCTTAAGTGTTGAGCTTATGAAAAAATGTATACCTTTGATAGAAGGCAAACATGATTTTACAACTTTTCGCTCAGCCCATTGTCAATCTGAGAGTCCTATTAAAACGATTGATGAGGTAAAAATTACTCAGTCTGATGAAAATATATATTTTGGTATAAGTGCAAAGTCATTTTTACATCACCAAGTAAGATCATTAGTAGGCAGTTTAAAAATGGTAGGTGATGGAAGTTGGTCAATACACGATTTTGATAATGCACTAAAATCAAAGAACAGATCTAAATGTGGTGCATTAGCTCCTTCAGAAGGGTTATATTTTATGGAAGTAAAATACTAAACGATTAAGTTAATTTTTATGAAAATATTTTTTTAGTATTGAATAATAAATCTTTTCAAGATTCTCAATATCAGCAATTTTGACATTCTCATCTACCTGATGTGCTGTTTCACCAATTAAACCAAATTCTGCAACTTCACAGTAATCTTTAAAAAATCTTGCATCAGATGTACCTCCTGTTGTTGTGAGGGCTGCATCTAATCCAGTAACTTCATCAACAGACTCTTTAATAATATTTATAAATTCACCTTTTTCTGTGAGAAAAGGTTCTGCAGAATTATTATGTTCTATTTTAAAATCGTATTCACTATCACCAATCTCTTCTTTAACAACTTCATCAAAAATTTTCATTAGACTTTCTTCATTATGATTGATGTTATATCGCACGTTTAATTGACCTGTTGCAATCTGAGGAACTACATTAGATGCTCCGTCGCTAGAGCTAATATTAACAACCTCTATATTAGATGGTGGAAAATCATTTGTTCCTGAATCTAGATTAATATTACATATATTACTTAATATCTTTGTTAGAGGATTAATTGGATTAAGAGTCCACTGTGGATATGCCACATGACCTTGCTTACCTTTAATAGTGATCTTACTTGTCAAGCTGCCTCTTCTTCCAATTTTTATCATTTCACCTAATTTGTTTGGGCAAGTTGGCTCACCTACAATACAAGAGTCTATTTTTTCGCCATCTTCATATAATTTTTGGAGAACTTTTTTTGTTCCATTTATTGCAGGTCCTTCCTCATCATTTGTAATTAACAAGCTTATCGATCCTTTAAAATCTGCGCTTTTAATATAATTTCTAGCTGCGCAGACAAACGCTCCAATAGCAGATTTCATATCACTTGCACCACGCCCATATATTCTTCCATCTTCTTCTGTTGGTTTAAATGGGTTGTAGCTCCATGAGTCAAGATCGCCTACAGGGACGACATCAGTGTGGCCACCAAAACATAAATGAGGAGATCCACTACCAAATTTTGCAAATAAATTATCTACGTCAGGTGTATTATGATCACTAAATGAGTAGCGATGACATTTGAAACCTATTTCTGATAATTCTTTCTCAAGCAGATCAAGTACACCTTCATTTTTAGGTGTCACACTAGGACACGATATAAGTGATTTTGTTAGCTCTAAGACTTCCATCAAACTTACTCTCTTAGTAAGTCGTTTATTGATGTTTTTTTCCTTGTATTTTCATCAACAGTTTTAACAATTACTACACAATACAAGCTAGGCTTAGCTGGATCCGTATTAGGCAATGTTCCAGGTACAACAACTGAATAAGCTGGAACTTCTCCATAAAATATTTCACCTGTTGACCTATTAACAATTTTAGTTGAGGCTCCTAAATATACTCCCATTGATAAAACAGACCCCTCTCTAACAATTACGCCTTCGGCAACCTCAGCTCTTGCTCCTACAAAACAGTTATCTTCAATAATTACAGGATTAGCTTGAAGGGGTTCTAACACTCCTCCAATTCCAACACCTCCAGATAAATGGCAATTTTTTCCAATTTGTGCACAAGATCCAACTGTTGCCCATGTATCAACCATAGTACCTTCATCAATGTAAGCCCCTATGTTTACAAACGATGGCATAAGAACAACACCTTTACCTATAAAAGAACCTTCTCTTACAGTACCATTGGGTACATGACGATACCCCGCATTTTTCCAGTCATCCTCATTCCAATCAACTGTCTTTCCTCTAACTTTGTCATACCAAGTAGTGTAAGGACCTCTTAATATTTGATTATCATTTAAACGAAATGAAATAAGAACTGCTTTTTTAAGCCATTGATTAACGATCCATTCATTCCCATTTTTTTCAGCAATTCTGTACTCACCATTATCAAGTTTTCCAATCACTTCTCTCACTGCTTCAGCAATATCTTTATTCTCTGAGGTAAGACTAGAGACATTATCCCAAGCATTTTCGATAATATTTTTAATATCAGTCATATTTTTTATTTTTTAATTAATGTTCCTGCCCCTTTTTCAGTAAGAAGCTCCATTAAAATAGCATTTTCTTTTCTTCCATCAACTAAGGCAACACCCCTTACTCCTTTATTAAGAGTTTTAAAGCATGTTTTAACTTTTGGTATCATTCCACCTTTTATAGTTCCTTTTTTTATATATTCAAAAGCCTTTTTTTTGTTTAATTCTACAATAAGCTTTTTATTATTATCTAATACTCCTTCCACGTCAGTCAATAAAAGAAGTCTTTTTACTTTTAATGTTTCAGCAATAAACCCTGCAGCAACATCAGCATTAATATTGTATTTATTTCCATTATCATCAAAACCAATTGGTGAAACTATTGGAACCTTATTCTTACTTATTGCTGACATAAGACTTTTTTTATCTAATTTAATAGGGTTTCCCACAAAGCCAATTTTACCATTCATAAGAATTTTAGATTTAAGTAATCTTTTATTTAATCCGTTGAATGATATTGCATTTCCTCGAAATTTATTTATTTCTTTAACAATCATCTTATTTAATTGATTGCCAAGAATTTGCTTTACAATTGTTAAAATTTCTTTTGTGGTAATTCTTAAACCTTGATATTCTTTATCAATAATTTTTCTTTTTCTTAATTCTTTTTCTATTTGTGGCCCACCTCCATGGACAATAATGATTTTGACGCCCAATTGGTTTAATAAGGAAATATTTTTAGCAAAAGATGTAACTAATTTTTTTTTACTGAGAGAAAATCCACCATATTTAATAACAACATATTGATTTTCGTAATTAGATATAAAATTTTCCGCTCCAGAGTGGTATCTAGAACCTTGCTTCCAATACTTTTTTAATAGCTGAGCCCTATCTAGAGCTCTTTTTTTTAAAACTACCATGATAATTAATTAGTTTTTATTTTTGTTCGTCGAGTAATAATCCATTGTTGCAAAATGGATAGGATATTATTTGTTGTCCAATAAATAACAAGTCCAGCAGCAAATTGAGATAAAAGAATTGTTATAAACAAAGGAAAGAATGAAAATATTTTAGCTTGAATGGGATCTGGTGGAGCCGGATTTAACTTTTGTTGAAGATACATTGTCAGACCCATTAAAATAGGCCAGATACCTATTATCATGAATGAGGGTGGATCCCAGGGTATTAATCCAAATAAATTGAATATTGTTGTAGGATCTTTCACTGATAAGTCCTCAATCCATCCATAGAATGGAGCATGTCTCATTTCAATTGAAATGAACAACATTTTATAAATTGCAAAAAAGAAAGGTATTTGTATTAAGATAGGCAGACATCCCGAGACAGGATTAACTTTTTCTTTTTTATAAAGAGCCATTAAGGCTTGCTGCTGTTGCTGTCTGTCATCCTTATACAAATCTTTGATTCGAGTCATTTCTGGTTGAAGTAATTTCATTTTAGCCATTGAAACAAAAGACCAGTTAGCTAAAGGAAAGAATACAATTCTTGTGATTACAGTTAAAATGATGATGGCTATACCAAAGTTTCCAAATAACTGATAGAAGTAAGAAATTGCATAAAATAATGGTTTGGTAATAAAATAAAACCAGCCCCAATCAATAGCTAAGTCAAAATTATAGATGTTATATTTTTCTTGATAGAGATCGAGAAGATCAGCTTCTTTTGCTCCAGCAAAAACTTTACTATCAATTTCAATTTTAGTATTTGGCTTTACGCTATATGAGTCCAGAGATCTAAAATATGCTACATAGCCAAGATTATCATCATAAGCATAAATACTTTTGAAGGGTATATTTTGATCTGGTATCAATGCAGCTAGCCAATATTTATCTGTTATTCCAATCCAACCATTATCACTTTCATAATTAAGTACATCTTTATCTTCTTTAAGATCATCGTAATCAATAAGCTCAAGCTCCTCCTGTAAAACGCCAATTGGCCCTTCGTGTAATATAAACATTCCAGATAATTGAGGTGCTTTTTTTCTAATAACCTTGCTATTGTTATTAATTATAATTTCCTCTGAGGAATTATTTTTTACAACTTGCTTTACATTAAATAGGTAGTCTTTATCGACACTAATAAAAGTTTGGAAGATTTGACCTGAATTATTTGACCATTCTAATATTATCTCATTATTCTCATCAAGAGTTGTAGAGCTATTACTAACACTCCAGAGAGATTTAGAGTCTGGCACATCAAAAGATGAGTCTTTAGGTTTTATCCAACCAAATGATATTTCTAAGCCATCACGAGTATCTCCTGGCGACAAAAATCTAATTTTTTCAGAATCGGCTTCAAGAGTTTTATTGTATTTTTCAAGCACTAAGTCATCTATTTTAAGGCCCAGTAAATTAATTGAGCCAGACAAACTTGGTGTTTTGATTTTAATTCTTTCAGAATTTTTTAATGATTCATCTAAAGATAGTATGTCTTCAGATGAATTTACTATAGTCTCACCAATATCAAAACTATTAAAGTCAAGATCAGTTTCTTTTTTGCCTTCTTCTTTTTTTATTTCTGTTGCTTGATTGTTAATACTTGTATCTTCTATTGGAGGCGCTTCAAATAATATTGACCATATCAATAGTATTCCAACTGATAATGTGATTGCCAATATTAAATTTTTACTTTCCATAATCTAACTATTCTTTTGGAGGAACAGGGTCAAAACCTTCTCTACTTCCTAAAACTTTAAATGGATGACAATGAGATATTCTTTTAATCCCCATAATTAATCCTTTGATTAAACCGTGAACTTCTATTGCTTCTTTCATATAGTGTGAACATGTTGGTTGAAATCTACATGATTGAGGAAAATAAGGAGATACTAGCCTTTGGTAAACAATTATAATAAATATAAATATATGTTTCATTTTTATAGTCTTAGTCCTTATGGATTTTATTGATGGCCAATTCGAGTTCAGATTTTAATCTATCAAACGATATAATAAGAGTATTTTTTTTACCAATCATAACGTAATCCCATTTTTTATTTTTAACATTATTAAAAACTACTTGTGCAACTGATCTTAGTCTTCTTTTTATCCTATTTCTTATAACTGCGTTACCATTTTGTTTGGTAACTGTATATCCCACTCGTACTATTTTTGAATCAACATTTTCCATCGCTTGTAAGAGAAAAGATTGACTTCTATGAAATTTTCCATTTTTGAGTCTCTTAAAATCCTTTGAGGATTTGAGAGTTTCGATTTTCATATTTCATTAAGAATATTAAGGGTTAGGCTGATAATTCTTTTCTGCCTTTTGAACGACGACGAGCTAAAATTATTCTACCATCTTTAGTAGCTGACCGAGCTCTAAAACCATGTCTACGTTTTTTAACTAAATTACTTGGTTGGAATGTTCTTTTCATAATTTTTGACTATATTTGTTAGTGGCTTATAAATGGCATTAACATTATAGTCAAATACTAACAATTCCAGCTATGGGTAGATGAGCAAAAGTATAAAAATTGGTATAATAACTGCATTTCTCCTTGCAATAATCATATACGTTATTGGTAAGTATAATCCAATTTCAATGGAATTTATAATTACTCAGCATGGTTACATATCTGGATTTATCGAGGAGAATTATTATTTTTCCATCATTATTTGTATACTTATTATTGCATTATCAATTTCATTGATGGGTCCTATTACCCCAGTATGTATTTTATCAGGATTTTATTTTGGTTTAGCTAGTGGTTTAATTATCTGTATCATTGGTGAGGTAATAGGAGCATTAATTGTTTTTTTATATGGAAGATATTTTTTTAAAAATTATCTCCTGAATAAGCTTGGCACTAAATTTAACTCTTTTAAAGATGGATTTAATAGAAATGCAATTAGCTACTTACTTTTTATCAGGGTTATTGGAGGTGTTCCTTTTGGAGTTCAGAATCTTCTCCCAGCTATATTTGATATGAAGTTTCGTGATTATTTTATTGCAACAATATTTGGTGTTGTGCCTTGGGCATATATTTTGTCAAGTATTGGAAATGGAATAGGAGATATAGTAGAAGCTCGTGAATTTGACAGTAGTATGTTATTTAACTTAAATTATTTTTTACCAATTCTACTCATTGGTCTGATAGTTTTATCTCCAATTGTTTATAAATTTATTAAAAAAAGAATTAAGTCATAATTCTTTTTAATATGATATATTCAAATTATTGCGCCGGTGGCTCAGCTGGATAGAGCACCAGACTACGAATCTGGGGGTCGGGAGTTCGAATCTCTCCCGGCGCACCAAATATTTTATTATGATGAACTTAACTAATACCCAAAAAGGAACTTTATTTGCATTTATTGGAGTTATGATAATAACTCCTGACACACTATTGATTAGACTTATTAGTTTAGATACTTGGAGTGCTCTCTTTTATCGCTCACTCTTTCCATCATCAGCTCTTTTTATTGGATACTTAATTTTATTTAGAGGAAGAACATTTATTGACTTTTACAATATGGGTATTCCCGGAGTAATAAATGCTTTATTCATTCTCTTTTCAAATATCACTTTTATATTTGCCGTAGCCAATACAAATGTTGCTAATGCCTTAATCATGATAAGCCTTATACCGTTATCGGCTGCATTATTTTCTGCGATATTTTTAAATGAGCGTCCAATTCTTATAACCTGGTTAAGTATGACTGTTTGTCTAATAACAATTATATTTATCTTTTATGAGTCATACGAAATGGGGAGATTTATGGGTGATTTATTTGGGTTATTATGTGCCATGAGTATGGGGGCTAGTTTGACAGTTATGAGACGATATAATCATATTAATTTTGTTCCATCATATATATTCGCTAAATTTTTAACGGCTGTTGTTGCCTTACCTTTCGCAACAACATTAGTCATTGGTGGATATGACTTAGTATTCTCTTTATTAATGATTATTACTGTTGGAGTATCTTTTCTTTTTATCACAATCGCACCAAAATATGTAACTTCTCCAGAAGTTGGTATTTTTTTTCTATTAGAAACAGCCCTTGGTCCTCTTTGGGTTTGGTATTTCATATCTGAAGAACCAACAATGAATACATTAATTGGTGGTTCAATAATTGTATTGATTATTTTTAT
>ERZ802830.2550-NODE-2550-length-16281-cov-7.55337_pt1 | contig 16281 bp, 11 predicted proteins | sample MGYA00345654_ERZ802830 | MGnify/ENA primary metagenome ERZ802830 (study PRJEB30503, sample SAMEA104212375) | marine metagenome | biome: Westerlies Biome; feature: [SRF] surface water layer (ENVO:00010504) within the epipelagic zone...; material: water...
CTCAATGATTTGAAGATCAATTCGTCGAACCCACATCCGGGTTTCAGCCCTCTGCTCTGGTGTTGTTCCAACTAAATTTGTGCCGCCATGCAGCTCGTCTAAATACTCACAAATTGCCGTAATCTCAGCGAGATAAGTGCCGTCATCAAGCTCTAAGGCTGGACATTGGCCTGATGGATTTCGTGTTAGATGTTCTTCTTGGCGATTTTCTCCGCCTATTAAATCGACTTCGACTTTTTGTATATCGATACCCAGTTCGGCTATAAACATTCTTACCACATGGGGATTGGGACCGATGGAATTAAATAATTTCATAATTTTATAACCCTGATAGCATCCATATTCAACTGGCTCGCTAATGGTGTTACTTAGACGGCTTGAAGGCCAACAGCACATTGCCTGGCACTTGACGAAACTGACCGTATCCTGATCCAACAAAAACCATACCCGACCCTGCTGAAATAGAATGACTATCAATCGAGCCACCATATCCGTCAACGCCGTTGACAGTTTCGTAATCTCTCACCGTATCATACTCATAAATCAGCTCACCTGATTCCGAATTGAATACGAATAACCGTCCATCGAGCCCACCAGTGATAACTGCTCCGTCAACAGATAAGGGTGTCGCAGAGAAACCATAAAGCGATTCACAGCGCCTCAGCCGTTCACTGCGTCCTTCGTTGCACTCTGGTTGCACCTCGTAGAACCAGCTAGGCTCACCTGTACCAACAAAGTAACTATAAATACCAGGCCTGCTATTTCCATTCATACCTCCAGGATCATTGACAGTCATAAAAGCGCGCTCAGTATTCGTGGCGATACCCCAATGATTCCCCCCTAAAGCTGTTCCTTCCCCAACCCGCTGATTCCAAACCAGCGCACCTGTATCAGGATCCAATGCCCACAGATCGCCAGATTTCTGGCCAGCAATAAGCAGATCCTCATCATCAGTCTCGACCAGAATAGCGGGCCCTCCAAAATCAAAATCCACCGAGTTAGTATCCTCTAAGATAATGCAATTTGGACCTCGAGCCGAGCAACCAAAATTCCACATATCATTCTCAAGCGCCTGAAAAACCCAGTTTGCCTCACCAGTCTCAATATCGAGAGCAATAATTGCGTCACTAGTATTAGTGGTAGGGTGTGACGTATTCTCACCGGTCGTGACGTAAATCTGACCTCGCTCTGCATCAATTGTCGGTGTCGTCCAAATGGGAGCTCCTGAGGGACCGCGCTGTTTGACGCCTGTGGAGCTGACCTGTCCCGTGTATTCAGCCGCTGGCATAGTGTGATACTCCCAGAGCTTTTCACCAGTATGCACATCCAACGCAGTCACCGCTCCGTGATTCTCACAGCACTCGTAGTTCGGGTTGCCCCCAGTGATCACCCCCGAACCAGAAACTGGCACGATAACTTTACCTTCGAAAATAACAGGTGTTCCAGTCAGCATCCCCTGATTATTAGAAGCTTGTCCGCTAGCAATCCAAATCGGTTCCCCAGTTTTAGCGTCAATTGCATGAACCATGCCCCTTGAGTCGCTAAACACAAGGCTACCCAAATCGTTAATTTCAGAGTAAGCCAACGAGGAACGAAGACGCGACTCAGCTTCATAAACCCATTTAGCACATCCACTAATGATATCTAACGCAAAGACCCGCCCTGAATCAGTCGCAGAATAAAAAATAGTTGAACCGATAATCACTGGTGCGGCACGCAAGCCAGAAGTATCAGGGAAAGCAACCGCCCAAGCCAATTCCAGATTAGACAAATCCCCAGTAGAAAGACCTGCCTGAACTGAATCGAGATGGCGTGGATTATTCCCATCAGATTGAGTAAACGTAAAGGAAGGTGGCTGCTCGAGGTCTACCGAACGATTACCTATCGCACACATAGAGTCAGTCACCCAGTCGTCAACGCCCTCTTGCTCGATCTGCTCCTGAGCTAAGCTTGACTGAGTAGCGCCAAGTACAACACCAAGGAACGCGATCAATGAAAAATAGGGTCTAAAATCTGATTGAAAAGAAGAACAGAAAACCATAGGTAGCACTCATTCAGTAAGGTTTGAATATTTACTCAGCATTGAGAGGGCATATACTAATTGCGAATTCATTTACATGCTAGCACCGAATATCGAAAAGGGATTACGGGAGGGCTCCCGAGCGCTTTCTTTTTCTTAGATTATCCCAGCCAAAATAGTGCGGCAAACCTAGACTCGATGTTTCTTTATGAAAACAACGTTGCTTTTAAGTATTAGGGATTTTTACTTGATAAGTAGCCTAACTAATTTTCTGTACGCAATAACAACACCCGTGATACTAAACATAAAACCAGCGATCATAAAAAGAACCATCAATACATCCCACAGTGGCCTTTTATCAGCAAGCCCAGGTAAATCAAGACTGTGGATACCATTAAATAACCAGCGGTACATCCGTCTACTCCGATCCATCACTGAAATTATGCGCCCGTCATCTAGGTTAACGTGGATCCAAGTTTCATCAACATCGTTCAGAACAATTCGCAATGTTGTTTCAGGCACGGAGCCTTCTCGCAGATGCCCATAGACATCATCTGCGGCGACCATATAGCTATCCTTAATTGTGATCGACGGCCAAGCGTGCGACACCGCAGACTGCACCGCAGGAATCAAATATTGCTGGTCTGGAATAAGGTCCATTCCTATCAAAGAAAGTTCGGAAGCGTGATCATTTTTTGCTATCAAAAGTGCTTGGCCAGCAAGAGCCGAGATCTCAAATTCTCTAGTATCAAGGAATTTGGTTAGATCTTCATGACTCGCCTGGCTTAATGCTGTGGTTAAGCTAATGCCCCGAACGTCTGCTTCCTGTTTGTCTGAAGGAGCTGGGGTAGAAAAAAGCCGCCCATGATCCATCGACAACCAACCACTAAATATCCAGAGCAATGCAAAGACACCGAATACAAATCCAATTTTGTGGTGCCATGCCAGCCAACCACTGAAAGGACTAGCTAATCCTTTGGAGCCACGTTTCCATCCTGCAACTGAGTGTTTTATGCCAAGAATCATCCCAGCGATCACTCCCAGAATACCAAAGAGCGAGACCCACCATACTAATTGATCCCATAATGCCCAGTCCTTCCGAATGACTGTTGGATAGATCCAGTGTATGACGGCGCCAAAGTAATTCCACACACGTTGGTGACGATTGGTCTTTTGTAATACCTCTGTAGTCTTTGCTGATATATAAATGTGCGTTCGATCTTTGTCTCCAAGCTCAACTCGGAAGAAAGGACGATATGGATCAAATCGATCATGAACAACCCACTGGTCATACATAATTGGATCACTAACTGAAACGATAGGGGCGTCGGAAAAATTCTCACTTATATTTTGCGAGTCTGCGGCAGTAAGCGTTGGAACAAGCTCTGCCGAATCAGCAAAGACCGCCACCGAATTATTAGAGTAGTCCTCTGCAACTAACATCGGGCGATTTTGATACTGTAAAAGTCTTATGCGAGCAGCAGTATCTATTCCAGTCGCCATAAACGGCTCAGAGAGCGAAGTAACACCAGATATATCTATTACTTCGGCTCTCTCAATGCGCTCCGCATCTGATAATGCAGGAAAAGGTACGTAGATCATGACGATGCCAGATGCAAACCAAGCGGCAAACATCAGACAGAGTAAAATGCTGACCCATCGATGAAAGGTAACCAGCAGTTTAGTCATCTACCATCCAGCAATCCGATTTCCTCTCAAAGAGCGAATTCGACGCTGAGCTCAAACATTCTAGGTGCTGATAGCATGATTTGGTTAGCATATATAAATCCCGGGTCATTCTGCTGCAGGTAAAACACATCAGACCATGGTACATATATTTCATCAGTTAGATTGTGAATCCTAGCCGTCAGATTATAATTCGCTCCGCTCCAGGTAGCGAATAAATCCACTAGTGTGTATGAGCTCAAGTCGACTAGATTAGCATTGTCACCATACCTGTCGTCCACATATTGAACTGAGCCTCCTATTTCGAGAGGCAGGCCACCTATCTCGCTGTAAGAAGTCCAAAGATTTCCAGTGACTTCTGCAACGTTAGGCGGAGTGTTCCCCGCAAATGTTACGAAATTTGTAGATCTTCTAAACTCAGCGTCAGTAAAGGCCGCATTGGCACCCACGCGCCACCGCGAAACAGGATTAAACGTTGATGATAATTCGAAACCACTTGAATCGCGACCGCCGATACTTGCCGCGGAGTCAATCCCAATTCTTTCGAGCACATCGTCTCTTTGGATGTCGAAGTAGGCGATTGTCGCCTGTGTGCGCCCATCGTGCCAAGACCCTTTCAGGCCAATCTCCCACTGCTCAACATCCGTTAGGTCAAGGTCTTCCCCAGAATTGACAAGAAATATATTGGCATTCACCGGGTCCTTTCCATCACTGTACTGTGCATAGGCAGAAACGTCGTCTGTCAGTCTAGCGGTAGCGCCTAAACGCATGCTTACCCAATCAAAATCTCTTGCAAAGCTTGAACCCTCTAATACACCTGAATCGTTAAAATTGTTACGGACAAGATCAAGCTCCTCGTATCGCAATGCACCTACTAATTTGATTCTATCGGTTAAGTCTAGTGCATCTTCTAAAAATACTGCTCGGGTATCGATATCAGTTGGGCTTACGCCACGCAGCTCTCTAGCGCCGTAATTACCCGCTACGGGCCTAATGGGGTCAACTGAGTCACCAGCGGCTAAAGGAATTCTTCTGCGGAAACCGCGAGCCCTTTCAAAATCTAAATCTGTAAGCTCAATTCCTGCAACCAGTCGATTGTCGCGGCCAGCTATTTGTGAATTGATATTCGCTGTAAACCGATTACCTAATAAGTCCTGGTCATGAGTCACAAAGAAGTAACCGTAATAGCGTTGAATGACCCCTGTCTCGGTGCAGACATCGACAACTGCTGTACAGTAAACATAACCCTCTGCGTTACCCCAGTCTCGATCGGCATTGAAACTATAGGTTGTGTTCTTAAGCTCAATATTGTCGGTTAGCCGCCAACTTAAGTCCATGCGAAAAAGCAACTGATCAGATTCAGCGCGACCATCGCGAACATTAAAATTTCGGAATCTGGCCTTCTCATCTACGGTTTCCCCTGAGCTAGTCAGAATAACATCATCGAGTGGCTTAATGGCCGAATTTTGCGGGACCAGGGGCGTACCCCAGTAATCGGCCAGACTATCATCAAGGTAGTCCACCTGGAATTCGACATCAAAGTCTTCTGTCGCCTGCCAGAGGATGCTCGCCGTTACATTGGTCGATTCAGGATCCATCCGATCAACGTAGCCGTCCGAACCATATTGATTGACGTCCACTCTCAACCAAGTTGAATCACCAAGCTGTGTGTTACCACCGACACCGAATTGGTAGGTGCCGAAGCGACCGTATGATGCAAGCATCTCAATTGGCTGCTCGGTAGCGGTCGCCCTTTTAACAACGCTATTAACCGTACCACCAACGACACCCTGACCATGAAGGGCAGACCCCGGGCCTCGGAGTACTTCTATCCGGTCTAGGTTAAAGGTGTTCTGGGGACGCATAACCATATTGGCTGGGCCTAGCCAGATTCCATCTCGGAGCACAGTTATTGAACTTCGACTAAATCCACGCATCGAAAACGTGGATGGTGCGGCCGGACTCTCGCCAGAGGTGACGCCCGGTAAACTTTTCACTGCATCAGCTACACTCTTGTAGCCGCGTGCACGCATAACACTCGAATCAATCAATTCGACTGACGCTGGGGTTTCCATGACAGTTAGACCTAAGCGGCTTCCAGTACTGGAGGTCGCATTCAGATCGAGGGTGTCAATAGCGCGACCCGGAACAACTATCTCCTCTACAACCCTATCAACCTGCGCGAATGCGCTGCCTGCTAAAAAGACGACTCCCAGCGACAGAGTCGAAACAGTTTTCAAATTAGGAATTTTCGTTAGGTATAGGTGCATGACATTACTTCCCCAGGTTCAAGGTTCAATTTTTAAAGACAAAAACAGACTCTCTTTAATCGTTCCGCTCATTTCAAAAGCGGCGCATACTAGCGTGCATGCAACCTTAAATCGCAGTAAATAACTGTTAATAACCTAAAAGCAGAGCGTGAAAAGGGTAGATACGTGGGGGTGGCAGCCAATAGCGAGCGGTGCTTTAACCAATTTTAATTTAACTGATTCGGTTCCGGTATAGCCCATATTTGACTTGTATCAAGTAGCTCTGCGTAGACCAAATTAGCATCGAAATTCATACGATCAATACCCAGCACCTCGAATAGCACCTCGAAGCTAGCCACTGCTTCATCGGTATCGTTGTCGATGGCAACCACCAAGTCGTTGAGAGCCTCTGAGTCCGAGAGTGCCTGCGCAGTGTGCATGAGTCCGGCATCTCGCATACCCGAAATCAAGACAACTTGGGTATCAGTGCTAACGGGAAAGGTGGAAAACATACCATAGTCTCTAAAAGGCTGACCTTCCTCCGGCAACCCGGCGTCACTGGTGTAATACTCCTGTGTCTGGACATTAACTAACTCATCATAGCTCCTACCCAAGCTCAATCCAGACCCCGCAAAGGTCATGTCAGTGAGTTTTTCTAAACCGGAAATGTACCCGATATAAACTATGTGGTTTTCGCGAATATCTGCAGTAGTTAGATCCGACATCATGGAAATGTTTACAGTCTTGCCACCTTCCTGAAGTATTGGCACGATTCGAGCTAACGCAAATGCGCTACCCTCCGGCATGTAACTTAAATCCAGATCCAAATAATTTTCGGCACGGTCAAAGTCAGTGAATTGCATTTCTTCCAGATCAGAACTTGAATTCACGTTAAATTCACGCACCATACGCGCCACATTCCCATTGGCATTTAATTCACCAAAAATATAGTAATCGCCCATGACAATCAGGATCGGTTGATCATCCTGTAAAACACTATTCCACACAGGGTGTTCAGAGGTAGCCTGAGAGATCTCTATAGTACTTCCCCGACCAGTGATCCCCATATATAAAAGATTGACGGCCAGCAAAATTATGACGGCGAGGAGTAAGCCATTATTAACTCTTAAATTTGATCTTTGCCCACCACGCGATAATTGAACAGGAGAAATTAGCGTTCTTTGCTGCGCCAAGATTGTGTACTGACCCTTTGGAATGACAATACGAAAGACAGTATCTTTTTCATTACTTTGATAGTAAACATCTAATTTCTTGCGCAACTGATGAATGTAAACTCGGACACTTGAATCAGCGGAAACATCGAAGCTATCACCCCGATTAAACACATCCACGGCAATCTCAATTTCTTTTGGTGATTTGCCCGACAACGAACATTGAACCAAATATTCAAGCAGTGCCGAATAATTCTTGGAGCGCCCCAGGACACCCGACTCCATAATGCGCTGACAAAGAGCAAGGAGCTCTTTAGCGCTAAACGCTTCATCTATACCAAGCAGAGGCTGATCGCTGCTATCATCGGTTGTAGTCTGCACTTCTACACTTACCACATTAAAGAGGAGGAAAATACAAGGACGGTAGTGTAACTCATTTCACGCTGATTTTTCCTTAGTTTTACCTTCGTAGCTGTATCAATCCCCATCCCTTTCAGGACTCCACACTCCGGGTCTTTGCCCTGATAGGACTTCGGTTTATACTCTTGCGACTCAGAGATACCTACGAGAACCAACTATGACAAAATCCAAGGTCTCAAAAGCTCTAATTTACCCCTGTATCGCAGCCCTGGGGCTGGCGCACTGTAGCGACCGGCCAACCGATATTGCCATTGATCGCGTGAGTTCAACATCGGAAAACACCCTGTCCACCACGGTCTATGCTCGTCAGAACCGCCCCGATGTACGGGGTCAAATTGGCGCAGTATCAGCTGGACATCCATTGGCAGCGCAAGCTGGCCTGCGAGTATTACAGGATGGTGGAAACGCAACTGATGCCATCATCGCTATGGCAGGCGTACTAGCCGTAGTCAGACCGCACATGAATGGCATCGGAGGAGATGCTTTCGGTATATTCTACGATGGCGAGACCGGTGAGGTGACTGCGCTCAATGCCAGTGGGCGCTCCGGTGCACTTGCTACTCCAGAGTTCTTTGCCGCTGCCAACGTTGAAAGAATACCAGGTATTGGACCGATGTCCGTGAGTGTTCCCGGTGCAGTTGCCGGCTGGGTTGACGCGCACGAGCGCTATGGAAGCATGGATTTTGCCAGTTTGTTGAGCACCGGAATTGAGTATGCACGCAATGGATTCGCGGTATCGACTAGGCTGGCTCAGGACTTTGAGGAACAAGGTGGGAACCTGAATGAGGCTGGCAGGGACTTATACCTGCCCAACGCAATTGCACCGCCAGTTGGATCCCTACTGCGCAATCCACAGTTAGCGAATTCTCTGGAGATTGTTGCGGATGAGGGTAAGGAGGGCTTTTACAACGGCAGCATCGCCCAAAAGCTCTCGGCCTTTATCACAGAGCAGGGCGGCTACTTGCGCCAAGACGATTTTGAATCCCATACCTCTTCCTGGGTGACCCCTCTTCGTGGCGAGTACTTGAATCATGTATTTGTAGTAATGCCGCCTAATACCCAGGGTATTACCCAGCTTGCATTGTTTGAAATGGCCAAATCCCACGATCTAAATTTGATGGAGCAAAACAGTGCAGACTATTTACATACCCTAGTCGAATTGAAGAAGTTAGCGTTCGCTGATCGTGACCGTTGGGTCGCCGATCCAGAACACGCAAATGTGCCCGTGGAGCAGCTTCTCAACGCGAACTATCTAAAACAACGTGCGCAGCTAATTGACATGTCAGTTGCAGCAACAGAGGTAGACCCGGGGTTTGGTAATGAGATCTTTGTAGAACCCAATGGAAATCGTTCGGACGCCGGTGACACTGTATTCATTACAGCCGTCGATCAATGGGGTAACGCAGTAAGCTGGATTCAATCTAACTTTGCCGGCTTTGGCTCTGGTTTGCTGGATGAGGCTACCGGGATTCTACTACATAATCGTGGAGCCCTCTTTACACTTGAGACCGGACACCCCAACCAAATATCTCCGGGTAAGCGTCCATACCACACATTATCGCCGGTGATGGCACTGTATCCGGAAGGTGAATTCGCTTTTACCCTGGGGACTCCGGGCGGCGACAGCCAAACCCAGACCATACTGCAAATCACTCAGAACATGTTGATGTTCGGCATGACACCACAACAAGCTATTGAAGCGCCCCGATTCCGTTCTTTGAACCTCTCGCGCTTAGCCATAGAGGATCGAGTCTCCGAAGATGTGCTCTGGGATCTGCAGTCACGCGGCCATGAATTGGATCTTATCAAGGGTTGGACCGCCACTTTCGGCGGTGCTCAGATGATCCATCATAATCCGGACACCGGCGTCCTTACGGCAGCAGCAGACCCCAGACGAGAGGCTTACTCGATCGCCTACTGACATTGCCCAGAGGACCCTAATTTATGGAAGATCTCGATCAACCAGTTCAGTCGATAGTCAATTTGTTGAAAGCTTTGGCAGTTTCACTACTAATAGCGATAGCAGTTTTTGTCACGATCGTATTACCTGCCGAGTTCGGGATTGACATCACCGGCACGGGTTCGATGCTTGGCCTAAATGCATTAAGTGCTGAAGATAATAATCCGGAGATCATAAGCCGGCCTGGTGAAGGCGATTTGGTATTTCGTCAAGATGAAATAGAAATATTGATCCCAGCAAATGACGGTTTAGAATACAAATTTTTTCTTGATATGCATTCCAACCTTACCTATGAGTGGGGTAGCACTTCATCTCTTTATTTTGACATGCATGGAGAACCTGAAGGTGATACTTCAGGTTATTTTGAGAGCTATGGAGCGGCTACTGTTGATGAAATGAGCGGCTCAGTCACGGTCCCTTTCGCTGGGTCACATGGCTGGTACTGGCGCAACGATTCGGATAAAGATATCTCCATAAGCTTGAAAACATTAGGCAACTACGATGTAATCGGGTACAGATAACTACCCAATAACAAAAAGAGAGTACTACTGTGATTGCATTTTTGCGATTGATAATAATAGCCAGCAGCTTAGTTTTGACTCCCCTGGTTACAGCCCATGAGGGACATGAGCATGCTAAGCAGCTTGACCAAGCATCAGCAATAGAGGCTGCATCTGACAAAATTGGAAGCTTAATTGAAGAAGGCCAATTGGACCCATTCTGGTCGGCACAAGAGACAACGAATGCTCAGATCGCCAGGGTCAATGGGCTTCAGAATTGGATAGTTTCGTATCTCGATAGCGGAAGCAGGCAGCGGTTAGAGCTTGTCTTTTCCATGACTGGCGAATTTGTCTCCTTTTCAAAAATACCTGTTTCGGATACCGCCGCTAACTGACTTAATGGTAAATCCATTATTAAAAGAAATCTATTCCTGTCGAATTGTTATGAATTCGCCGAAATAATCGGCTGGTCTCACATTTTCATAACGCTGAGTTTTTCTGCCCTCAGCAGTCAAAAAAGTTGCCTCAATTATAACTAGCTCTTGACCAGGCAACCCAAAATGAACCGCCTGATTGCTGTGACTGTTATACCCGTCACCAGTGCTAACCATACGCAAGCCAAGGAGCTGATTGCGAACATCATAAATTCGGATTTCTGCGCCTGCTCGATTCGCCACCCCTTCGGCATCAGTGACGTTAACATACAAGGATTGAAATCGAGCACTCTCTGGCAGGTCGTTTCTAATCAACGGATGTCGGCCAGCAATGTTATAACCTTCGGTTAGAGAAAGATCGAGATCACCATCAGCATCGAAGTCGGCCCACTGCACACCATGATCTCCGCCATTGAGAACAGTTTTATCCACGTCTAACTCTTTAAATTTTGAACCCAGATTTTGGAAAAAACGGTCATGGGGCGACCGTACACCATCATCATCATGATAACCAGCTACGAAAAGATCTAGATGCCCATCATTATTAAAGTCACCCCAGCTAGCCCCAACCATATGATCATTTCCAGAGATTCCCATCATATTGCTAACTTCGTTAAATCCGCCAGCCCCATCGTTTTGATACAACTTATTAAAACCGTAAGTAGCAACAAAAAGGTCCAGATATCCATCATTATTGAAATCTCCGACCGTGCAGTCCACACCACCGTCAGACCGTTCTCGAGGGCCGCCTTCTAGGCCTAGAGAGTTTGCTATATCGACAAAACCACTACCTGTATTTTTATAGAGAGCATCTTTACCAGTACCTTGGTTCGCAAGAAATAAGTCTAGAAGGCCGTCTTGATCATAATCAAACCAGCACGCTCCAACTGTTGCTCGAGTGTCTGCGAGACCCACTTCCAAGCTAACATCTTTAAAATTACCGCCTGTGTTACTGAAAAGTATATTTGGACCAACGCGGTCTGCAACGAATAGATCCAAGGTGCCATTATTGTCGAAATCGACCCAACTAATCTGTCGAGTACTCACCCGCTCAATGGCAAGACCCATTTCCTGAGTCATATCCGTAAAACCTTGCGACTTGTTATTCCGGAATAACTCATTTCCTTGGCGATTGCTACCCACGTAGAGATCAAGGTAACCATCACCATCGAAATCGCCCCACGCTATGGCCCTTCTCTCCTTTCCATCTGTTGGCAACCCTAGGGCAGGTCCAACATTCGTAAATCCTCCAAATTCATTATTGTATAGTCTTACGTCTCCGCCCTTAAAGGCTACCACTAAGTCCAAATCACCGTCGTTATCATAATCTCCCCATGCATTTGATAGCGCCATATTTGCTCCAAAGGTATCAGGTTGCACCCTGGAAAAATCGGCGTTGAGAGTCTGACCCAAACTAGCACTTTGAGCGAACATCATAAAAGTACTGAATAAGTTAATTAAAAGTCGGTTAATTGATTTCATAATTAGATCGTATAGCTATTAGAAGGCACGGTGATTATTTATCAGGAATGATATTACGTGATAATTCCTGTAGCAATAACTCACGCGAGAGATAGCCAAAACTTATATCATCTTGAAAAAATAGCCTGTATTCTATTTTGATGAAGAGCATACGAACTGAGTAGATTACTAAATCCAAACTCAGGTTTTTAGCCTCGAGCACAGAACCCACAATGCACTTAAACTGCAAGGCATGAGGAGCGCAGATCTGCGCTCGAGGAAGGGCAATCTAGTTTGTTTATTGTCCCTAAACAAGCGAGTTATATTCACTAATTATATGAAGCAAATTCAATAAAAGCTGAAGCTATAAATCTCTAAGCACTGTCTTGACGGACTGCTAATTTGGATAACTTAACGGCTACCTGCTTTGTAAATAGCGATACTGCAATGACCTCACAGCCCATATTCTCCTCTGCGCAGAATTCCTCCAGCGCTCTCTTTTCGTCATTTTCCCAATGTTCATTCATTAAGAACTGATCGAAAACAATGACAGTCAACTCATCTATAATTGGTCTGGCGTGAACCAATACAGATTTTGCTGACGAGTAAAGATCAGAATCAATGTTTATTAATGATGCTTTTGGCCGCTCTTTTGAAAAGAAAGTAGGTAGAGTTTTGTCAAACTCCCCAGCGATAAATGTTCCACCCTCTACACTTGGTATTGCTCCATCACTGCTGTAGCTCCCTTTCTCAAGATCATCCCAATCTTCTGGGATTCCCTGAAAAGTGTCGAAACCGTAGCCTTGCTTATAAATCTTAATTAGATACCTAAACGAGGATCCCCTCCAAACCCCAAATTCATAGAAAGGCCTTGAAGGTTGGGTTAATTTTGAAACTGAGTCATAGAATTGCCACCTATTAAAATGTACTGCCGGCCTACTTTTGAGATCAATTAACCAGCTCGCTGACCTTATATACGGATGATTTCGGAGAGAGGTCTCGAGGACAGTATTTAATTCTCCTGGATCACCCAAATATGCCTTCATTGAAGAGAGCATTAGCTTAGCTTTCTTGTAACCTTGATCGATCTGAAGGCAGTCTTCCAAAAGAGAAATATGCTCATCAATTGTCGTGACTGTTCCTGATAAGTTCCATAGCGCATCTATAAAAGAGGAATCAATCTGAATCGCTCTCAAAAAGCTGTCTCTAGCGGCATTGATTTCACCATTCTCGAGCAATGCATTGCCATAGTTGTTAAAAATTTCAGCAATTTTTGGGTTGTTACTTATTGCACTTTCAAAGCCTTTTTTTGCAAGGTCCAACTCCCCTAGTTTCACATAAGCCAAACCAATATTGTTATGGAATTCTGCGGAATCGGGGCGCAGAGAAATTGCTTTTTTGTAAGCTTTGACAGCACCTGAAGGATTATTCAACTTATTTAATATTACCCCGGTATTATTGTGCGCCTCTGGAATGTCTTGAGAGATCTCAACGGTCTTTTGGTAGAACCCGAGCGCACTTTGAAGCTGGCCACTCTGTTGAGCAAGCAACCCTAAGTTAAAATGGGCATCAGCAGATCCCGGCACCAACCGAACAACCTGCTGGAAGTTTTTTGATGCTTCATCAATTCGTCCTTTTAGCACAAACGCGCTTCCAAGATTGAAATATACCTCCGGATAATTCGCATCAAGTTTCAATGCTTCTTTAAAACTTCTGATAGCTGGATTCACTTTATTAAATCTCAGGTAGATTTCACCAAGTGTGTTGTATAAGTAGGGGTGATTAGGGTATTTTTTCAGTAGTCTTCTCGTAAACTTGAGAGCTTGACCGTATTCTTGTCTCGCGAAAAGAGTATTTACTTTACGAATCTCGATTTCATAGCTGTCCGGTTTTAACATCTCTTTTGTCAAGTCAGATCCAGAGTTCCCAGAGGTATACGCCATATCTTGTCAACAACATTATGAATAATTGGCGGCCTCTAGTTTCTTTCAATGCATTCACCGTCAAATCTTTCTTTGTTAATTTTTTCAGCGTTCACATTACCCCGCATAGAAGACTGCTTAATCCAGAAGCAAGCTTGCGACACATCCTTCACCACGCCCTTTCCACTAAAATACAGCTCCGCCAATCGCAACATTGGGATAGTATCGCCATTCTGTGCAGCTCTTCTCCACCACAGTGAGGCTCGATACAAGTCTTTCTCAACTCCAATACCATCGCCAAAAATATTACCAAGATTATGCATAGCTAACGTGTGGTTCATTTCAGCTGCTTTCCTATAAAACTCAGCCGACTTTAACAGATTAGCATTAACACCAAGTGCCTCCGCATACGCTGTGCCCATTAGAAAGAGAGCTTCTGGCTCCCCATCTGCTGCCCGCTCAGCAACTTCATCAATAATTAATCTTGCTATTGAAAAGGCTCGCTCAGAATCTTTAGGGAACCCCATTCGCCCTGTCGAATAAACCCGGGCTAACCACATTAAGGCAAGGACATCTCTTTCGGATACCGCAATCTCAAGATATTCCCTTGCAATCAAGTCATCAACAATACCTGCCTCTCCAGTATAATAACCAATAGCTGTAGCAAGGTTTCGATTTAATGACGGTGGATGTAAACATGAGAACAAAGTCAGAGAGAGAACTATGCTTAAAAACTTGGACAGCGGTAGCAATTTATTCATCACAATCATGGAAAACCAATCGCTCTATATTTGTATACCTTAATCTTATTTGAGTTATGGTTAACAAGCCTATTCGAGTCTATCCCCTTTACTAAAATTCAAAAACCTCACGCCAGCTTGTATCTGAGTTTGAGATAATATTCTTTAATACAGCCCACTCTTCTGCTTTACTGGATGTCTTTGCGTGTATATATTTTTCGATTTGCTGATAGGCAAGTGTGTATCCGACAGAGTAGGCACTAAAATTCTCAACATGATCAAGCAAGGCCATTGGGCTCGAAATCAGAAATTCATTTTCTAAGCGAACTGAAGCCGCAATTTTTGGAAGCTGTTCATCTGCGAATGCTTGTAGAGTCGGAATAGTCGCTGGAGCGAGCTCTTTCACTAAGCGATGTATTTCTAAATATTTTTCAGCACCGGCCACCTCTAAACCTGCCATCGGAAACAATATCTCTTTTTCAACCATTAATCGCTTGTTCGGTGGAAAGGCAAGATCTACCGCAAAATCTGCGGCCCCTTCAAGCAAAGCCGAGAGCGGTGATCTCAGCAAGACCATCTGACGCTCTGGATAGTTTGTGTCTCTATGAATAGCCTCCTTTTCTATCATGCTCAATTGGACGTGATGCCCTGGAAAACCTTCATGGCATGCAACATCAATCATAGAGCCGATATAACCCAGATATAGAGGATTGATTCTTATGACACTCAGGCCATTACCCTCAAAGGTATGCCAGGGCACTGTTACGTCTCTTGTCCAATCCAACTCTATAGAAGATTCCTCTGGTAATTCCCAATATTCCTCGGTGGCCTCTTTACAAAGATTTAAGGCTGTCTCGAAGACTTCTTCTCGCTTTTCAATTGGGACAATAAATTTCGACTGAAAATCGGCTATTCTGAAAGGCAAACTTCCCTGCCCAGGCAGTAACTCCTCCAGTAAATCAACCACCTCTTCCGTTCTCTTTTCAAGGTCAGTTTTTGGCCTCTCGATGAACTCGACTCGACCATCATCACTAAGCCGAGTTGAATCTTCCAACTCATCCAGGTTCAATCCATACAATAATGAAGCCTCTTCAGCGAAGGTCATACTTTCAGGATTTTGGATAAAGTAGAGCAAGTTTTTTAGGTGTTTAAGATCATTTGAAAGGTCGCTTATGCGATCAATATTGGTAGGGTCCGAGATCGAGGCCACTTGTCCCTCGAGCTTTACCACTAAAGACCCCAATTCCTGAATTGAAGCACTCGAGTCTGGTTCAAAATCTAAAGATCCAAAGTAACTATCGAGCTCCCCTTCAGACAGTTCATTGAGATTCAACACAGTCTTGACATAGTCTTCAGCGAGGATATCTATCTCTTCTCGAGAATCACAAGCCACCGCAAAAACAACAATTAATGACCAAGTCAAAATTGTATACGCATAGCTCTTGAATACATGGAGTACTATCGTCGGAAACCTAAACACAGTCATCACCCGAACTCACTCCGTTCGTAAGGCATCTATAGGGTTTAGTTCTGCCGCTCTGCGCGCTGGATAGTATCCAAAGACCAAACCAACGCTTGCCGCTATAAAAATCGCCAATACCATACTAGAAAGTGTAACGGTCGCAGGCAAACCGAAAGAGACACTGACCAACTTTGCAGAGAGAAAACGCACGCCGACACATAATAAAACCCCATATCCACTCAGGTTAATTGTCTC
>ERZ802830.2553-NODE-2553-length-16265-cov-8.6781_pt1 | contig 16265 bp, 14 predicted proteins | sample MGYA00345654_ERZ802830 | MGnify/ENA primary metagenome ERZ802830 (study PRJEB30503, sample SAMEA104212375) | marine metagenome | biome: Westerlies Biome; feature: [SRF] surface water layer (ENVO:00010504) within the epipelagic zone...; material: water...
CCTGTCTTACTTCGGCCTGTCTTACTTCGGCCTGTCTTACTTCGGCCTGTCTCATTTCAGTTTGTCTCATTTCAGTTTGTCTCATTTCAGGCTGTCTCCCCTCTGGTTGTCTCGCATCTGCTCTTCCCCGGTCGGACTCCATGCGCTAAAGGGCAAGATCGCGGACCCGCATCATTGACAGCAACGTTCCCTCATCCGGCTCGATCTTCCCAAGACGGTCGACAGGAAAGCCCACATCGGCGACACAGCTTGTCGGGAAATAGGACAGGTTCCTGTCAGTATGACGCTCACCAACCATGTGGTTCAATGCCACCACAAGGCTGGGGTTATGGCCGATGATCATCACATTCCGCACGGCGCTGGCCCTCTCGGCAACAAGCATCAACAGGCCATTTGCGCTCGCTTCATAGATGCCGTCACAGACGATTTGCTCGATATCAGGCCAGTCTTGGCTTGCGATCTTCAGTGTTTCCATTGTACGTGCTGCCGGCGAGACAAGAATCATCTCCGGCAATATGTTTTGCGCTGCCAGAAATGCGCCCATCTGCGCGGCATTTATCCGGCCCTTGCCGGAGAGCCGCCGATCAAAATCCGCAAGATTGGCGGACGGCGGCTCGGCTTTGCTGTGTCTGAACAGGGTGATACGCGCCATGCTGTAAAGTTTAATCCTGCCGTGAAAAAGTCAAAAAAATGGATCGATCTTGCAGTGCAACAGTGGCACGGAATGCGCTGCAAGACAATCATCACAATCACCCTCCAGATCATCCCTGAGATCACACAAAATCTCTCGTGCAATCTCTCTCGTCGTCACTCCCACACAGACTTACGCACACCGCTCACACCCATCCGCATCCCGAAAGATGCGCCACCCCGCCCTCATCGGGCAAATGGCACTGCGCGCGCTTTTTTTTTCGATAGCCCTGTTGTATGACCGTTATCAATGCAATGATCGTAGGGCGCCTCATCACTGCCTGATGTGAAACGCATCTGCCCGTGTCATCTGTCAACCGCCGATCCCCCAAGCGAGGTCCGGAGCCATATATGCCCACAAAACCATCCACTTCTGCCACAAATACCCATGCCATCAACCATAATTTCATTGACGCGATTGGTAACACGCCGCTGATCCGGTTGCGCGCCGTCTCCGAGATGACCGGCTGCGAAATCTATGGCAAGGCCGAATTTATGAATCCGGGTGGCTCGGTCAAGGACCGCGCTGCACTGGCCATCATCGAGGACGCAGAGGCCAGCGGCCAGCTTAAACCTGGCGGTCTGATTGTCGAGGGCACCGCCGGCAATACCGGCATCGGATTGACCATGGTCGGCAATGCCAAGGGCTATCGTTCGGTCATTGTCATGCCCGAAACCCAAAGTCAGGAAAAAAAGGACTCGCTGCGCATCTATGGCGCTGATTTGCGGCTTGTTCCGGCAAAGCCCTACAAGGACCCGGGCAATTATGTCCGCTATTCCGAAACACTCGCGGCTGAACTCGCGGCGACGCATGAAGGCGGCGTGATCTGGGCCAACCAGTTTGACAACACCGCCAACATGCAGGGCCATTATCGCAGCACCGGCCCTGAAATCTGGCAGCAGACGAATGGCCGCATTGATGGCTTCATCTGCGCGGCTGGTTCGGGCGGCACGATTGCCGGCGTTGGCCGCTATCTAAAGGAACAGAGCGCAGCCGTCAAAATCGGCCTTGCCGACCCTGATGGGTCTGGCCTCTATCATTACTACCGCCATGGCGAGATCAAGGCGGAGGGCGACTCGATTTCCGAGGGTATTGGTCAGGGGCGGATCACCGCCAATCTGGCTGAGGCACCGATCGACATGGCCTTTCGGCTGTCCGATGTTGAGGCCTTGCCGCTGATCTATGATCTGATGTGCAATGAAGGGCTATATCTTGGCGGCTCGACGGCGATCAATGTTGCCGGGGCGCTCGCCATGGCGCGTGAACTTGGGCCTGGCCACACCATTGTGACGATTCTGTGCGACAGCGGGCAGCGCTATCAATCTAAGGTCTGGAACCCGGCGTTCCTGCGGGAAAAGGGATTGCCCGTCCCTGACTGGCTTTAAAGCTAAGATAACAAAAACAAAGCGAGGATAAAATGGTCTCACCTCTGGTCACCGCCGAATGGCTGAAAGCCAACCTTGCCAGCGTCAGAACACTGGATGCCGGCTATCATTTGACCGGGGTTGACCGTGACCCCGATGCCGAATTTGCTGCCGCACGCATTCCCGGGGCCTGTCGCTTCGACATCAACAAGGTCGCTGACCAGACCAATCCCCTGCCCCATATGATTCCCCCGGCGACTGAATTTGCCGCCGCCGTCTCCGCCATGGGGATCGGTGATGATGACCATGTCGTCATTTATGATGACTCGACGATTTTGCCGGCAACGCGCGTCTGGTGGATGTTCCGGCTGTTTGGTCATGAGCGGGTTTCGGTTCTCGATGGCGGTCTTGCTGCCTGGCGTCGGGGTGGCGGCGAGATGGAGACGACACCGCCGCAAACACCAGTTCAGACCGCGGCATCTGGCCAATTTACCGCCCGCCCGCCGGTTGGCGCACAGGTGATCGACATGCCGACAATTCAGGCAATGATTACGGCCGACAGCCTTGGCCAACTGGCCGATGCCAGAGCCGTCGGCCGCTTTGCAGGCACTGCGCCCGAACCCCGCGCTGGTCTGCGCTCTGGCCATATACCGGGTGCGCGCAATGTGCCGCTGAGCAGCCTCCTCGCCGATGATGGCAGCTTTAAACCGGTGGCCGACATCCGCCAGGCCTTTGTCGATGGCGGCATTGATCCCGACCGGCCGGTGATCACCAGCTGCGGGTCGGGTGTTACCGCCTGCGGGTTGGCGCTTGGGCTGGCGCTTGCCGGTAATGAACAGGTTTTTGTGTATGATGGCTCCTGGACTGAATGGGGCGCATCGGAGGCACCGATCAGTACTGGCGATGCCTAACAAGGCCCAGCTTCGCCAACTAAGACCAAGTCACGCCAAATAAGACCAAGTCACGCCAACTAAGACCAAGTCACAATAAATAAGACAGGCTGAAACAACCGCTCCGGGGCGCTCTCGGCCGGTTTGGGGTTTTCGCTGGAGTTGCGTTTTGACTGATGTTACGTTAAAGCCACGTTGTTTGGGCACTGCATGAGTAGTAGCCCGGCACTTTGTTTTTTGAAAAACGCTAGGGAGAGCATTATGAAAAAACTCACAGCCGCTATGGTTGCGGTTGCCGGTGTGGCATTCGCCACTTCAGCAAGCGCCGCCACTCTTGACGATGTCAAAGCAAAAGGTCACATCCAGTGTGGCGTCAGCCAGGGCCTTCCGGGCTTCTCAAACGCTGATGACGCAGGTAAATGGACCGGTCTTGACGTTGATTTGTGCAGGGCTGTTGCCGCTGCCGTATTCGGTGACGCAAACGCCGTAAAATTCACCCCACTGTCAGCCAAGCAGCGTTTCACCGCTATTGCGTCTGGTGAGGTCGACATTCTGTCACGTAACACAACATGGACCATGACCCGCGACACACAGCTGGGCCTGAACTTCGCTGGCGTCAACTACTATGACGGTCAGGGCATGATGGTTCCAACTTCACTTGGCGTGACATCAGCCACAGAGCTTGATGGTGCAAACATCTGCACAAACACCGGTACAACAACCGAGCTGAACATCACTGACTTTTTCCGTGCAAACGGCATGTCATTCAACCTTGTTGCCTTTGAAAAGGCCGACGAAGTTGTTGCTGCCTATGACGCGGGTCGCTGTGACGTTTACACAACTGACCGCTCAGGTCTTGCTGCCCAGCGTGGCAAGCTGACTGCGCCGGACGCTCATATGGTCCTGTCTGAGATCATCTCAAAAGAGCCTCTTGGTCCTGTTGTCCGTCAGGGTGACGATCAGTGGTTCAACATTGTTCGCTGGTCACTGAATGCGATGATCAATGCCGAGGAAATGGGCATCACATCTGAAAATGTGAACGCGACACAGTATAATGACGTGACACCTAATGTTGCCCGTCTGGTTGGCAAGGAAGGCAATTTCGGCGAAGAGCTGGGACTGTCAAACGACTGGGCCTACAACATCATCTCACAGGTCGGTAACTATGCTGAGAGCTACGAAGCAAATGTTACACCACTTGGCCTCGCACGCGGTGTGAACGCCCTGTGGAGCGACGGCGGCATCCTGTATGCGGCGCCAATTCGCTAAATCCTGAACCCTGACCTGATCCCTCCCCGTGAGGGGTCAGGTTTTTTTTGATTTGGTCTCACGACGACATGCAACAATCTTCTTTGAAATCCATTATCTATGATGCCCGGTTGCGGGGTTATTTTTATCAGGTTTTCATCCTTGGCTGTCTCGCCTTTGGTCTGTGGTGGTTGATTGACAACACTGTCACCAATCTGGCCGATCGTGGCAAAACCGTGGGTTTCGGGTTTCTGACTGAAAATGCCGGCTTTCAGATCAGCTCCACTCTCGGCACGTGGCTGTTTGACTATAAAGTCGGCCAGTCGAGCTATCTTGACGTTTATTTCATCGGCATTGCCAACACCTTTCTTGTCGCCGTCCTCGGTATTGCCGGGGCCACGGTCCTTGGCTTCACCGTTGGCATCATGCGGTTGTCCAAAAATTTCATCATCCGCTCATTTGCCACTGTCTATATTGAACTCCTGCGTAACATCCCGCTGCTTTTGCAGCTTTTTTTCTGGTATTTTGCGGTGCTGCGCGCCCTGCCCTCCAAACGCGACAAGATCGAGATCATTCCTGACGTCGTGGCGATGAACATCACCGGCCTGTATTTGCCGGCACCGGTCATTGAACCCGGCTTTATCTATTCCGTCATTGCCTTTGTCTTTGCCATCATCATCACCCTCGTGATGAAAAGCTGGGCGCAGAAACGCCAGTTCGAAACCGGCCAACGCTTCCCTGTTTTATGGACGGCGCTTGGTCTGATCATTGGCTTGACGATGCTGACCTTCTGGATCACCGGCAGCCCGATGAACTGGAGCTATCCCGAATTCAAGATGACCGGTGCGATTTTGCGGCGCGGGTTTCAGAGCGGCTCCGGCATGGTGCTTGTTCCTGAAATGCTGGCGGTGTGGCTGGCGCTGACGCTCTACACCGCCGCCTTCATTGCCGAGATTGTCCGGGCGGGCATTCTGGCAGTCGCCAAGGGTCAGACCGAGGCCGCCTATTCGATTGGCATGCGTCCCGGCATGACGCTGCGCCTGATCATCATTCCGCAGGCATTGCGCGTGATCATCCCGCCCTTGACCTCGCAATATCTCAATCTGACCAAAAATTCATCTCTTGCCGTGGCCATTGCCTACCCTGAGCTGGTGTCGATTTTTGCCGGCACCGCGCTCAATCAGGTTGGCAAGGAGATTGAGATGATTTTCATGATGATGATGGTCTATCTGACTTTCTCGGTTGCCACAGCCGCCTTCATGAATTGGTTCAATGCCCGCGTCAAGCTGGTTGAACGCTAGGCTGTGGGTGGAACAAACAGATGACAACACCTCGTAAATATGTCCGCACCGAAGATGCCCCGCTGTTGCCGCCACCGGCGACTGAGGCCGGCATAACCGGCTGGCTCTGGCAGAACATCTTTGCCAGCATGTCCGATTTTCAGTCTCTTGGCGCAGCCATTCGTTCGCTGTTCATGATCCTGTTCTCGCTGCTGTTGGTCTATCTCTTTATAGATCAGACCTATGGCCTGATTGATTTCGCCATTTTATCGGCTGTCTGGTCTGATCCGGAGGGCCTGAAACGCGAGGTCTGCTGGACGGTACAGCAAGGCGGCTCTTTACCCGATGGATGGCATGGGGCCTGCTGGCCCTTTGTCTGGGCAAAGCAGAAATTCGCCTGGTTCGGCCCCTATCCGAGCGAAGAGCTGTGGCGCATTTATCTGTCACTGATCGTTGGCAGTATCGGCCTTGTCTGGGCGCTGCGTGAACGCCTGCCCTATCGCCGACAGGTTGGTGTGCTGATGCTCACCCTCTATCCGCTTCTGGCCTTCATTCTGCTGACCGGCGGCAATAGCGACGCCAGCTTTACCGGCATTGGTGTCTGGATCATTGTCGGCCTTGCGCTGATCTCTGTTGGCCGCATGGGTGCCGCTGGCCATCTGGGCACAATCTTTGCCGAGCTTGCCGGCATTTTTGGCATTGTTGGCTGGGGCATCATTGCACTCAATGTTGTGCGCGGCATTGTCGCTGTGGATTTCAACCTGACTCCGGTTGGCACGGGGGATTGGGGCGGTCTGCTGATCACCCTTGTTGTCGCGCTGACCGGCATTGTCGCCTCGCTGCCACTTGGCATCATTCTGGCGCTGGGCCGGCGCTCCGAAATGCCTGTGGTCAGCGTCCTGTGCACCATTTTCATTGAATTCTGGCGCGGTGTGCCGCTGATTACGGTGTTGTTTATGGCATCGGTGATGCTGCCACTGTTCCTGCCAGCCGGTGTCAATTTTGATAATCTGCTGCGCGCCCTGATCGGTGTGATGCTGTTTTCCGCTGCCTATATGGCCGAGGTGGTGCGCGGCGGCCTACAGGCGATCGACAAAGGCCAGTATGAGGGCGCACAGGCGATGGGGCTCTCCTACTGGCAGACGATGCGTCTGATCGTTCTGCCGCAGGCTTTGACCCATGTGATCCCGGGCATCGTCAACACCTTCATCGGTCTGTTCAAGGACACGACACTCGTCTCGATTGTTGGCATCTTTGATCTTCTTGGTGCTGGCCAGTCGGCGGTTGCCGATGCTGCCTGGTCAACCCCGGTGCAGGCGATCACTATATATCTTTACATTGGCATCATCTTTTTCATCTTCACGACACTCGTCTCGATTGTTGGCATCTTTGATCTTCTCGGTGCTGGCCAGTCGGCGATTGCCGATGCTGCCTGGTCAACCCCGGTGCAGGCGATCACCATATATCTTTACATTGGCATCATCTTTTTCATCTTCTGTTTTGGGATGTCACGCTATTCAATCTTTATGGAAAACAAGCTCAGTAAATCCCGCCGGCATTGATGCCGCTGGATGAACGAGACAATAAGGGTGAGAGAGAATAATGGCTGCTTCTAGTGCAACAAAAATGCAGGTCACCGAAGAGGTGATCATCCAGATGTCACAGGTCAATAAATGGTATGGAACCTTCCATGTATTGCGTGACATCAATCTGACCGTCAACAAGGGTGAGCGCATTGTCATCTGTGGTCCCTCGGGCTCTGGCAAATCAACGCTGATCCGCTGTCTGAACCGGCTTGAGGAGCATCAGTCGGGTGATATCACCGTTCAGGGCATCACCATCAACAATGATCTGAAGAACATCGATGAGATCCGCCGCGAGGTCGGTATGGTGTTCCAGCATTTCAATCTGTTCCCGCATTTGACCATTCTGGAAAATTGCACCCTCGCCCCGATCTGGGTGCGCCGCATGCCGAAGGCCGATGCCGAGGCGATTGCGATGAAATATCTTGAGCGTGTGAAAATCCCTGAACAGGCCCATAAATATCCCGGCCAGCTATCCGGCGGCCAGCAGCAGCGCGTCGCGATCGCCCGTTCGCTCTGCATGGAACCGCAGTTGATGCTCTTTGATGAGCCGACCTCGGCGCTTGATCCGGAAATGATCAAGGAAGTGCTGGATACGATGGTCTCGCTTGCCGAGGATGGCATGTCGATGATCTGCGTGACGCATGAGATGGGTTTTGCCCGCAAAGTTGCCAACCGCGTGATCTTCATGGATGAAGGCCAGATTATTGAGGAAAAGGAACCCGAGGAATTCTTCAACAATCCGGAAAATGAGCGGACCAAACTGTTCCTCAGCCAGATTCTCGATCACTGATCCCGGCCACCAATTCCAGTCACCAATCCCGGCCACCAATCCCGGCCACCAATCCCGGTCACTCATCCAGACCGCCTGTGTTCGCCCGCGTCTTTGTGACTGAAAATCTAAAGTAAAATCTTAGAAAAATCGCATATCATCCTAAAATATAATAAATAAAAGGGAAAAATGTTGCTCCCTTCAATTTTTGCATGCGTTTCCTTTCTCTTAACGAACTTCACATTCCGATGAGACTGGCGGCTTTACCGCTGCATCAACTGGTTATTATGGCGGCCATGTGAAAGGGTTTTCTGCTGAAGGTGAACAAGAGAGTTCCCGCGATGAATTGAGCGCCTGCTGGCTTGGCATCGCCCCTGTTCCTGACATTTCCTTACCTTCGCACAGCTGACAAGAAACTGGCCTTTTGTGAAGGGAGCCACCATGTCAACCGCACCACCGCTGCAAACATTGGAAATCAAAACCGACGACTCCGGATTTTACCGGGGATTCAACACTTTTGTCGCCATCGGCTCGAAATGCCTGATTGGCCTGCTCATTCTCTGGGCGGCCGTGTTCCAGGATCAGGCCGGTGCCGCCCTGTCCTCTCTGAACAGTTTTCTGCTCGGTCATTTTGGCCATTGGTATATGTATGTGGTGTTTTTCTATATTCTTGTCTGCCTTGCGTTGGCGCTGTGGCCGACAGCGGGCAAAATTCATCTGGGCCAACCTGGTGAAAAGCCGGAATTCAACAATTTTTCGTGGTTTTCGATGATGTTCGGCGCCGGTATCGGCATTGGCATGCTGACCTATGCGACGGCTGAGCCGATCTATCATTTCGGCAATAATCCCGATGTCATTCGCGGCATGGCCATGGCGGAAACACTGGAAAATGTCCGCCCTGCCTTTAAATGGTCTTTTCTGCATTGGGGGCTTTCAGCCTGGGCCTGTTACGCGCTTGTCGGGCTGACCTTGGCCTTCTTCAGCTACAATCGCGGCCTGCCGCTGACCATCCGGTCTGGCTTGACGCCGCTCTTTGGCAAGGCGCTGTCGGGGCCGCTTGGCCATGTCATCGACATTATCTCGGTGATTGCCACCATCCTTGGCGTCTCGGTCACCATTGGCTATGGCGTCTCGCAGTTCACTTCGGGCATGTTCAACATCACCGGCGCTGGCTGGATGATGGATGAGGCTGGCAGCCCCACTTTGGTTGCGATGATCCTTGCCCTCGTCGTGGTGATGGGGGCCTCGACTGTGTCCGCATTGTCTGGCGTTGGCCGTGGGATCAAATGGCTGTCCAACATCAATATGAGCCTGTCCTTCTTCCTTCTGGCCTTTTTCATCCTGTTCGGCTCGACCATATTTGTTTTCAAGTCATTGGTTGTCGGCGTCTGGGATTATCTTCTCGCCCTGATCCCGATGTCGGTTGTCGTCTGGGCCGGAGATGGCACCGAGACGGGCGATGCACTCGCCGGATGGCAGGGTGGCTGGACGATTTTCTACTGGGCGTGGTGGATTGCCTTTGCGCCCTTTGTTGGGCTGTTTCTGGCGCGCATTTCGCGCGGCCGCAGCATGCGTGAGTTTGTTCTTGGCGCGATGATCGTTCCGGCGATGATGTGTTTCATCTGGTTTGCCTTTGTTGGTGGCACCGCCATCGACCTTGAATTGAGCGGCGAGGCAGGTCGTCAGATTCTGGATACGCCCAGCATCTCCTCACAGCTGTTTGCGACGATCAATGTCATGCTGCCGCCAACCTTGGCGCTTGGCATGTCGGTGGTCATTGTCATTCTGCTGCTGACATTTCTCGTCACCTCTGCGGATTCGGCGGTGTTGATCATCAATACCATTGCCGCAGCCGGCGATGCCTCGCAGAAGAAATCCCACCACATCATCGTCTGGGGGCTGGCACTGACCCTTGTCATCGGCGTTTTGCTGGTGGCTGGCGGGTTGAGTGCGATCAACACGGCGATGATCATTGGTGCCCTGCCCTTTTCCATGGTTATGGCGCTGATGGGGATCTCGCTGCTCAAAGCCGTGATCGAGGAAAGCGGCAGGACAAAACAGGAGTGATCGTCACGATACCTCACGATGCCTCACGATGACGCTTCGCCACGTTGCCGCATTTCGTTATCAATGTTATGACTAAGCCATGGCTGGTGAGGAATTTCTACGCTCGATCGAGGCGAATTTCAAACAGGCCGTCAACTGCATCATCGCATCTGACGGCGCTGATGCAATCTCCGATGGGCTTGCCAACAAGATCATGGTTGCCAATTCGACCTATGTTGTTCGCTTTGGCGTTCGCCTGCGTGGTGAGCTGCACACCTTTACCGGTTATCGGTCGGTGCATTCGGAACATTTTGAGCCTGCCAAGGGCGGCATTCGCTATGATCTGAATGTCAGCCAGGACGAGGTTGAGGCATTAGCCGCGCTGATGACCTATAAATGCGCGCTGATGGAGGTGCCGTTTGGCGGTTCCAAGGGCGGGTTGATAATCAATCCGCGTGACTGGACCGAGGCAGAGATTGAGCGGATCACCCGGCGTTTTGCCCAGGAGCTGGCAAAGCGCGATCTGATTCACCCCTCGCAGAATGTTCCCGCGCCCGATGTCGGCACTGGTGAGCGGGAAATGGCATGGATTGCCGATGAATATAAGCGCCTGCATCCCTCGGATCTCAATGCCTGGGCCTGCGTTACCGGCAAACCGATGAGCAAGGGCGGCATTGCCGGGCGTACAGAGGCCACGGGTCGCGGCGTTCAATACGGGTTGCAGGCTTTTTTCAGCCATCCCGAGGATGTCGCCAAGACCGGCCTTTCTCCCGGCCTTTCTGGCAAGCGGGTGATCGTTCAGGGGCTGGGCAATGTCGGCTATCACGCGGCGCTGTTCCTCTCCGGTGAGGATGGCGCGCTCATCACCCATGTTCTTGAACGTGATGGAACCGTGGTCAATCATGAAGGCATAGATATTGTCGCCCTTCACGCCCACATTGCCGAGACTGGCGGCATCACCGGTTTTCCCGGCCATACCACCGCTGGCATCAAGATGCTGGAGGCTGACGCCGATATTCTCATTCCGGCGGCGATGGAACTTGTCATCACCGAGGACAATGCCGCCCGCATCCGCACGCCGCTGATCATCGAGGCGGCAAATGGGCCGATCTCAGCGGTGGCTGATGCGCTGCTGCGTGATCGCGGCGTTGTCGTCATTCCTGACCTTTATGCCAATGCTGGCGGTGTCACGGTGAGCTATTTTGAATGGATCAAGAATTTGACCCATATCCGCTTTGGCCGGATGCAACGCCGCGAGAGTGAGAGCCGCAATGCGGCGCTTGTCCGGGGTATAGAGATGATGACCGGCAAGGAGTTTCCCGATGAAATGCGCGCCGCCGTTCTTGACGGTGCCACCGAGCTGGATCTCGTTCGCTCCGGCCTTGAGGATACGATGCGCCTCACCTATGAGACAATCAGCGGTGAATGGAACAACAACGCTGCGGTCCTTGATCTGCGCACCGCCGCGATGAAGGTTGCGATCCAGCGCATAGCCATGAGTTACGGCTCGCTTGGTATCTAGGGTTAATCGCCTGATACTTGCAGGATGGCAGACCGAAAATCCATCTATATCAAATATGGCAGCCGCGTGACCGCGGGCGCGGCCGAGTTGCTCTATGACCGCATTCTGGCGGACCCGGCGCTCTCCCCGTTCTTTATCGATGTTGACACGGACATTTTGCGCGAACATATGGCCGATGTGCTGACGGTCGTCACCGGGGGGCCGAACATCTACAAAGGCCGCAATCTGGCTGAGGCGCATGCCGATTACCGCATCACCCGGGATGATTTTCTGGCGGTGGCGGCGCATCTCCAGGCATCGCTGACCGAGTTGCAGATTGAGCCTGCGGATATCGAGACAATCCTCGCCGCCGTTGGCGAGACCGCCGACCAGATCATCAACGCCTAAGCCCCTGATAAAGGCCCCTGTCTAGTGGGGTATAACTAGAACGGGAAGAAGCAAAAGCACTGACGCGCTGAGGGTAAAGGCCCCTGCCAAGTGGGGTATAACTCCACCCTTCCCCCCTCACTCCCCCGCGACCGTCAGGGCGGCGCGGAACACGAGGCTGTGGCGCATCGCCACCTCGTCAATATCGGTGCCATAGCCGCCGCCAATCACGGTCGCCACCGGGCAGCCCTGCCCCCGAAAATGCCGGATCACCATCTCGTCACGCGCCCGGATGCCGGCATGGCTGAGCGTCAGATGCCCCAGCCTGTCATCATCATGCACATCGACACCGGCGTCATAGAGTACCAGATCGGGCCGCAGCCCCCGCGCCGCCAGTGCCGCCAGCGTGTCCTCCAGCACCGCAAGATAGCCGGCATCGCCCGTGCCTTTCTCGATCTCGACATCCAGATCGCTTGCCGCGCGGCGCGCCGGATAATTCGACTGGCAATGCAGCGAGCAGGTGAAAATCCGGTCATCGCCTGCCAGAATCCGCGCCGTGCCATCGCCCTGATGCACATCACAATCAAGGATCAGCACCGAACCCACCGCGCCCTCATCGACAAGCCGCCGCGCCGCATAGGCCAGATCATTGAACACGCAATAACCGGCGCCATAATCATAATGGGCGTGATGCGTGCCGCCTGCCGCATGGCAGGCAAGTCCCCCAGCCAGTGCAAGCCGCGCTGTCGCCAGAGTGCCATTGGGCGCAAGAAAGGACCGGTCGCGCAGCACATCACTCCATTTCAGCCCCAGAACGCGCAACGCATCAGCCGATAGCGCCCCTGCCGCCACCGCGCCGATATAGTCGGGGCAATGAACCGCCGCCAGATCACCGTGTGCCGCCGGTTTCGGATAATGCTGGGCAAAGCCGTCCAGCACGCCATCACGCGTCAGAATTTCCATCAACCGGCTGAATTTCGTTGCTGGAAACCGATGCCCATCGGGAAGCGGAATATCATAGGCGGGGTGCGTGACGAGGCCCAACATAACCGGCATCTCCAAACAAACAGGAACGTAAAACAACCTGTCCGAATGTAAGGCCAACAGCCGGTTTGCCGCAATAGTCTGGCGCGGTTTCGCAGCTTCGGTACCCCTGCGACAAAAAAGCGTACCAATTTAGTCCTTAATGGATTGACAATGATAATGCCTCGCAATATCACTGAGATTAGGAATGATAATCAATCGCAGAAACAACCATGCAATCCAACCCGAACCAACAATAATGAAATGAGGACACCATGATCAGTAACAAAAACATTACCGCTTGTTTGATGCTTGGCCTTCTGGCGTCACCCGCCCTTGCGGACAATCACGCCACCAATAATGCGGCCGCTAGCTACGGCCCTTTCCCGGTTACCCTGAAATCCTATAGCGGCGAGCAAACGGATTCCGTTTCCTATTCCGGGCAGATTGGCCGCCAGCTGCTCCATACCAGCCTGAAAAAGGCGATTGCCACAAATGCTGGTATCGACACGCTGCGCCGCTATTTCAATGGCGATGATGGCACCCTGCCGATCCTTGATCCCGTCTCCAGTGCCAAATTCAGGGTCGATCACAATGATGTCAATGCCATCTCCCGGACCAATCTTTCGGACAAGGCCTATAGGGGCAGCATCGCTGGCTGGCCCGGCAATCTGTCCGGCAGGCAAATGCTGGAGCAGATGCTCACCCGCGCGGCTGCCGTCCCCAATGGCTATGATGCCAAACATGGCTATGATTACGTCCAGCTGGTGTCGAAATTCACCATGGGTGGCGTTTTCTATCATCAGGCGTGCGATAATTACCTCGATGAAAAACTCGAGGCCGGTAACAAGCCAAACAACAAACCCTACAGGGATGGAGCGTATTACACCGGCAAGGAACATTCCTGGGATGAGGCGTTTGGCTATTGGGGCGCTGCGGCGCATGGCGCCAGCCTGACAGCACAGCAGAATTACGCCATTGCCAAGAAAAAAGACATGGTATCAGCCGATGCCAACGCCGACGGCATGGTCAATCTGAAGTCCGAGATGAATTACGCCCACGCCTATTACGCTGCTTCGTTCGACCGGGGCGGCAACACCAACTACTACTCCATCATCACCCGCGCCTTCATTGATGGCCGCCAGATCATTGCCGATGCCAATGGTGAGGCGCTGTCCGATACCCAGCGAAACGCCCTCATGGGCAAGGCCCGGGTGATCTGTGCGAACTGGGAACGGGTGATCGCCGAGGCGGTGTTCAAATATGCGGGCAGTGTCTATGCCGATCTGGCAAAGCTGAAAAGCGGCGGCGATGAAAACACCTACCGCGCCTATGTCAAACATTGGGGAGAACTCAAGGGCTTTGCGCTGTCGCTTCACACCAGCTCCCAGAATCTCGGTGAATTGGGGCGCAGGATTGACGGGTTGATCAAGTTCGGTCCTGTAGTTGGCGGTGTGGTATCGGCCGACATCACCCAAAACAGCCGCCGGGTCAGCGGGGTTGACGCCGCCGGCACCTTCACCTTCCAGGACGCCTCTGTCGATGAATATATGCTCTACATGCTGCGCTTGCAGCAAGTGATGGAGGATGAATTCGGTGTTGTTGCCAAAGACAATGACAGACTCGCAGACATCGCGAATTTGGCGGAAAAACTGGGCTCTGCCGAAGGTGTCGAAAACGACTGATCACCCCAGATATATTACCCCGGACATATAAACCGGGACATATAAACCGGGGGCAATGTAAAATTTCCCCCACTTATTTCACGGAGACCTCCATGCCTGAGTTTCTTGATCTGATTTTTACCGATGTCTCAGCCCAATTCCTCAGCCCGGGCAAACGCCTGTTTGTCGGCTATCTGGCCTGCGCTCTGTTTATCGGCGTTCTCTTTGTGTGCGTTGCCAAACGACAGAGCGTGACCGGTGCTCTGGCCATGGTTTTTTCTCCCGCTATTTGGCTCAGCCGGTCAAGCCTCTTTGACCTTGCCTGCTTCCTGATCAACCGTCTGCTATTTGCCGTTCTGCGCCCTCTTCTGATCACCCAGATCGCGGTGGCAACCTTCATTTATCAGGCGCTACACATGCAGGCTCTGCTGCCGATTGGCGCGTTACAGCATGTTGATTACTGGCTGGCCGCCACCAGCTTCACGCTGTTCTATTTCCTCCTTGATGATTTTTCCCGCTTCGGCGTGCATTATCTGATGCACCGCATTCCCGCCCTCTGGGAGTTTCACAAATTCCACCATAGTGCCGAGACCTTGACCCCGCTCACCGTCACCAGGGCGCATCCTGTCGAGGGGGTGATCTTCATTCTGCGCACTGCCAGCATACAGGGCATCACCATTGCGCTGTTTGTCTGTCTGTTTGGCGACAAGGTTGATCTGCTGACCATCTATGGCGTCAGCATTTTCATCTTCATCTTTCACGGGCTTGGCTCCAATCTGCGCCATTCGCATATTGCCCTTCGCTATCCGGCGGCGCTTGAGCGGATTTTCATCTCCCCGGCCCAGCATCAGCTTCATCATTCGCGCAACCCCCGGCATTTCGACCGGAATTTTGGTGTTGTTCTGGCGATCTGGGACCGGCTTTTGGGCTCCTTCCATCCCTCCACGCATGAGGAGATCAGCTTCGGCCTCGGACCGGCGGATGCAGGCTACACCAAATCTGTCTGGTCGATGTACTGGCTTCCTTTTGTCGCCCTGTTCCGGCGTTTGACGGGCAACAGGTCCCGTGCCCCAAAAAATTTTGAAAGGCTGAGGTGACCATCATGTCTAGACCCATCATATGTTGACCCATCATGTGTAGACCCATCATGTGTAGACCCATCATGTGTGGACGCAGCATGTATAGACCCTTCATCATGTCTAGACCCATCATGTGTAGACCCATCATGTGTAGACCCATCATGTGTAGACCCATCATGTCTAGACCCATCATATGTTGACCCATCATGTGTAGACAATGTGTCAATGACGCAGCGCATTATTGCGGCTCTCCGGATCTTCACGAGGCGGTGCAGCGCTATTTCCACTGCCAGCTCCGTTGTGGCTATCGCACAGCGCCCGAGGCTTTCATGGATACGGTCAAAATATACGGGGAACTCAGGCCGTCAACGCCCGATTGGCTGGTGCCAAAAAAGGTAGCCGAGATCCTCAACCCCAATCTGCTTCTCTAAATTTTGACGGACTTGCCACCACCACCAGCCACCACCACCAGTCACCACCGCCAGTCGCCACCAGTCACCAGCAGCAAACTTGCCTCAGCCCTGATTGTTCCAGACCTGCCCCTGATCCTGTGGTCTGTCGCGGCCAGCGCTCAATCGGCCGGTGGTCGCATGGCGTGTGCCGATCACCTCGCCATCATCGCCATGGATCGGCAGATGCCCGGCGCCCAGCTTGCTGATCATCAGTTTGGCAACGCCATTGCTGATCAGATGAAAGGCGGTCGCCACACTGCCAAGCGGCATCAGCGGGTTGGGTGC
>ERZ802830.2556-NODE-2556-length-16254-cov-8.93889_pt1 | contig 16254 bp, 13 predicted proteins | sample MGYA00345654_ERZ802830 | MGnify/ENA primary metagenome ERZ802830 (study PRJEB30503, sample SAMEA104212375) | marine metagenome | biome: Westerlies Biome; feature: [SRF] surface water layer (ENVO:00010504) within the epipelagic zone...; material: water...
CCCAAAATATTAACTGCGCGAATATCTGCCTGTGGTGAGAGGCCATATGTTGTTATGCGCCTATCGGAAATTCGTCCCATTAGGTTTTGAACTTCCTGACTATCAATGCACATTAAAGCTGCACCATAAAAAGGAATGTTTTCTACATAGCGCACAAATGCATCTCTAAGGCCGTCAAAACTTCCATAATAATCAAGATGTTCAGGGTCGATATTTGTTACAACCCCAATAGTCGATGGCAGGCGAACAAATGTTCCGTCGCTTTCATCTGCCTCAACAACAATCCAGTCACCTGAGCCAAGACGCGCATTCGTTCCGTAAGCATTAATAACACCCCCATTAATAACTGTGGGGTCCAGCGAAGCGCTGTCAAGAACGGCTGCAACCATTGAGGTAGTGGTGGTCTTACCATGCGTACCGGCAACAGTTAGGCAGTATTTTAGACGCATTAATTCAGCCAGCATTTCCGAACGTCGAATAACGGGGATGCTGACTTTTCGCGCTGCAAGAACTTCAGGGTTTTCGTCTGTCTTTATAGCTGAGGAAATTACCAGCAGGGCCACATCTGCCATATTCGATGCATCATGGCCTTTGAATATTTTAATGCCCATACTGCTTAGTCGCTGAACATTAGAATTCTCACTAACATCTGACCCTTGAACTTGATATCCAAGGTTATGCATAATTTCTGCAATACCGGACATACCAATACCGCCAATACCTACAAAATGGACACAACCAATGGCGTTGGGATGAGATGGCATGTCATAAAGCTCGGTCATGCGGCATCCCCAGATATTTTTGCACCATCCCTGTAACCGGCATAAGTCTCGACAAATTTAACAAGATTTTCGGTTGCCTGAGGTATGGCACGAGTTTTGGCAGCCCGCGCTGCAACCTCAAGTTTATGAGGACTTTCCATAAATTCGCTAATCATCTCAGCGAGCTTTATTGGTGTGAGGTTTTTCTGATCCACAACCCAAGCCGCCTCATGATTGCTAAGCTGTAATGCGTTTGTTTTTTGGTCCTGATCAATCGATTGAGGCAATGGTACCAGAAGAGACGGGCATCCAATTACCGCCATCTCACTAATGGTCGACGCACCGGATCGGGAAATGACGAGATGAGCTTTAACAATCCGGCGCGGCATATCATCGAAGAAGTCACGTAATTCCACATCAATGCCTAAAGCACCATAGGCTTGCAAAGTTGAGGCAAGCTCACCCTTACGACATTGCTGAACAAGTTTTAAGCGGTTCAATTTTTCTCTCGGGATCAGAGAAATCGCTTCCGGAAGAAGTGTCGAAAATACACTTGCGCCCTGACTGCCGCCAAAGACAAGTAAATTAAAAGTGCCGTTCACATTATGTCTTGAATAGACATAATCCTTATATCTCAGAACCTCAGGTCTAACGGGATTACCTGTAACAACCATTGAACCTCGACTGCTTGCAGGGACATGCCGTGTTCCTGGGTAAGAAGCTGTAATACGAGCGCCCAATAGACTAAGCATTCTATTTGCTCGACCGAGAACCGCATTTTGCTCATGTATGGCAATTTTACAAAACAAAAGTCGTGCCGCCAGTAAAGGTGGAAAACTTGGATAACCACCAAAACCAATAACGGCTACCGGCCGGTTTGATATCAAAATTATCATGGCCTGAAGCACACCCAATAAAATCTTGAGAGGTGCCAAAAGTTTATTTGTTTTTCCACCACTGAAAATCGAGCCTGAGGCAAGTAGTTGTAAGTCGATGCCGTCGGTTTGGCTGGCATACTTCTTGGCTCGCGCATCAGTCAAAATGACAGTTTTAAAATTCTTCTTCTGTAAGGCGCGCGAAAGGGCAATAGCAGGGAATAGGTGCCCGCCGGTACCACCTGCCGCCAGATATATTATTGGCTTGGTCATAAGGCACCGCCCTTCAGGTTGAATGTTTTGTGTAAGGGGATTTCATCTGCAGAGCCGTCGCTAAGAATACGCTTCTGTCCGGATGAATGGCGCGTGAGTGATAAAATCATGCCCATTGTTAAGGCCAGCGCAAGCAGTGAAGACCCGCCGTAAGAAATAAACGGCAATGTCATACCTTTGGGTGGCATGAGATTAAGATTAACGGCCATATTGATGATAGTTTGCATGCCGAACAAAATAATCAGCCCTGTCCCGGCAAGCTGAATCCAATGATCACGACTATCCCTCAGGCCGATAAGGCTCCTCAAAATAATCGCTGCAAAAATACAGATAATTAACAAGCCGACCACTAAACCAAATTCTTCAGCAGCTACCGCAAAAACATAATCCGTATGACCATCAGGCAAGACATGTTTAATCTTACCATCACCTGGTCCTGTTCCGAAAAGGCCGCCATTTCTGAATGCCTCGAGAGCTTTGTCCGTTTGATATGTGCCACCCAGAGAAGGATCAAGAAATCTGTCTATCCGGAATCTGAAATGTGGAAATGATTGATACAAAAACACCAACAGGCCAAGACCGGTTAAAGACATGGCTGAAAGAAATAAATAAGAACCACCTGCAAGAAAAAACATCGCTGTCCAGACAATGGTCAGTAAAATCATTTGACCAATATCCGGCTGCAGAGACAGCAAGAAGCAAGTCACAATCAGCAAAGCAAAACCTATAAGACGACCAGAAACATCAAGCCTTGTATTCTGCATAGCAAAACACCAAGCAACAGCGATTACAAAGCAGGGTTTCAAAAATTCGGACGGCTGAATCGAGAAGCCCATCACTCTTAACCAGCGCGTAGAACCTTTAATCTCAGATCCTATTGTTAGCGTAAGCAACACGCCACCAAGTGCAAGAACACCCAGCCCCATAGCAAGCCTACGAATTTGCACAGGCTCCAACAAAGAGACAATTATCATTCCCACAAAAGCCATAGCGAGAAAAACAATCTGGCGATAAGCAAAATGATAAGTATCAATCTCAAGCCTATGCGCGATGACAGGGCTAGCGGCAAAGGTCATCACAAAGCCAACCATCATTAAGGAGACAATGCCGAGCAAAAGCCAACGATCAATTGTCCACCACCAATTTGCAAGAAAATGCCTGTCTGTACGTCCAAAGCCAATCATGCAACTGCCCCCAAACGTGAAATTTGTTCATTTACCAGTTCACAAAAAGCTGCGCCGCGTTTTTCGAAATTCTCGAACTGATCGAAGGACGCGCAGGCAGGTGAAAATAAAACCACACCACCCCCAGCCGCAAGTGCATCTTTCACAGCCTGGGGCAATGCTTTATCCAAAGTTTCAGAAACCACATGCGGCGTATCTGAAAGCGTATTAGAAAAGACTTCTGAAGCTGTGCCAATCAAATAAGCGCAGGCGATACGATCAAAATAGGGGCTTAGTCGGTCAATACCCCCCTCTTTAGAAATGCCGCCAGCAATCCAGTATATTTTTTCATAAGTTGCTAAGGCATGAGCTGAGGCCTCGGCATTCGTGGCCTTGCTATCATTTACAAAAAGAACTTCGCAGTCCTCGGAGATAATTTCTCCAACTGGTTGCATACGATGCGCAAGCCCCTGGAAACTAGCAAAGGCTCTGATAACATCATCTCTAGCGGCTCCTGCGGAAAGAGCTGCGACATAAGCCGCAGCAGCATTCTGACCATTATGCGCACCTTGAAGTGTTGCAATGCACGACAAGTCAACAATCGGCCCCTCTTGATCACAAAGCCAACCATCTTGGCAAAAAACTTTCGCGCTTTTTTCTGCCTGTCCAGAAATTCGGACACTAACAATGGCATCATTTGTTTCCGCAATTTCTGCAAGGTTAATTTCATCAGAGCCATCTATACCAATAATTGCTGTGCTACCCGGCAGAAGGTTTTCAAACATTTGCCATTTGGCCTGAATATATCCTTGCATTGACCCGTGACGGTCAAGATGGTCAGGACTTAAGTTTAATAGCACAGCAATATCCGGACTAAATCTTGGCGACAAATCAATCTGATAAGAAGAAAGCTCTAATACATAAATTGTGTTTTCTTCCGCCGGACTTAGAGCAAGAACTGACTGACCAATATTGCCGCCAAGTTCAACATTCATTCCGCTTTCAGCCAGCAAGTGAGCCGTTAAGGCTGCTGTGGTTGATTTCCCATTCGTTCCTGTAATCGCAATGACTTGTGACGGTGCAGGAAAACTGGTGCGAGCTATTTGAAAAAGCTCCATATCGCCGATAATAGGAATAGAGGCTTCCTCGGCCACAGTAACAACTTTATGAGGCGCAGGATGTGTAAGAGGCACACCCGGGCTTAAAACCAGCGCCTCCACGCCTTCCGGCATCGGAATGAGTTCTTGAATAACTGCACCTAAATCAGCGGCCACTTTACATTTTTTTTCGTCATCATCCCAGGCAGTGACTTTGACACCCCCCGCCCTCAAAGCACGCACGGCTTCAACCCCAGTGATACCGAGGCCAAAAACAGCAATATGAGTGTAAGGGGCGGTTATTTTTATCATCTTACCTCAGCTTCAATGTTGAAAGCCCGATAAGCGCAAGTATCACGGCGATAATCCAGAACCGGATAACAATGGTTGGCTCTGCCCAACCACGCTGTTCAAAATGATGGTGGAGTGGCGCCATGGCAAAAACACGCTTGCCGGTCATTTTAAAGGAGGCGACCTGAACGATGACTGACAGTGCCTCAAGAACAAACAGCCCACCTATAATGGCGAGAACAATTTCATGTTTCGTCGCAACAGCTATGGAGCCGAGTGCACCTCCAATTGCAAGCGATCCAGTATCCCCCATAAACACCATGGCAGGAGGCGCGTTGAACCATAAAAATCCAAGACCTGCACCTATCAACGCTGCGGTGAAAACAGCCAATTCCCCGGTGCCGGGAACATAATGTATTTGCAGATAATCTGCGAAAATCGCATTACCGACCAGATAGGCAATTAAACCGAAGCTCGCTGCAGCAATCATACTGGGAACAATAGCCAAGCCATCCAACCCATCAGTCAGATTGACAGCATTAGAAGAGCCAACAATCACAAAGACCCCACCAAAGGCAAAAAACCAAATGCCAAAATCAATCAATAAATCCTTGAAAAAAGGCACAGCAAAACCGGTAGATAAGGATGTGGGCATGCTACTTGAGAGACACAACACAATCACCAGTGCGACAACGCTCTCTATTAAAAGCTTCACACGACCAGAGACACCTGCACTGTGTCCGCCTTTAATTTTACTGTAATCGTCGGCAAATCCGATAAGGCCAAAACCTAGCGTTCCGAGCAACACAGTCCACACATAAGGATTGGATAGATTGCCCCATATCAAGGTCGACAAGCTGACAGCAACCAGAATCAACAATCCGCCCATTGTAGGCGTACCGACTTTTGTAATGAGGTGCGATTGCGGGCCATCTTCACGTATAGGCTGTCCCTTACCCTGCCGCATCTTTAACCGGTCAATCATCCACGGACCGATTAAGAAACTGATAATCATTGCGGTCATCACAGCACCACCGGCACGGAAGGTGATATAATTAAAAACATTACTTCCTGGAATGGCATCGCCAAAATACTGCATAAGATAGTACAACATCAGCTAATCCCTCCTTCATTTTGAAATGTCGAAGTGCCGAAGCCTTCCTCAACATCCAAATCAATCAAGCATTTAACAAGCTCAGATAGGCGCATACTATTTGAACCTTTAACCATCACAGCATCTCCAGCATGCACCTCGGAGGTCAGGAAGCTTTTTAAGCCATCAACACTGGTTGCATGAGCGCCGCGGCGACCACCGGGAAGCGCGTCCTGCAGAAGTTTCATCTGACTTCCAACCGTAAAAACAACATCTACATCGGTGTTGATAATATGCTCGACGAGGTTTTTATGAAGCTCATCACCCTGACTGCCGAGCTCTTTCATATCGCCTAAAACGGCTATACGTCTGCCCTGACCAAGGCGTGGAAATTGTCCGAGAGTTTTTAAAGCAGCGACCATAGACTCGGGGTTGGCGTTATAGCTTTCATCAATCACAACCAAATCACCATCTGACAGAGAGATGCTATGCCGGCGTCCCCGCCCATCCATTGCCTTCATTTCACCGAGTGATAAAACCGCGCTGGTCAAATCCTCTTCAAGAGCTTGGACAGCAGCAAGAATAGACATGGCATTAATAATTTGATGATGACCAGGCGCACCAATGCGGAAAGTCACGGGTTGGCCGGCAATATCAGCACTCACACAACTACAGTGATCATGAAGTTTAAATGAAATCACCCTTACATCAGATGCATCGTTTTCGCCAAAAGAAACAACCCTTTTCGCACCCGCATCTTTGGCAGATTGAGTTAGCAAACTTGCCCACTCACTATCTGCCGGCACTAGTGCTGTTTTTAGTCCGTCCAGACCTTCAAAAATTTCAGCTTTCGCACGAGCAATACCTTCAAGTGAATCGAAATGTTCAATATGAGCATTGGCGATTTTAGTAATCACAGCAATATCGGGGCGCACTTGACGAGTAAGAGAAGAAATCTCTCCCGCATGGTTCATGCCAATTTCAAACACGCCAAATTGAGTATCAGCTGGCATCCGCGCAAGGCTTAACGGCACACCCCAGAGATTATTGTATGAGGCTTGAGAAATATGCGTTTTACCAATCTGACCAAAGACCAGACCTAGCCCCTCCTTGACAGTTGTTTTGCCAACACTGCCTGTCACCGCGACCACCTGTCCGGACATGCGGTTACGCGCCGCTTGACCAAGCCTCTCCAGCGCGTCTTGTGTATCCATGACACGTATCAGATGTGTCTCATCTACACCGCTAATATCATCCAGCACAGCATCGGCGGCGACAATCGCAACTGCTGCGCCGTTTTCAAATGCATTGGCAATGTAATCATGCCCATCCAATCGATCGCCACGAATGGCGACAAATATATCGCCATGAGACAAAGTTCGCGTATCAATGGATACGCCTTGAGCATGCCATTCAACCAGTGACGGTACATCAAGAACTTCCGATACTTCTTTGGACGTCCACAATGGGCGAGCATCTTGTATCATGTCATGTCCAGAATCAGTCATCTAAACCCTCCCCAACAGTCAACTCATTGACCAAACCACGAAGCGTCTCGTGATCACTGAATGGAAATATTTTATCGCCGATAATCTGACCAATCTCATGGCCTTTACCCGCCACCAGAATAATGTCACCTGATTTAGCTATCTCAAGAGCAGCTCTAATAGCCTCTCGCCGATCTCCAAATTCAGATGCCTTCGGACAAGCTTGCAAAACCTCCTGCCTTATAAGCGCCGCATCTTCAGTGCGAGGATTATCATCTGTAATGATGACACTATCGGCATGGTGCGAAGCAATCTGCCCCATTTCAGCCCGTTTGCCTTTGTCTCGGTCTCCGCCACAGCCAAAGACACAAATCAATCTGCCTTCACAATGCGGGCGCAGAGCTTTCAAAGCATTTGCAAGTGCATCAGGCGTGTGCGCGTAATCTACATAACAAGCAGCATCTGTTGGAGATGACACCACTTGCTCCATTCGGCCTGCTGGCGCAGCAAGCGCCGCCAAACCTCCTGATAATTTTTTAAACGGCAATCCACCTGCGAGGCACATCGCAGCCGCAAGCGCAATATTTTCAGCTTGAAACAAGCCTGCAATATGTGTCTGGACTTCAATACTTTCACCCTGATAAGTCAGCGTAAAATTAAGCCCTTCAGCATGTGGCATCACATTACTTAAGGTTAGATCTGCATTTTCAGAGTCCAACGTAAATATATTACGCCCAGCTTTAACTGCGGCCTGCTCAATAAAATCAGATTTCGCGCCCTTACGATTAATGACTGCGATACCCCCCGGCATCAGAACTTCAGAAAAAAGGCGCGCTTTTGCATCAAGATAAGCATGTTCATTTTCATGGTAATCTAGATGATCGCGCGACAGGTTTGTAAAGCCCGCAACATTTACCCTAACGCCATCAACTCTGAACTGAGACAAGGCATGGCTAGAAACTTCCATTGCCAAATTTTCAACACCGAGCGCATATAAGTCGCGCAAAATAGCATGCAGCATAACTGGCTCAGGCGTCGTATGTTCAAGCGGTAATTGATAATCACCAGCCTTAACACCGAGCGTTCCCATAGAAGCAGAAGACCTGCCAGCATGCGTTAAAATTTGATCCACAAAAGTCGCGACAGAAGTTTTGCCATTCGTTCCGGTTACAGTAAAAATCTGAGCTGGTGCAAATTTGAAAAACCGTTGCGCTAATAAAGCAAGCTGACGGCGGGGATTATCATCCCTAAGAACTGTCTCAACCCCATCCGGCAATTTACCATTGGGGAAGTCGACTTCGGGGCCCGCAAGAATTAATCGCGCACCATTTTTCACAGCATCACCAATATATTTTGCGCCATCCACCACCGATCCGGGGAGCGCAGCAAACATATAACCAGGAAGAACATGTCGGCTATCCGCGGTCATACCAAGAATTTCAACATTCTTATCCAAGCTGGTTTCAAGGGCATCCTCTTTGAGATTTTGACCAAGCAATTCGTTGAGGCGCATCACAAAACCTCCTTAACTTTATGGACGATGAAACCCTCATCACCGGGCACATTGGCAGGTTGCGGCATGACACCCAGCAAAGGGGCGATACGCTCAACAATATCCGTCGATAACGGGACAACATTCCATCCAGCTCCTGTGCCATAAACACCATCAACCCGTTGTGGTTCTTGAAGAATAACAATGAAAGCATAACGCGGTTCATGCGCCGGAAATGCGCCAAGAAAACTCGTCATGAGACGATTTGAGTCATACCCACCCGGCCCTGCTATTCGAGCTGTTCCAGTTTTACCCAAAATCATAAATTTTGAGTTTTTAGCATTTTTAGCCGTACCATGGGTGACGACAGCGCGCATAATCTGGCGCATGTGATTGCTTGTTTCCTCAGATATTACGCGAACACCAAGAGGCAAATCATCATTAATAAGGCGCGGGCGATACATCACTCCGCCATTCACTATTGCCGCACCGGCCACCAAAGCCTGAAGCGGAGATATACTAATGCCATAGCCGTAAGAACTTGTGGCCCGTTCCACCTCACCCCATTGGTGCGGGAGTTGAGGCTTTGTCAATTCAGGAATTTCCAATTCTGGCTTATCAATTAAACCAAGGCGCTCAAGAAATCCCCAATGCACTTCAGGGGCAACCGAAAGCGCCAATTGCGCGGATCCTATATTTGATGAATGAACAACAATCTCACCAACTGTAAGCGGACGCTTCTCACCATGTGGGTCTGTAATTTCATGCTTCCCGATGGAAATCGGCAAAGACGTTTGAAATGTATCCCTTGGAGTGGCCGCACCAGTCTCAAGCACCATGGATGCTGTGAATACTTTGAAAACCGAACCGAGTTCGTAAGTTCCCAAAGTTGCCATGTTAAATAAACGCTGATGACCAGCATTCCATGGGGTCAGATTAGGATTAAAATCCGGCAAAGACACCATAGACAAAATATTGCCATTCTTCACATCCATCACAATGGCACTGCCGCCGGTGGCATAAAATTTCTCAATGCTCTTTGCCAACTCAGCGCGCACACTGTGCTGCACACGAATATCTAGCGTGACAGGTAAATTCCCGTCATGCACAGAAGGTTCTAAGTTACGATCGAGAAAAAACTCTAATCCGGCAAGCCCCTGCATATCGCTACCGACAAATCCAAGCATATGAGAAGCCAATGGCCCATGCGGGTAAAAGCGTCGATCGGCTTTTTGCATTTTCAATGCCGGATCACCCAACGTTAAGACCGTCTTGTATTGTTGCGGCGTTAAGCCCTTCATCAACTCGACATAGCTACGATTGGAGTTTAAATATCGTATTGCTTTTTCACGATTGAAACCTGGTAACATTTCAGCAAGTGCGGCAATCGTTTCATCAACATTAGAAATTTTGCGAGCATCCGCCCCAAGGTTATAAGCACTGATTTGAGTGGCCAAGAGGACACCATTGCGATCAACAATAATGGGACGTTCTTGCGCTGTCTGAGGCAAAACACTTCTCGTGGCCGACATCGGCCCGTCACCACCGACAGTTAAATTCGCTAGCCGCGCACCAAGCAGGATAAAAATAAGCGTAAAGACCCATATCGCCAACCAAATGCGCCGACGCGTAATATCAACCGCATGCCCCTCTAAATCGCCGAGGCGAATTCCCAGTTGAGCATTTGTTGCCTCAACCAAATCGCCGCCCGGACGTATCAGAGATGGCATGACTTCACCGCGCATCAAGCCCCCCTCTTTCGCCTGACAGCGTCCAACTATTTTGCCAACTGCCTTGATTATCAGACTTAATATTTGCCTTCACGATTTGGTCTTCTTCGGAAATGATAAAGCTGTCCGGTGTCCGTATTTGAATGGCAGCGAGAGGCTCAAGCCGCAAATGTATTTCGGATAATTTCTCGAGGCGTGCCGGATTATTCAGACTCACCCATTCAGCCTCCAAAATGCGGCGTGTCGTTTTCTCTTTCACAATCGCGCGTTCTGCATTTCTGATAGCTTTATATTCAGCATCCGCGCCATATCGAATGTGATAGACCATGGCGAAAAGCACGATAACAGAGATGAACATAACGATATTAACAAGACGGATCATGTGCGAACCCCACTAGCATCACCCGCGGGGGCTTTAAACAAAACATCCTCCAAAGGAAAAGCCGAGGCGCCTGTGCGTGTTGCAGCACGCAACCGAGCCGAACGAGAACGCGGGTTTATAGAAATTTCATCTTCACTGGCCTGAACCCCTTTACGCGTCAGTTCCGTAAAACTCGGCGCAGGGGGTTGTGTCTCGGGTAAATGCCTTGAGGGGCGGCCAACACGCCCCGTCCGACGGGCAAGGAATTTTTTAGCAATTCTGTCTTCTAGAGAGTGGAAAGTAACAACAGCAAGCCGCCCACCATCGCCGAGCAGGTTTTCAGCAGACGCCAGTCCTCGTACCAACTCACCCAATTCGTCATTCACATAAATTCTTAGGGCTTGAAAGGTTCTCGTCGCTGGATGAATTTTTTGCAAACCGGGCGGTTGGCCAATTGACTGTGACACAATATCTGCCAGCTCTAATGTACGGGAAATTTCTATATCACCACGCACACGACCAATGGCGCGCGCTATAGCTCTTGCTTTTCGCTCCTCGCCATAAAGAGCAATGATACGGGCAAGCAATTTTTCATCTATTGTATTAACAATATCAGCAGCGCTTGGGCCATCTTGCCCCATGCGCATATCCAACGGGCCATCATGATTAAATGAAAAGCCTCGCTCGGATTGATCAAGCTGCATTGAAGAAACACCCAAATCCAGCGTTACGCCATCAACTTTTTGAAACCCGTGCGCCTGTGCAAGCTCGTGCATATCTCCGTAACAACCATGACTTAACTTTAGGCGGTCACCAAACTGGGCTTGTAGATTTTTGCCCGCCTCAATAGCGTCCGGGTCACGGTCAATCGCGATGACAGCACAATCAGCGGCTTCAAGTAAAGCGCGGGTATACCCACCCGCTCCAAATGTACCGTCAACAAAAATTTCTCCGTCTTGCGGAGACAGAGCTTCGATAACCTCGTTGAGAAGAACGGGAATGTGAGGACGCGTTTCGGGGTAACTTCTGTCATCAGTGGTTTTGTCAGAACATACCCGGGTCATCATCCGCCTCCGGCTTTATCAGGGAGAGGTCCACCAGCAAGGGACCTCAACATCCCTCGATGTTGCTTGGCAAGCTCACGCGCTTTAGCCCGATGGTCATCAAAAATTTCCGGCTCCCAAATTTGAAACTTGGCGCCTAGCCCCACAAATGTGAGACTTTTATCAATACCTGCATGGTCAAGAAGAGCAGAAGGTAAAGACACTCGCCCGTCACCATCAAAATTTAACTGGTGACTGTCAGCAAAAAGAGCTGTTGCCAACGCATCCCGTTCCTCGGAATAGGGGTCAAGTTGTCCAACCATCTGATTGACATTATCCATCAAAAGCTGACCACCCCCCTCTATCGCCCGCTCTGTAAACGACGGATAGAGGTAAACACCATTAAAACCCTGAGCCACGGCAGCCGCACGGAAGACGGAAGGCACGGAAACCCGCCCTTTCGCATCAATTTTCCCCGTAACTGTTGACATAAAAGCTGTCAAAACCGGTGCCTCCTCAATTTCTGGCTCATTTAATGACCTTCACCTGTGCCTAAAAGGGTTTACTTGATACAATTCAGGCATGGTCCTAAATGGGATATTTAGGGATAACATGGGATTTTATGGGATGTCAATGCGTTTTATTGGGATTTTATAGGGACTTAACCCTCTCTTTATGAATTTATAATGGCCACCCTCAACCATAAATAAGGGGCGCTGAGTATTGAATTGAGAAAATAAAAGGATAGACAGTCTATAAGCCGGGTTCTGTCCTTATGTGTAAACACATAATGTGCAGCCATTCATCTGGGATGCCCGTTACCGAACACCTCTTGCAACCTACCCAAGCGACAACCTAGGAACTGGTTATACGCCGCTTCTATTTGGTTTTGCTCCCGATGGGGTTTACCCTGCCATGCCCGTTACCGGCCATGCGGTGCGCTCTTACCGCACCATTTCACCCTTACCCTGACGGGCGGTTTGTTTTCTGTGGCACTTTCCCTCAGGTCACCCTGGCCGGGAATTATCCGGCATCGTGTTCCCATGGAGCCCGGACTTTCCTCCCCTATACAGAGGCAGCTGCCCGACCGTCTATCCAATTTCTGTCTATTGCTTCCGGCTTATAAGGTCAAGCAATCTTGCACAGCACACGGCATCAGCAAGGCCGTCAATTCGGTCAGAACGAAAGTGAAGTTGAAAGGCGCACATGACTGTCTGCGTTGCAGGGCCGTAAACCCCATCCGGTATAATCTGATATCCAAAAGCTCTAAGAGCCTGTTGGAGCTGTTCAACCGCTTGTGTGTTTTCCGATGCCTCACCTCTTTGAATTGGTTCTACTTCAAAAAACTTAGGTGAAGACAAAGACGATAAGTCCTTCTCCCCACAATCGGACCAGAGGCCAACACCTTTTTTGGCAAGACCCGACCAGTCAAATAAAGGGCCAGGGTCTGTTTTGCGTGAAGGGGCCACATCACTATGCGCCAAAACTCTGTGAGCAGGTATAGGATGACGGCTGATAATATCCTGCGATAAATTAGTTAATGCCTGCCACTGATGTGAAGGAAACTCTGGCCCCTCACCATTTTCATCCGGGCCAGGATGCGCTATTTCAATTCCGATAGAGCATCCGTTAACATCCGTTTCACCATCCCAAAAAGCTACGCCGGCATGCCATGCGCGTTCTCTCTCATCAACGAGATGATATACTTGCCCCTCTTCATCTATGACATAATGCGCGGACACTTTACTGGCTGGATCGCACAACCTGTCCAGAGCTGATTGCGTGTCTTCCATACAGGTCGTATGCATAATCAACATATTTACCTCGCTCCCAACAGGGCGGGGATTAAAATTGGGCGACAAACATTCAATCATTTGCATATTAATTTACCATTCGTGGTATGCAGAAACTGTAACCCACTATAGCTTTTTATTTCATATGGTTTAAGTCCATGTCCAAAAATTCCTCCGCAACGCTTTTATTCGATCTAGACGGCACATTAGCTGACACAGCTCCAGATTTATGTGCCGCGATGAATTATGTCCTGAGCACCAAGGGGCTGGAACCCGTTCCCAACGACATTGTTAGAGGTATGATCGGCGGTGGTGCAAGGATGATACTTAAACGAGGTCTGGCTTATAGAGATGTCAGCATATCAGAAGCTGAGCTGGATAAAGATGTTGAGGACTTCGTTGCTTGGTATATGGAGAACATCGACACCCACACAAAAATATTTCCGCATATTGAAGATATTTTACAGACCGCACAAAGAGCTGGGATTGGTCTGGCAGTGGTGACCAACAAAAGATTTGATTTGTCGGAAAAGCTTTTAACCCAACTTGGGCTATTAAAATATTTTGGCACACTGGTCGCCGGTGACACATTGCCTACCAGAAAACCTGACCCCGGCATGATTTATGAAGCCATGAAGAGACTCGATGGTGACCCCTCTCAAACCATTATGGTTGGAGATAGCGCAGCCGATACACAGGCAGCACAAAATGCGGGCATCCCTTGTATTTGCGTTACCTTTGGATATTCGCTGCAACCTGTTCAGTCATTAGGCGCAGAAGCCGTCATTGATGATTACGAAACCTTCTATGATACAGTAACTGCATTGAGACCCATGATGGGGCATCACCTATCCAAAATCTAAAATAAAAAAAATGAGCCTAAACAGCGAGCGCTGTATCTAGCGCATCCTTTAATTCACGCTTAAGAAACTTACCACTGGCATTTCTCGGCAAGGGGTGCTCAAGAAACCAGATATATCTTGGAGATTTGTACGCCGCCATGGTCGCCTTACAATGAGCGCGCAAGTCTTCAGCTGTCATGGTGACACCAGGTGTGAGGTATATTGCAACCCCAACTTCTTCACCAAGCCTATCATCCGGCACACCGAAGACCGAACATTCAGCTATGCCATCAAATTTATAAATCGAAGACTCGACTTCTGCACAATAGACATTCTCGCCGCCTCTAATCAGCATATCCTTGGCCCGGTCCATAATATATACAAACCCGTTTTCATCTTTACGCGCAATATCACCGGTATAGAGCCACCCGTCTCGGATAGTTTCAGCCGTCGCTTCAGGGTTGTTGAGGTAACCTTTAAAAATAGCTGCACTCTTAAAGCAGATTTCGCCTAACTCACCGTCAGCCACTTCATTACCATTTTCATCAACAATCTTGGATTCATAAACAGCTATAGTTGGTCCAACACTTTCAGGATTAGCGACATAATAATCCTTAGTAATGGAACACATCATACCACTGCCCTCAGTCATGCCATAACCTGTGCCGGGTTTCCCGTTAGCAAGCTTATCGTCAATTTTCAAAACCAAATCCGGCGGCACCTGCGCCCCGCCACCGCCCATCGTAGTGATGGAAGATGTATCAAATTTTTCAAAATCGGGGTGGGTAAGCACTTCACGAGACATGACAGGCACACCTGTTAGCGCGTTGACTTTTTCTCTTTCTATAATTTCCAGCGCCTCTCTTGCATCCCATTTATACATATGAACCATCGTGCCACCTCCAAGCGTGGCAGGTTGCATAACGCAATTATTCGCCGTTACATGAAATAATGGTGTGGTAACAATCGTAATGGGTGGAGGTTGAGTCCCGTCATTCTCCATATCACCATTCAAACGAGCTGAAGAAATATTATAAACATAGGTGCTAAGCACATATCCCATAAGCTGGTTGATACAGCTTCTGTGGGTCAATTGCGCCCCTTTAGGCCGTCCTGTCGTGCCAGATGTATAAAAGATGCACGCATCGCTATCTGTATCAAAATCCGGCGTCGGTTGGTCACCGCCATATGCTTTAAGCTCTGCATAATCTATGACATCCTCACCCGGGTTTTCCATGCGGACGCCTATAACGCGCATATCAGGAAATCTATCTTGTATATTCGCAAAGCGGTTATAGCGCTGCTGGTCGCATATCAGAATCTTGGGCTGGGAGTCTTCTAACGCAAATGCAAGCTCTTCCTCTATCCACCATGCATTGACACCAACAACAGCAACCCCAACATTAACAGCTCCCCAATAGGCGAGAGTCCATTCAGGAAAGTTTCTCATTGCAATGGCGATACGATCACCCGGCTCAACACCATTCGCCAACAGCCAGTTACCAATCGATGCAACTTCAGCATGGGCATCCTTGTAGAGCCATCTTTCATCTTCATAGATGATGTAGTTCTTGTCAGCATGAGGCTCGGTAAGGCTCCATACATCTCTTAAAGTTGGTGGAGCTAGCGCAAAAGATTTAACTTCAATGCCATTTACTTCAGTCTTCGTAAGTGCGAACAAACTCGTTTCACTCGTCAACTCTGCAGTGACCTGATTAAGGATTTCATACATATTTTTGTTGCTCATATTCCCCCGCCACAACTCAAATGACTTAAAAACTCTAAAATTTACCGTAAGTTAGTTTGCATAGAAAAAAAATTCTATAATTAAATTGATATGCTTGACCCATTACGTGCAAAAAGGTGATAAGTCATGTTGATTATGCATGTGAGATAACTATAGGGGAAGATTTATGAGTCTTGATTTCACTGGAAAAACTGTGATTGTCACCG
>ERZ802830.2559-NODE-2559-length-16246-cov-9.19461_pt1 | contig 16246 bp, 18 predicted proteins | sample MGYA00345654_ERZ802830 | MGnify/ENA primary metagenome ERZ802830 (study PRJEB30503, sample SAMEA104212375) | marine metagenome | biome: Westerlies Biome; feature: [SRF] surface water layer (ENVO:00010504) within the epipelagic zone...; material: water...
CAAAAAGTTTTTTAGGTAAAAAAGTAGTCTTAATTTTCTTTAACTCAATGATGGCCTTACCTCCAGTATTTGTTGGTTTGGTTTTATATATTCTCTTCTCCCAGTCAGGTTTTTTTGGCTTTATGAATATTTTGTATACGCCGATGATTATGATCATTGCCCAAGTTATAATTATACTTCCTATCATTATTTCTGTAAGTGCAGAGTTACTGGAAAATATTTTTCAGGAGTATAAAGAGTTGTTTGATACTTTCAATGTAGGTACTCTCCGAAGAGTAAAGACAACATTATTTGATGCAAGGTTTTCGCTAATCACATGTATATTAACTGGTCTTGGACGCGCACTATCTGAAGTAGGTGCCATTATAATTGTCGGTGGTAACATTGTTCATTATACAAGAGTTATGACCACAACAATCGCCTTAGAAACTTCAAGGGGAAATCTATCACTAGCAATTGCTCTTGGCATTATTTTGATATTTATATCAATAATGTTAAATTATATTGTCATATCAATCAAAAATATCAGTAAACATTATTCATATGATTAAAAAAATAAGCCTTAAAAATATAAATTTTGGATTTAATCAGAAAGTTTTTTTCAAAAACCTCTCAATTAATTTCGATACTAAGGGTATTTCTATAATTATAGGACCAAATGGATCTGGTAAATCGTTAATCACAAAATTATTAAAAGGAATAATCTTTCCACATTCTGGAGAAATACAATTAAGTTCGGAAAAAGCTACCCCTAAAATTAGCTATCTATCTCAAAAAATTACTTTTTTAAGAAGGGATGTCCATAGTAATTTAGCATATCCGTTAGTTATAAGGGATTATCAAAACGAGCAAATTAAACTAAAAGTAAGTGAAGTTTTAAAAAATTTCAACTTTTTAGATAAAGTAAATTTTTCCGCGAGATCTTTATCTAAAGGAAACAAACAGTTTCTTGCTTTTATAAGATCACAGATAATTCAATATGATATCTTAGTACTTGATGAACCATGTTCAAACCTAGATTTTGAATCAATAAAAATAATTGAGAAATATTTACTGAACCTTAAAAAAGAAAAAAAAATAATAATGGTAACACATGATATGTTTCAAGCAATGAGACTTGCTGATGAAATAATAATTATAAATAATGGTGAGTTAATTGAGGCATCAAAAAAGAAGGATATCCTAAAATCTAAAAATAGTTTTACTCAGAATTTTTTTACTAAACATGTTTTTTAATATTTAAAGTTAAACTTTAGTAACTTCTACTAAATTGTCAGAAAAGGTTGGAGCATTTCCCATATTTGCAAATTCAGCCGAACTTATACTATTTACTGTTCCCTTATTATGCTGTCTCCAATAACCAAGCGTTGAAACTATGATTCCAGGGTTTACATCATCAGTTAGCCTGAGCACACCTTCGTAACTTCCTCTATTGTTGAATACCTTAACCATATCTCCATCATTAATATTTCTTTGTTTTGCGTTTACTTTATTCATTAAAACAAACTGATCACCCTGCGTTTTTTGTTTACCCTCCATATTTGCGTAACATGAGTTTAAGAATGCATGACTTTTTGGAGAGATTACATTTAATGGATATTTTTCTGCTAATTTTTTGTTATCCTCTGGTGACTCTCTAGGAGGTACATAATCCGGAAGTGCGGGTAAGGGTTGCCCTGGTTGAAAACCTTCGTACATTTGTCTAAAAGGAGCTGCAACAAAATTATTAACATCTCGAAGAATTAGTTGGCATTTTCCAGAGGGAGTTGGAAAGTTTCCTTCCTTATGGGGAACCCTATTGTCTTTTGTGCCAACATCCAGTCTAGCATATCCATTTTGTTTGAGATAATTTAAATCTATTCCATTACAGGCTGGGGCGTTCCAATCAACATAATTCTCAAGACATTCCTCATCGCTCCAAGTAAATTGATCCTCATTAAATCCGAATTTTTTTGCTAGAAGTCTAAATATTTCATAATTCGGTTTTGCTTCTCCTGGTGCTTCAAGACACTTCTCATTATAAGTTAAATATAAATGTCCCCAAGAAAGTATAATATCTTCATGCTCAGCACCCATTGAAGCAGGTAAAAGAATATCGGCATATGAAGCTGTATCAGATATAAAATGTTCTGCAGAAACTAAAAATAAATCTTCTCTTTGTAATCCTTCAACTATTTTCTCAGTTTCAGGTGACTGTGTAACAGGGTTTGCATTCCAACACATCATAGACTTTATCGGTAAATTTTTATCAATATTTTCGCCTAACAAAGCTCTTCCAAGTTGTAAAGCATTAACTACACGCGTACCTTCAGGAATAAGATCTGGTCTGCAAATAACATCAAATTTGTAGGGGTGTTCCCACACTGGGAATTGGGTTATTCCGCCACCTACGTGTTTCCAGGCACCAGTCAATCCAGGGATACATGTTACAGCTCTTATTGTTTGGCCACCCCCGTGATGTCTTTCAAGTGCAACACCGATTCTTATTGCAGCGGGTTGATTTTTTGCAAGTTCAAAAGCTAGTTTTTCAATATCCTCTTTATTTACACCAGTGATTTTAGAAGCCCATTCTGGGGTTTTATCTGAAACATGACTTTTTAATTCTTCAAATCCATCTGTATATTTATCAATATAATCTTTATCAGTTAGATCATTGCTAATGATATGGTTGATAATAGCCATTGCTAATGCACCGTCGGTTCCAGGTTTTGGACTTAAGTGCCAGTCTGCCTGTTTTGCAGTTCTAGATTTATATGAATCAATTACGACAACTTTAGCACCTTTTTTCTTAGCGTCTTGAACAATAGCCCAATGGTGAAGATTGGTGCTAACACTATTGCATGCCCAAATGACAATATATTTACTATGAATGTAACTTTCAGGGTCAACACCAGCTGTAGGACCAACCGTTGAAAGCCAGGCAGTACATGAGCCTTCTCCACAAAAAGTTCGTTCACATACAGTCGCTCCCAGTTTATTAAAAAAGGAGTCACCACCGTTTAAACCATGAACCAATCCTTGGTTACCTAAGTAACTAAATGGGAGAATTGCTTGCGGACCATACTCATCAATTATTTTCACCCATTTTGAGTGAATTGTATTAATAGCTTCTTCCCAAGAAATTCTTTCAAACTTTTTCTCTCCCTTTTTTCCAATTCTTTTGTGAGGGTATAAAAGCCTATCAGGGTGGTAGTGTCTTTTTTCATAATCCTTAACTTTTACACAAAGAGTCCCTCTTGTCATCGGATGTTCTTTATTACCTTTTACACTGACAAGTTTTTCATCCTCTACCTCGTATATCATTGCACAGGTATCTGGACAGTCATGAGGGCATGCCCCAAAATGAGTTCTAGATTGATCTTCCACAATTAAAGTGTATATTAAACTTCTAAAAATTTCAAATAACTTTATGAATTATAATTATCATATTTTTTGTTGCGTAAATGAGAGGGCAGGAAATGAAAGAATTTCATGTAAAAAAAAGGACTCACATTTATTTAGAAATTATATAAAACAAAAAGTAAATGATAAGAATATCAAGAACGTTAGAGTCAACCAATCAGGGTGTCTTGATAAATGTGAAGCAGGTCCAGTTATTGTTATTTATCCTCAAGGTATATGGTATAAATGCGAAAATTTTAAGGATGCTGATGATATTGTAGACTCATTAATTACTGGTGAGACAGTTCAACATTTACAAATAAACAACTAGTATTTTTTTTTTCTTTTTTCAGCCCAGATTTTATAAATGATTTCAGTTAATTTTTTTATTGGTTTTATTCTAACAAAAAAAGCTAAAGATTTAAAATACTTAAAGTTAACCCATATTTCTAAAAACGCATCAACTCCTTTTAGAATCTTACCATTTTCGGTTTCTATATGGAGAACATCCATTAGCTCTTTTTTTTGCAAGTTAAGTCTTTGTATTTTTGATTTAGAATTGTGAATATTAACCCATTCAAACTTTTTGTTAATATCATTTTTTTTATAATATGAAATTTCTTTATCACAAACTTTACAATTTCCGTCATAAAAAACTTTGATTTTTTTTTCCATTTTATTTAACTATTTAAAATTTGATGAGTTATTCTAGTAAAAAAATAGGTACAGTTTAGAGAAATTACAAACATTATTAATGTTCTAATTGATTTTTCCAAATTTTCTCCAATCCAATTTATAAATCTATCTGAATTTGCTATTTTCATACAAATTTCAAAAATCAAAATAAAGGAAATTAAAAAATTAATTATTTGTACATAATCCCTATCGATTCTTATTAAAACAATAAATAAAAGAAATGAGGATATAGATAGTGTAATTAAAAAAAATATTAGTTGATTTGTATTTTTAAATATTTTTTTGGCCAGATATCCATCTAAATCAAAACTTTTAGAAATGAAATATAAGGCAACTGATAATAATACGTGAAGACAAACAAGAATTGAGCAAATTAAAAAGTCCAATTATTTTTTCTTTCCTTTATCAAAGTTTTTTTTTGTTAATTGAAAAAGAAATGCTATGAAAAGTACAGTGAAAACGTAAAACAAAACAAATGGTAAGGCGTTTTCAGTCATAGCATTATGCATTTTGTGTTGCTCGCAAATAAGGTTTTGCTTTATCGTTTTAGTTTTATTTTCACAAAATGGAAAGGGGTTTTCTTTATCCATAATTATAATTACGTTGAGCTATTAATATTTATTTAACTATTAATCAACATCAATCTTACCATCAATTTTTTCGTCAATTTGAAGCTCTGTTGATTTAATTTGCATAGTAATCTTTACATTTGACAAATTTACATTTTTATCATTTTCTACAATATCTCTTATTCTTTTTTCAATTATTCTTTGTGAATTAATACCCACGCCCTTTAAGAATTTTCTTATTGAAATATTTAATTTTTCTTCATCCATACTTTAAGATTAAATCAATAACAATAATTGTAAAGTATAAAAATGATAATTTACTTCTCGAAGCAAACAACATGTTCTAGAGAAATTGGAGTCTTGATACCAAATTTTTTACCTATATTATGTATATGTGAGTGGTGAGAATGAACAAGAACATGAATTTTTTCATCCTTTGAAATTTCAAGTGTATAAATGAAATTTGTTCCGACAAATCGTTTATCTATTATTTTAAATTCGAGATTACTTTTGTCACTGTGAATCAAGTCTTCAGCTTGAATAAGAAGCTTAACCACCGTGCCAATCTGAAATTTAGGATCTACAGTACCTTTTATTACTCCTAGTTTTTCATGAAAGAGTTGATTTTTAGAGGTTATTTTAGCTTCTATAAATTCACCTTTATTAAAAAAGTCAGCAATTTCAGGGGAATTTGGGTGATGATAGATTTTATATGGCTCTGCAAACTGAATCATTTTTTGATTTATAAGAACTCCACACATATCTCCAAAGTAAAATGCTTCATCGTAGTCATGGGTAACAATAATACTTGTAATTTTTTTTTCTTTTAAAATTTGCTTTAAAAGCACTTGAAGTTCTTCTCTAAGACCTTTGTTTAAATTAGAAAAAGGCTCATCTAATAATAATAACTTTGGATTACTTACAATTGAACGAATTAATGCTGCTCTTTGAGCCTCACCCGAACTTACCTCATGTGGAAATTTATCTACCATATCCTTCAAATAAAAATTTTTAATAAGGTGGTCAACCTCATTTATATTGAGTTCACCTTGTTTGCTAATCATAATATTTTGTTTTAGATTCATATGAGGGAATAAACAATTATTTTGAAAAGTTAAAGAAACACCTCTTTTTTCCGGTTGTAGATTAAAATTCTTTGATGAAATAAGTTGTTTATCTAACCAAATTTCACCATCAATTAATTTATCTAGACCTGCTATCGTTCTAAGAATAGATGTTTTACCAACACCTGATGGTCCAAGCAAGCTGATGATATCGCCTTTATTGAAAATTTTAAATGACACATTGTTAATAAAATATTTTTTATTTGGAGAAAATGTAACGTTATCAACTTTAAAAAACTCTCTCATAACTTCTTATAAATTATTTTTATTTTTTTAAAAAGTATTTAGATGAAAATAAAATAAGAATAGTTGTCCATAAAACTAAGAATAACGAAGGAAGAGCTGCCGCTTCAATTAAATCTTGAGAGGCGTATTCAAATGCTTTCGTTGAAAATGTTTCAAAATTGAATGGCCTTAGTATTAAAGTGATTGGTAGTTCCTTTATCACCTCTAATGAAATAAGAATAAATATAAAAAATGTATTTTCCTTTAAAATTGGAAAATGGATTTTAAAAAATATTTTTATTTTACTTAATCCAAGAAGATACCCACTTTCATCTATCTGGTCGTTTATTTTTAGATAATTTGATTTTATTCCATTAAAAGCAATTGAATAAAATCTAAAAAAATATCCGAATATAAGGCCGATAAATGAGCCAATTAGGATTGATTTTAATTCAATATTTAAAAAATCAGAAATAGCTGAAAAAATAGTTATCACTGCAATTGAGATTAGAATTCCTGGGATAGCATAGCCAGAAATTGAAAGACTGGAAATAGTATTTAAAAAGTTATTCTTTAACAGTCTGTTTCCAAAATTACAAAAAAAAGAAAATGAAATTAGGATTGTGGAAGTTGTTATAATTAGAAAGAGTGTATTTAAATTCAAAGCTAGCAAATTGATATTATCAAGATAATTAGAGTGTTTAATTGACCAATAAATCATTTGCAAAACAGGAAAAATAAAACTGATAAAAAAAATTAAGAAACAAATAAAAAAGGCTAATAGATTATGAAACCCTTTCAAATTTCTTGGCTTAACTTGATTTAATTTGGTGACAGAATCATGAAATTTTCTTTTTTTTTGAAATTTATTTTCAATATAAAATAGACATAAAATAAATCCTAGAAGGACTATTGATAAAAGATTTGATGTTTCTATATCATCAAAAATAAACCATGAGTTATAAATTCCAGTGGTTAATGTTGAAATGCCAAAAAAAGAAACAGTTCCAAAATCGGATAGAGTTTCCATTGCAACTAAGCTTATACCTATAAATATTGCTGGTCTTGATAATGGAAATATAATTTTACTAATTGTGTTAAATTTTGATATTCCTAATGATCTTGACATTTCAATATAGTTACTAAGTTGACTGTTAAAAGTTGTCATTGATAGTAGGTAAATATAACCAAATAAAGAGAATGATAAGGAGATTATAGTCATAATTTTAGGTGATAAGTTTGGGATAATACTATTATCAATGTTTGGGGATAAAAAATTTAGTAATGAGAATGCTGTGCCATAATTCTCAAAAAAAGAACTTAAAGAGTATCCATAAATATAAGGAGGAATTGCTAGAGATAGTATTAAAGCATATTTGAAAAAATTAACTCCGGAAAAATTAAAAAAAGATATCAGATAAGATGGTAAAACACCAAAAATTATTGTCAAAACAGTTACAAAAAAAAGAATATCAAATGAATTCTTGATATATGTAATTAAAATATTGCTCTCAGAAAAACTATCTATTAAAAATGTTTTGAGTAATGATATTATAATTGAAAAAAGTGGAGTTATAGCCACGGTTGATATAGTTAAAACTAATAAAAATATTAACCAGTTCCCTCTTGAATTATAATAAGATTTGAACAATTTAATTCCACTTTTTTTCTAACATTAAATTAAATGATTTAGTCTGTAACTTTCCATAGATTTCAACAGGTGTAAGTTTATCTTCCTTGAATCCTATGCTAATTGATTCTAGTATTTGTGGAATATTTATATTTTCAACAACTGGATATTCAAAGCTATTTTGACTAAGGTGAGTTTGAGCTTCCTCTGAAACTAAAAACTTTAAAAATCTAATTGCATTTATTTTATTTGGAGAATGCTTTAAAACTCCAATACCAGATATATTAATATGAGCTCCTCTATTTTTTTTATTTGGAAATAATGGTTTAACTTTCTTAGCGGCATCTTGTTGAGACTTCCCTTTTTTTCCTGATAGCATTAATGCGTAATAATATGTATTAGCAATTGCAAGTTTTGCTTCGCCTGCAGCTACGGCCAGAATTTGTGCTCTATCGTTTCCACTGGGAACTTTGTAAAAATTCTTCACAAAATTTTCTAGCCATTCAGAGGTTCTTTTTTCTCCTAAATTATGTATTAGTGAAGCAACTAAGGATTGATTGTAAACGTTATTTGATTGCCTTATGGCTATTGAATTCTTCCATTCTTTATCCCCTAGATCTTCATAGTTTAAGTTTTTAATTTTTTCTAAGTTTACATGTTCTGGATTATAAAAAACTATTCTTGCTCTTTTTGTGATTCCATACCAATAATCATTTCTCAAGTGAGAGGGTATATTTTTAATGAGCGAAGAAGATTTAATTTTTTGAAATAGACCTTTTTTTTCTGCTGAATATAGACGCCCAGCATCAGCTAAGAAAAATAAATCACCTTTGCATTTTTTGCCTTCTTCGATTATTCTCTTCTCAAGAGGTTTTGACTTTCCAGATACAACATTTACTTTAATTCCTGTTTTATTTTGAAATTTTTTATAAATCTCGTAATCAGCTTCATAATGTCTAGTTGTATAAAGATTTATTTCATCTGATAGGCATGTTTGAAAAATAGAAAAATAAAGTATAAAGATTACTACAAAAAACATAATTAATGATAATGATAATGATAATTAATATTAATCATTAGATACAATTCTTACAGATGTCAAGTTTTATAGTTGGATGTCGCTTGGGTAATACCCAAGCGACATACATTTATTTAATTGATATCAACTTTGGCTTTTTGTGATCTGGAATGATTTTTTCAAGTTCAATAGACAACATCCCATCGTTCATTTCAGCTGTTTTGACTTGAATTTCTTCAGATAAAGTAAACTTTCTAATAAATGATCTTTCAGAAATTCCTTTATGAATGAAGTTTTTATTTAATTTACTATCATCTAAATTTTTGGATTTGACTGTAAGTTCTCCATCAGCCATCTCAACTTCAATATTGTTTTTATTAAAGCCGGATAAAGCCATATCAATACGATATTTAATGTCCGATAATTTAATTATATCATATGGTGGATAACCAGTTGAGTTAGACTCTAAGTCAAATAATCTATCGAATAGATCATCGAATCCAACAGTATAGGGTAAAAATTTATTAGTATCAAATGTGTTTAAATTTTGCATATTGTTTCTCCTTAAATAAGCAAGATTAATATTAAACGTCCCAATCATTAGGCAACGTTACTATTATTATACAAATATAGTGCCAAAATGACATAATGTCAATATGTCATTTAAATTAATTTAAAGGTAAATTTTAAGATTATATTTTTGTTGATAAATTCTCAAATTCGATATTACTTTTTTTACATAGAATCTAGTTTCGGATATTGGAATTGATTCTATCCAATCATGATATGAAATTTCATCGGTTCGTGGGTCACCGTACCTTTTAAGCCATATTTTTACTCTTCCTGGTCCTGCATTATAAGATGCAAGAGCTAAAGGAAGAGAGTTATTAAATCTTTTTAACATTTGATTGATATAGGTTGTACCTAATAAAATATTATATTGGGCATTAGTTGTTAACTTTTTTTTGTAGTACCTAATTCCTAAAGATTTACATACTCTTTTTGCTGTATAAGGCATTAGTTGCATCATACCCCTTGCCCCAGCAGAGCTGTAGGCATTTATTTTGAAATTACTTTCTTGGTGTGAAATTGCATGAATCAATGCAATTGTTTCTTTAGAATTTCTATATTTGTCAGGGATAAATTCTTCAATAAGCGGATAGGAATATTTATAATTTGGAGTATCTTGTAATTTAGATAGTTTTATAACAATATTTTTGTTTTTTTCATTATTTGCCAATTCTAAAATATAATTTTTTTCTTCTGATGTTTTTGATAATTCTAATAATTTTTTATAAAATGGATAACTCTTGAAAAAGTTTCTTTTTGATTCTTTGATTATTTTCAAAACATTCAAAAGTTGTTCAGAATTTTTTGGTTTAATTATTCTGGTTTGTGTTTTTGGAATGTCGAAGTTACTTATTTTTAGAGAAGCATTTTGTCCGTAATAAGAAAATTTGTTGACCTCTGATTTTTTAAACCATTCGATGGATTCTTTTCTATCATCATTTAAAAAAAGCAAACCCAACCAGAATGCTGCTTTTGCTTTATAATTTTCACCACCAGCATCAAATACTTTATAAAAATGTTTCGATGCTAATTGTTTTTTATCAAGAAAACTAAAAGCTACCCAACCTGCCAACCATTCAGCCTCAAGACCTGAGTCGGTATTAACTGGCAAAGTATGTTGACTTAAAATATTGTATACTTTTAGATATTTTTTTTTATTCAAAAGTCTTCTAATAACAATTCTTGAATTTATCCACCATCCCCTAACATTAGAAATCTGAGTTGGTGGATTAAGAAGTAAGTCTGAAGCTGTATCCAGCTTAGCTTTTCTTCTCCATCTCATTCTCTCATAAATGAGATCTGGATCATTTTTAAGTTTTGCAGGGACATTTCTGATAAGTTCACTTACATTTGGAGACCTTCTACTAAGACTAAGTCTGGCTTCTCCGAGTTTTCTGAGGTCTCCTTTTATTCTATTCAATGTTTTTCTAGCTGAGAATGTTTTTCCTTCAATCATTAATCTGTTAAATCTTTTCCAGTTATCTTCTTGATTCCAATATCTACTATAATTCTTTATAAAGTATTTTTGCTGAGATGATGTAAGATTTTTTTTGATCCAGATTTCACTAATTTTTTTTCTTTTATCAAAATTTGAACCACTTTTAATTAACACTTCTAAGTGGTCAATAGAACCTTTAGAGGTTTGTGGTGGATTCTCTTTAAACCAGTTGATTAGAGAATCAGTTGGAATACCCTTATGAATTGAGGACTCAATTTTTTCAATTAATATTTTTTGTTTAGGCCAATTTTTATGATCATTAAAAAAATTTACCAAATAATCAAAATTATGTTTACTTCCAGGCCTTGTTATATCTAGCCATCTTATATAACTTGATAATGCTTTATTATTGTGGTCATCTGCAAGTTTGATTGCCATGACCCAATTTTGTTTTTTAATTTGTTGAAAAACATCACTGAATGGAGTCTGTTTGATGTAGGGTCTAGGTTTTACATCTGGTACGTTTAAAGCACTTATTTCTAACGGAAAGATACTTAATAGAAAAAAAAAAAACTTGATCCTAATATAATTTGCCATCATAAATGTAACATAATATTTAGAGAAAACGATATAGCAATAACAATATAAATTTTTTATACTAATTAAATGACATTCAAAGGATCCATACCAGCTGTAATAACACCTTTTTCCAAAAATCTTGATATAGATTTTGACTCTTTAGGAAATCACATCGATTTTCTGATAGAAAATGGTTCACACGGTTTAGTATCTTGTGGAACAACAGGTGAATCGCCAACACTCAGTCATGATGAGCACATGTTAGTTACAGAATTTATAATTAAGAGAGCTAATAATAGAGTTCCCGTAATGGCAGGATGTGGTTCTAATTCAACTAAGGAATCAGTTGAACTTTCTAAACACGCTTTTTATTCGGGCGCAAAGGGTAATCTTTTAGTAACACCTTATTATAACAAACCTACTGAAAATGGACTTTATGAACATTTTAAAATTATAGCGGAGAGTAGTCCATCGTTACCAGTATTTCTATATAACATACCAGGAAGATCCATGTTAAAGTTATCTTCAAACTTAATTAAAAAACTTTCTGAGGTTAAGAATATTATTGGTGTTAAAGATGCAACTGCAGATCTAGTCACACCGTTAGACATCTTGAATTTATGTGGAGATAAATTTATTCAGTTATCTGGAGAAGATGCAACATTTTTAGCATTTTTGATAAGTGGTGGGAGTGGTTGTATTTCGGTAACAGCAAATGTAGCTCCAAAACTTTGTGCTGAAATTTATAATAATTGGATTAAACAAGATATAAAAAAATGTATGGAAATAAATTCAATTTTGTTCCCCCTTAACAAAGCTCTTTTTATTGAAACAAGTCCTTGCCCTGTAAAATACGCACTCAGTAAAATGCAACGATGTTCAAATAACTTAAGACTTCCATTAGTTTCGGTGAAAAACGAAACAAAAAAAGAAATTGATATTATCTTAAAAAATATGAAAATGATAAGTTAGTGCAAAAGTTAGCTAAAATTATTGCAAAAAATAAAAAAGCGAAATTTAGTTATGAAATTATAGAAAAAATTGAAGCTGGAATTGTACTTAAAGGTTCCGAAGTTAAGGCTGTAAGAGATAATAAAGTAGCTATAGAAAACGCTTATGCAATATTCAAAAAAAATGAAATTTGGATGATGAACCTTCATATTGATACAAAAAAGTTTGATGTCAGTTTCGATATTTCAGAATTAACCAGACCAAAAAAAGTTCTACTTAATAAAAAAGAAATTAGTAAAGTCTCAATTAAAATTAAAAATAATGGCTATACAATTGTTCCATTAGACTTACATTTTAATGCTAAGGGTTTTATAAAGGTTCTTCTCGGAGTCTCTAAAGGAAGAAAAAAACAAGATTTAAGAGAATATAAGAAAAAACAAGATTGGAAACGTGATAAAGAAAAATTAGGTAGAAGATGATTTTAGTTGCAATAGGGTCCAATTTAAATTCAAAATCTTTTGGTTCACCTGAGCAAAATTGTAATGCAGCTATTGACATGTTAAGAAAATATTTTGAAGTTACTCAATCTTCAAGTTTTTACAAAACTGAACCTATTCCAAAATCTGAACAGCCATGGTTTGTAAATTGTATAGTAAATATTAAAAGTAAAATTAGTCCTTCTAGGATATTAGACACTTTACTTGAAATAGAATTACAGTTTGGAAGAAAAAGAAATAAAAAAAATGAAGCAAGGGTTCTAGATTTAGACTTAATAGCTTATAATAGTTTGATAGTTAAGTCCTTAAAGCTTACACTTCCTCATCCCAGAATGCACCTAAGAAAATTTGTTATACAGCCTATATGTGATATTAATAAAAACTGGATTCATCCAATTTCAAAAAAAAAAGCATTCGAAATATTAAAAGAACTTGCAAATCAAAAGATTTCTAATATAAATTAAAATAATTATGGCCAGAGTAACAACAGAAGATTGTATAACATCCATACCGAACAGATTCCAATTAGTAATATATGCTTGTTCTAGGGCTAGAGAACTTTTAGGCGGAACAGAACCTAATGTTCAAAAAGATAATGATAAATTTACAGTTGTTGCTTTAAGAGAAATAGCTGATAAAAAAATAGATTTAGGTAAAACATGGCTTAGTATAGTAAAGAACGCTCAAAAATATCAACCTGTACAGGAAACAGATATAGATGAAGACCAAGCTGTTCCACTTAATGAAAATGCATCTGAAGTGTCATTTGACAATTTTGAGAAAGAAAATGCATCAGAAAAAAAGAGAAAAAAGATTTACATGACACAAAATGAAATCCAAAAACTAATTAATCAAAAAAAAGATGACTCGCAAACTGATGATATCGAAACCGACTTAGAAGAGGATGTGACTGAGTCATCAGATACTCCTAAAGATGAATAAGCAAAAAATCTTAAAAATCTTATTTGAATATATTTAAATTTGTCATAATATTTGAATGTGTTAAGACAGTTAGAATTAGTTGAAAAAGTTAAATCATATGATCCTTGTGTAGAAGAGGAATTATTAAACAAAGCTTATATCTTTTCAATGAGAGCTCATGGAAGTCAAACAAGAGCCTCAGGTGATCCTTATTTTTCTCATCCTGTTGAAGTTGCTGGTATCCTCGCAGACCACAAATTTGATTCAAAGACAATAATTACTGCATTACTGCATGATGTGGTAGAAGATACAAATTACAAACTAAATGATATTGAAAAAAATTTTGGAAATGAGATATCTTATTTAGTCGATGGTGTAACTAAATTATCAAAATTTGAAGGTAGATCAGATAAATTCAACCAAGCAGAAAACTTTAGAAAGTTATTATTAGCTACCTCTAAAGATATTAGGGTCTTATTAGTAAAGTTAGCTGATAGATTACACAATATGCGAACTATTCATCATATAAAGAAAGAAGATAAAAGAAAAAAAATAGCAAGAGAAACTATGGAGATTTATGCTCCTCTTGCTGAAAGATTGGGGATGCATGAAATCAGAATAGAGTTAGATGATTTAAGTTTTAAAGTTTTAGAACCTGATATTAGAGACTCAATTATAAAGAGATTGAATTTATTAAGAAGTCAAGATAAGCAGCTATTTGAAAAAATACAAAAGAAAGTTGAGGAGCTTCTAAAAAAGAATAATCTAAAATTTGAAATTTTTGGAAGAGAAAAAACACCTTACTCTATATGGAAAAAGATGAAAATAAAATCTGTTAATTTTTCACAGCTTTCAGATATTTTAGCTTTAACGATCTTAGTTGATGATATTTCTAATTGTTACAAAGTTTTAGGTGTCCTTCATCAAGTCTATTCTTATGTTCCAGGTAGGTTTAAAGATTATATTTCAACACCAAAACCAAATGGATATCAATCACTTCATACAACTTTAATGGGACCCTTAAATCAAAAGATTGAAGTTCAAGTAAGATCCTTTGAAATGAATAGAAGGGCAGAGCTTGGTGTAGCTTCACATTGGATATATAAAGATAATATTGATGTTAAAGATGGCAAGCAATTTAGATGGATCAGACAAATCCTTGATATTTTAGACTTTTCTAAAGAACCTGAAGATTTTTTAGAACTTACAAAGATGCAAATGTACCAGGATCAAGTTTTTGTTTTCACTCCAAAAGGTGATTTGGTTTCTCTTCCTAAAGGAGCAATGCCTGTGGATTTTGCATTTTCAGTTCATACAGATATTGGTTTGAATTGTATGGGAGTTAAAATAAATAATTCTATAAAACCTTTGAATACCAAATTAAAAAATGGAGATCAGGTTGAGATTTTAACCGGTAAATCACCATCTTTTTCATCAGAGTGGTTAGATCTTTCGATTACTGGTAAAGCTAAAGCATGTATAAAAAGATATATTTTAATAAAAGAAGAGGAGGACTTTAAAAAATTAGGTAAAGAGATTTTGATAAATCACTTTAAAAATGAAAAAATTAGATACTCAGAAAGTAATATAAATAACGTTTTGAATAATTTTAAATTAAAAAAAATAGATGAACTTTATAAATTAATTGGGAATGGGACTATCTTACCATCAAAAATAATATCATCGTTGTTTCCGGAAAAAAAATTATTAGAAAATAACGAAAAAGTAATTTTACTAAATAAAGTAAAAGAAAGAAAAGAAGACTTAAAATCATCAATTCAGTTATCAGGTTTAACTCCTGGAATGAGTATTCATTATGCTAAATGTTGTTTACCGATTCCAGGTGATGACGTTCTAGCTTTTATTACAGAGGGAAAAGGATTAATGATCCATCATGATACTTGTGAGGATCTTAAAAAAATAAAGGTAAATAATTCAAAAATTTTAAAGGTTTCATGGGATAGAATATCTTCGAAAAAAGATGATTTTATAGCTAAGATTAGTGTAAGTATAAAAAATAAAATTGGATCATTGGGTAACCTTTCTTCGATCATAGGTAAATCAAAAAGTAATATTAGAAACTTAAAAATCACAGATAGAAAAAAAGACTTTTTTAGTATTCACTTAGAAATAGATGTCTTAAATAAAGATCATCTAAATAAAATACTGGGATCACTGAGAACTTCGGAATATATTGAAGCAGTCACAAGGATTTGATTAGTAATGATAAAACTATTAAGAATCTTTAGACTATTTAAATTAAAGGTCTACAGAATTAGAGATTTCCCCGAGTCTGTTGCAATTGGATTATCATGGGGTGTGGCAGTTTCATTTACACCTTTATTAGGATTCCATTTAATTATTTGTTATTTAGGCACTTGGTTAATGAGAGGAAACCTAATTGCTGCAACTGTTGGAACAATAATTGGGAACCCATTAACTTTTCCCTTTTTATTTTATATTAACTACAAAATAGGATTATCTTTTTTTTATAAACCATTAAATAATTATGAATTTAAGGTTCAATTTTTTATTGACAATTTTAGCGATCTTTTTTATCCGACCCTATTAGGTTCAATACCTATTGCTTTTTCAACTTGTTTTATTACATATTACACAACGAAGTATTTACTATAGAAAAGATATG
>ERZ802830.2561-NODE-2561-length-16238-cov-15.9136_pt1 | contig 16238 bp, 18 predicted proteins | sample MGYA00345654_ERZ802830 | MGnify/ENA primary metagenome ERZ802830 (study PRJEB30503, sample SAMEA104212375) | marine metagenome | biome: Westerlies Biome; feature: [SRF] surface water layer (ENVO:00010504) within the epipelagic zone...; material: water...
CTTACAGATCAATGTAAAAACTTTGACTCACAGATAGCTAAAAAATTAATTGAAAAGGAATTAGGTGACAACTTAAATCATCTATTTGATGACTTTAAAGAAGAACCAATTGCAGCAGCATCATTGGCACAAGTTCATACTGCAAAAATTAAAAATTCAGATAAGGAAGTTGTAATAAAAATTTTAAGGCCTGGTATTAAGAAAAGCGTTAAAAGGAATGTAAGACTTCTCAAAGGTGCTGCTTCTGTGTTTGAATTTATATATAAGGATAGTTATAGATTGAAACCAAAAGAGGTTATTCAAAATTATGAGGAAACTATTTTTAAAGAATTAGATCTTAAGCTGGAGGCAGCAAATACAAATCTTACTCGAAAAAATTTTTCTAATTCTAAAAGACTATATATTCCAGAAGTTTACTGGGACTTAACTACATCAAATGTTTTTACTCTTGAAAAGATAGATGGGATTCCGTGTACTGATATTAATGAAATAGAAGCTAACAAGATAGATAAAAAATTATTAGCAGAAAATGGCGTAACTATTTTTCTAGATCAGGTTTTTCGAGATAATTTTTTTCATGCTGATATGCATCCAGGAAATATATTTGTATCAAAAGAACATCCTGAATCTCCTGGCTACATAGCAATAGACTGTGCAATTACTGGCTCATTATCTAATGAAGAAAGATATGCTCTAGCTAGGATGTTGCAAGCTGTTTTAAAACAAAATTATAAAGCTTTAGCTCAACTATTTATTAATTCACAATGGGTGGAACCTGAAACAAATATTCTTGAATTAGAAAATACTTTGAGGGCTTGTTGTGAGCCAATATTTGAAAAACCATTATCAGAAATCGAGTTTGGCAAACTTCTTCTATATCTTTTTCAGAGTACTAGAAGGTTTGGATTATCTTTACAGCCATCTCTTGTGCTGCTGCAAAAAACTTTAATACATATAGAAGGTATGGGAAGACAAATTTATCCAGAATTAGATTTCTGGGGAATTGCAGAGCCTTATTTAGATAACTGGTTGATGGAGCAATTTAATCCACTTAAATTAAAAGATTTTATATTAGAAAATAAAGACGAGATTCTTTTAAAAACATCTGAAATGCCTAATCTAATCTACGAGGTCTTAGATGAACTGAGGGGTTACTCAAAAAATAAAAACTCAAGTAGCATGAAGATAAATGCATTAAAAGAACAACTTTATAAGGAAAAGTTTATTGTCAGGATAATTGCAATCGGGGTTGTAATTATTTTAGCAATGCAAATATTTTAAGTTTGGCTTAGTAAAGGTTAAACTAGTTTCTCATTGGAGGGTATTTATGGGATTTGGATGGCAAGAATTATTAATTGTTCTAGTAATAGTGGCATTAATATTTGGAACTCGAAAATTGAAGAATATTGGCTCTGACTTAGGAGGAGCTGTAAAAGGTTTTAAAAAAGGGCTTAACGAAGAAGAGGCCGAACAAGAATCTGATAATAAAGACTCATAAAAATTGTTTCAGATAGGCTTCTTTGAAATTCTACTTATCCTTTCACTTGGTCTAGTTATAATTGGTCCAAAGCAACTTCCTGTTGTTATTAAATTTGTTATTAAGCAATATAAAAAATTACAACAAAACTTAACAAGCTTTCAAAGCGCTATTGAAAAAGAACTGGATACCAAAGATATCAAGCAAGATATTTATAATGAGCTTCGCATGGAAGAGTTAGAGCAATCTGAGCTCTTTGAAAACAAAAAAGATAATGAGTGAAGATTCTATAACAAGTCATTTTGTTGAATTACGAACCAGGCTCTTAAGGGTTCTTGGATTACTTACAATTCTAACAATTATAGGACTTCCATTTGCAGCTGAAATATATTCATTTGTATCAAGTCCACTTATAAATGCACTTCCTGCTGGCAGTACCATGATAGCAACTGAGGTTAGCACCCCTTTCATGGTCCCAATTAAATTAACCATCTTTGTGGCTATGCTTTTAACTATCCCATATATGTTTTATCAAATATGGATATTTATGGCGCCTGGTTTATTTGAAAATGAGAAGCAATTTATTGCACCTTTAATGCTATCTACGGTTATTTTATTTGTTTTAGGAATATCTTTTGCATATTTTATTGTTGCTCCTATTATATTTAGCTTCTTTATTGCTGCAGCTCCTGAATCTATTCAAGTTATGACAGATATTAATCAATACTTTGGATTCTTTATTAAGCTAATATTTGCCTTTGGAGTTTCATTTGAGATACCGGTAGCGACCTTCCTGCTTATAAATTCAAATATTGTAAAAAAAGAGACTCTTGCTAGATCCCGTCCTTATATAATTGTGATGTTTTTTATATTAGCTATGTTTTTGACGCCGCCAGATGTTTTCTCTCAGCTTTTTTTAGCTATACCTATGTGGTTACTTTTTGAGATTGGGCTCTTGGTATCAAAAAATAAATAGTTTTCTATAGCCCAAGTCGATTTGTCCAATCATCATCACTTGGCCTTGCCTGATTGATAATCTTTTCAATAAGAACTTCGCATGAATCACTAATGATTAACTCATTATAATTTGCATCAGAGATAAAGCCTTCATCAACAGCTTTTTGCATCCATGCTATAAGGTTATCGTAATAGCCAGCTGTATTTAATATGCCAATTGGTTTATTAATTATCCCAAGCTGATTGCTTGCCATAATTTCAGCAAGTTCATCCAATGAACCAACTCCTCCAGGCAGTACAATAAAGGCATCAGATCTTTTCATAAAAAAATCTTTCCTTTCTAGCAAGGTGTTTGCAACTACTACTTCTTTCAATCTTGGGTTTGAGAGTTCCAGCTCATATAAGGACTTTAGAGAGATACCCAAAGCATCAACACCATTATCAAGAGCAGTATCAGAAACTACCTTCATTAAACCAACATTGCCTCCTCCAAAAACAACATTGATACCCTCTTTTGCGATCAATGATGCTATGTGCTTAGCTTCTTCTGCATAAATTGGATTTTTACCTTCATGAGCTCCACAAAAAACAGATATATTTTTTATTTTCATATTTTTAAACTTTGAAATTAAAAGTAATAGGGCCCTTATTGGTTAAACTTACATCCATATATTCTCCGAAAACTCCTTCAACAATTTTGTTCTTCTCTTTTTTAAATTCGTTAACAAATTCATCATACAATAACTTCGCATCTTTAGGTTTAGCAGATTTATGGAAACTAGCCTTGGAGCCTTTTGAGGTTATAGCTGCAAGGGTGAATTGACTTATAATCATAATGTCTTCATTTATATTTTTTAATGACGAAGACATGGTTTTGTCGCCTTCATCTAAAATCTTAAACGTATGTATTTTTTCTTTCATTTTTTTAACATTATCAATTGTGTCTGTAGTTTCAATACAGATAAAAATAACAATCCCTTTGTTAATGAAAGAATGAAGCAAGCCTTTTACAGAAACCTCTGCTGAAGAAACTCTCTGGACTGTTGCTAACAAATTTTTACTGGTCTTCTAAACTTGAATCCCATTCTCCTTGCGAAGCTAATTTATTCATTAATGCTCTGTGTGATAGGGCATCTTGAGAAATAAACATATTTTCTGGTTTCCCCTTCCAGGCTTTTAATGCTGCAGCCTGCAGAGCTCTTCCATATGAAAAACTAACTTTCCATAATAAGCCGCCTAATTTATTCATAGCATCTAAATGCGCTGTGGCATGAATATCAGATTGACCTCCTGATAAAAAAGTTATGCCAGGAAGACTTGCCGGAACATTTTTTAATAAACAGTCTACTGTTTTTTCTGCAACTTCTTGAACCCCAGCTTGCTTCTCTGCAGTGGATCCTGAAGTTACCATGTTAGGCTTAAGTATAGTTCCTTTTATGTTGACCTCATTAGCTATCAGGTGGGTAAATAAAGATTGTAAAGACCTTTCAGTTGCTTCATAGCAATCATCGATTGAATGTCCTCCATCCATTAAGACTTCTGGTTCAACCATAGGCACCATGCCATTATCTTGAACTAATTTTGCATAATCAGCTAAAGCTTTCATATTTGCATCGATACATTCTTGAGACGGCATTCCATCCCCTATTTTTATTACAGCTCTCCATTTAGTGAACTTTGCTCCCATGGCCGCATATTCTTTTAATCTTTCATCTAGACCTTCTAAACCGACAGTAACTGTTTCTTCTGAATCTCCAATTGGTTGCAAGCCTTTATCTACTTTAATACCTGGAAGGGCGCCTTGATCTTCAATAATATTGATCAAAGGTGTGCCATCTTTTGCATTCTGTCTAATAGTCTCATCAAATAAGATAACTCCGCCAATATTGCCTTTCATCCCTTTGGATCTAAAAAGCATTTCACGATAATCTCTTCTATTATTTTCTGTTGACTCAACTCCAATTGAATCAAACCTTTTTCCACATGTTGGATTGCTCTCATCCGCTGCAAGTATGCCTTTGCCTTCTGAGACAATATAAGCAGCTATTTCTTCTAAAGTGTTTAATGACATCTTCTTTTTCTCTCCTTGTTTAATTCTTAGATCTCAATGCTTGTATCGACGGCAACTCTTTCCCTTCCATAAATTCTAAAAAAGCACCTCCGCCTGTAGAGCAATATGATACATCATCCGGTTCAATAAATTTATTAATTGCTGCTATAGTCTCTCCGCCGCCAGCTATAGAAAAAGCGCTAGATTTGGCTATTGCTTTTGAGAGCTCTTTTGTTCCAATTTCAAACAGTTGATTCTCAAAAACACCTAATGGGCCATTCCATAAAATGGTATTTGATGATGCTATAACATCTTTCATCGCAGGTGTTAAAAGTTGATCTAAGATCATCTCATTTTCAGCAACTTCTTTAATATTTTTCTCTTTAACTGCTTCTCCCTCAAATGTAAGAGATGTTATTAATGCATCAGGTAAAATAATTTTGCCGTCATCTAAAATTCTCTTTGCAAGGTCTACCATTGATTCTTCATATAAAGATTGGCCTATCTCATATCCAGCAGCTTTTATAAATGTATTTGCAATGCCGCCCCCAACAATTATGTGATCAGCTTTTTTATTGATATTAGTTATAAGCTCAAGCTTAGTTGAAACTTTAGCACCACCAATAACTGCGGTATAAGGTTTTTTATAGTTATTTAATGCTTTTGTTAATGCCGAAATTTCTTTATTTAATAATAGCCCTGAACAGGCTTGATTTGACTGAGTTATAGCAGAATGCGTGGATGCTTGTTTTCTATGTGAGGTTCCAAAAGCATCGAAAACATAAATATCACATAAATCAGCAAGCTGTTTTCCTAGCAATTCACTATTAGCCTTTTCCCCTTTAAAAAATCTTATATTTTCTAGCATCTGTATCTTTGAAGATGAATTAAATAATTTAGATGAAAATATATCTGAAACTAACTCTATAGGTTCATTAATAATTTTAGATAATGCTTCTGCAACAGGCTGTAAAGAAAATATCTTTTCTGAATTTCCTTCTGTAGGCCGACCAAGATGGGATACCAATAAAACTTTTGCCCCTGCTTCAAGGCACATCTTTATAGTTGGTAATGATGCTAATATCCTTGTGTTATCTTTGATAGTTCCATTTTGAATTGGAACATTCATGTCAGCTCTAATAAGTAATCTTTTATTTTTTAGATCTAAATCAGATAAATTATTCATCGATTAAAGACTTGGCGGCCTTAACTACATTTTCGACATTAAAACCAAAATGCTCCAATAAAATACTAGCTGGGGCGGACTCGCCAAAAGTTTCAATTCCTAATACTTTGTCATTTTTGTTTAATAATCTATACCAAGAATTTGGATGTGCTAATTCAGCAACAAGAGTTGGTAAATCGTCTTGTATGACAGAAGATTGATACTCTTTAGATGTATTTAAGAAAATATCTAGGCATGGGATTGATGCAACATTGGCAATTATTCCTAATTCTTTTAACTGAATTGCAGCGTCTAACATCATTTGAACTTCACTTCCTGAGGCAACTAAAGTCAATTGTGCTTGAGAATTGCTTTCAAGAAGGTAGCCGCCATTTGAAATGCTCTCGATTTGATCTTGATCTCTTGTTATTGCAGAAGTGCCTTGTCTAGAAAAGATTAAACAAGTTGGAGTTGTCTTTGAAGTAGCTGCATTCTCCCATGCAACAGCAGTTTCAACTAGATCTGCAGGCCTCCAATTATTCAAATTAGGGGTTGATCTAAGAGTAACCAAATGCTCAACCGGCTGATGTGTTGGGCCGTCTTCTCCTAAAGCTATTGAATCATGAGTATATACAAAAATATTTGGCAGGCCCATTAATGCAGATAACCTAACTGCATTTCTAGCATAATCAGTAAAGACTAAGAAGGTTGCTCCATATGGCTTCACGCCTCCATGAAGAACCATGCCATTCATAATAGCCGACATTCCAAATTCTCTTACTCCATAGTTAATATGATTTCCTGAGGGATTGTCATTAAAAAATGTTGAGCTTGCTTTTGAAAAAGTATTATTTGAAGGGGTTAAGTCAGCTGAACCGCCCAACAGTTCTGGCATTTCTTTAACAAAAAAGTCTAGGCATACTTGAGATGCCTTTCTAGTTGCCATCGATTTATTCTCTGCATCACATTGTTGAAGAAAATCATTATATTTATTTGAAAAATCTTCAGGTTCATCGCCTGCTATTCTTCTTGATAATTCTTGATGTTTTTCTGGGCTGGATTCATTTAATGACTGCATCACTGAATCCCAGTTTTTATTCTTTTCTATTCCTTCTTCTGTTGCGTTCCAAAATTGATATATTGAATCTGGAATGACAAATGGTTCATGTTGCCATCCTAGAGCTTCTCTTGTCTTAGCTATTTCTTCATCTCCAAGTGCTGCTCCATGAACATCACTAGTTCCTGCTTTATTTGGTGAACCAAATCCAATAGTGGTTCTACAAAAAATCATTGTTGGCTTAGCTTTCTCTTCTTTTGCAGACTTAATTGCCTGATCTACAGCATCAATGTCATGGCCATCTACAGATATTGTTTGCCAGCCATAACTATCGAATCTCTTTACAGAATCGTCTGTAAACCAATTATCAATCTCCCCATCAATAGAGATGCCATTTTGATCATAAAAACAAATTAACTTTCCAAGCTCATGGGTTCCAGCAAAAGAACAGGCTTCATGTGATATACCTTCCATAAGACAACCATCTCCTAAAAATGCATAGGTATAGTGATCCACAGGCTTAATATCTTGTGAGTTAAATTCTGCAGCCAATCGCTTTTCAGCAATTGCCATGCCTACTGCATTTGCAATACCCTGACCTAGAGGTCCAGTTGTTGTCTCAATGCCATAATCTATATCATATTCAGGGTGGCCTGGTGTTTTAGATTTCAGTTTCCTAAAATCCTTCAAATCATCAATTGTCATTTTGTAACCGGTTAGATGGAGAAGGCTATACAAAAGCATTGAGCCATGACCATTTGATAGGACAAATCTATCTCTATTAAACCAACGAGGGTTGCTTGGGTTATGATTTAAATGATTCTTCCAAAGGGCTGTAGCTATTTCTGCCATCCCCATCGGCATTCCTGGATGCCCAGAATTGGCTTTTTGGACAGCGTCCATTGATAAAAATCTTATGGCATTTATTGATTCAGATTGGTTCAATATTATTTCCGAAATAGTTTTAGGAATAATAATATTTTACTTATAAAAATAATAGCTAAATATATACTTTTTTGATATAAATATACTCCTTGTGAGTTTTTTACTCTTATAGAGTGATTTCACCTAAAAAAATATTTTTTCTCACAGTTTTTTTTGAATTATTGGGAGAGAAGAAATGAGTTATATTTTTACGTCTGAATCAGTTTCCGGTGGTCATCCAGATAAAGTTTGTGATCAAATATCTGATGCGGTTCTTGATGCTTACTTAGCAGAAGATCCAAATAGCAGAGTAGCCTGCGAAACCATGATAAAAAATAATATGGTCTATATTGCTGGAGAGATAACTTCACTTGCTAGTCCAGATTTAGAGCCTGTGGTACGAAAAACAATTAATGATATCGGCTATAACACCGATGAATATGGTTTTAATGGAGATACTTGTGATTTTACCAATCTGGTATTTGAGCAATCTCCAGATATTTCTCAAGGAGTTACTGAGGGGGAAGGAGAAAACCTCGAGCAAGGTGCTGGTGATCAGGGTCTAATGTTTGGATATGCTTGTACTGAAACAGAGTCTTTGATGCCATTACCTATTGATCTTTCTCATAGATTAGTTAAAAAACAAGCTGATGTAATGAAAAGTGGTGAGCTTAAATGGTTAAGACCTGATGCAAAAAGCCAAGTAAGCGTGATCTATTCTGATGATGGCAAAACTATAGAAGGTTTGTCTGCTGTAGTTTTATCTACTCAACATGATGAAGATGTTTCACAGGATGAGATTAAAGCTGAAGTCATGGATAAGATTATTAAACCAATAGTGCCCGAAGAGTGGCTGCTAGATTCTACTAACATATATATAAATCCAACTGGCAAATTTGTAATTGGTGGTCCTGTTGGAGATTGTGGTCTAACTGGAAGAAAAATAATTGTTGATACTTATGGGGGTATGGCAAGGCATGGTGGTGGAGCTTTTTCAGGGAAAGACCCATCAAAAGTTGATAGATCTGCTGCGTATGCTTCAAGATATGTAGCTAAAAATATAGTAGCTGCTGGCCTAGCTGATTATTGCGAAATCCAAGTTTCATATGCTATTGGTGTTGCAAAGCCAACGTCAATTCATGTTGAGACTTTTAATAGCGAGAAAATCTCTAAAGAAGCTATAGTAAAAATTGTAGAAGAAGAATTTGATCTTAGACCAAAAAGTCTTATCAATATGCTTGATCTAAAGAGGCCTATATATCTTCCAACAGCTGCTTATGGGCACTTTGGCAGATCAGATATAGATCTTTCATGGGAAAATACTGATAAAGCATCAGAAATATCACAATAAAATTAATCTTAAATTAAGGAAATAAAATGGAAAATGACTATAAAGTAGCAGATATTAATCTTGCAGAATTCGGTAGAAGAGAAATTTCTCTTGCTGAGAATGAAATGCCAGCTTTAATGGCTTTAAGAGAAAAATACAGGGCTGAACAACCTTTGGCTGGAGCTAAGATTATGGGATGTATCCATATGACCATTCAAACAGCTGTTTTAATGGAAACATTAATTGATCTTGGCGCAGAGCTAAGATGGTCATCATGTAATATATTTTCAACTCAAGATCATGCTGCAGCAGCAATGGCAGCAAGAGGTGTTCCAACTTTTGCATGGAAAGGTGAAACTGAAGAAGAATTTGAATGGTGTATAGAACAAACCATTTGTAAAGATGGTGCTCCCTGGGATGCAAATATGATATTAGATGATGGTAGTGATCTAACAGCTATGGTCCATGATAAATTTCCAGATATGCTTGATAAAATTCATGGCGTTTCGGAAGAAACGACAACTGGAGTGCATAGATTAAAAGAAATGCTTCAAAAAGGTGAGTTAAAAATTCCTGCAATCAATGTCAATGATGCTGTCACAAAAGCTAAAAATGATAATAAATATGGCTGTCGTCATAGTCTTAATGATGCTTTAAAAAGAGGTACTGATATGCTTCTTTCTGGTAAAAAAGGCCTAGTTATTGGTTATGGTGATGTTGGAAAAGGCTCTGCTGCTAGTTTAGCTCAAGAAGGAATGATTGTAAGTGTAGTTGAATCAGATCCTATCTGTGCAATGCAAGCATGTATGGATGGATTTCAGGTAGTTTCTTGTTATAAAGATGGCGTAGTTACAAGGAAAGAAGAGGATATTAATTTAAATGTTATGCAAGACACTGATCTTATTGTAACAACAACAGGGAACGTTAATGTTTGTGACTCAGCGATGCTTAGCACTTTAAAAAATACTGCTGTAGTTTGTAATATTGGCCATTTTGATAACGAAATTGATACTGCTTACATGAGAGATAAGTGGTATTGGGATGAAATTAAGCCGCAAGTTCATAGAATCTTTAGAGATACCACTCCTGAACAAACACCAGACTTGACTAGTAAAAATTATATTATCTTACTTGCTGAAGGAAGACTGGTTAATCTTGGAAATGCTACAGGGCATCCTAGCAGAATTATGGATGGCTCTTTTGCCAACCAGGTTCTGGCTCAAATTCACTTATATAAGCAAGGTTTTGCAAATATTAATGATGAAGAAACAAAGGCTGAGATGATAAGTGTGGAAATCCTTCCTAAAAAATTAGATGAAGAGGTTGCTTCCCTAATGGTTGCAGGCTTTGGTGGAGTTATGACTCAACTTACTCAAAATCAAGCTGACTATATTAATGTGCCAAAAGATGGTCCATTTAAGGAAGAAACCTACAAATATTAGAAGTTATCATCTTACAATCATAGGGTTTATTAATCATAATAAGCTCTATGAAAAAATTTAAGAACTTAGTCAATATATTTTTTATTTTAATTGTCCTTAGTGCTTGTGGAGTCAAGGGACCTATTAATCTATTTAACATTCTTGGAAGCTTGTAGAAAAAAATTGCATGATTAATTATTCAAAGATGAATGGCAATGGAAACGATTTTGTAATAATTAATTCTATTGAATCCGCTATTGATTTAAAAAAAGATTTTATTCAAAAAATTGCCTGCAAAAATAAGGGTATTGGTTTTGATCAATTGATACTAATCTCAGCTCCAAAGGCTTATCAAAATGATTTCTTTGTAAAGTTCTACAATGCAGATGGTGGTGAAGCCTTAATGTGCCTTAATGGAATAAGATGCGCCAGCGACTACATCTGGATGAAAAATTTAGCGCCTAGAAAAGAAATGATGATTGAAACAACAAATCAGGTATCGGCTGTGAAACCAGCTGAAAAAAGTTTAATAGAAGTATCTATAAACTTGCCAAATTACTATGAAGATTTAACTCTTGAAAACTCATTAAAGAGTTTTATTAAACAACCTTTTTTTATGGTGGATTCTGGTAACCTCCATTTATGCATTAAGGTTAAAGATATAAATGAATTAAATTTGAATAATTTATATGAAGAAATAAGGGCTCTTATTAGGCCTTATCAAATGAATATTTCAATATATACAATTAAAAACAAAGAGGTTGTGATGTCTACATTTGAAAATGGGGTTGGTAAAACACTTTCATGTGGTTCTGCTGCAGCATCTATCGCCTTTCTTGAAACTAAAAATAAGCAATCATTAAAAGTTAGCTCTGAAGGGGGCTTTCTTAACTTCTTCAACGCAAATGATAAACTAGTCATGCGAGGTCCTACTAAATTAGATTTTGATGGAGTTATAAATGAGTGAGTCTATTAATGCCAAAGATGTTGAAATATTCCTATTAGATAATCCTGATTTTTTTGTTTCTAGAGAAGCCTTATTAACTGAATTAGATTTTAAGCACGATTCTGGAAATGCCTCATCATTATTGGAAAGACAAATTAAAAGGCTTAGAGAGGAGCATAATACTTTAATAGAGCTGTTAACTTCATTTGTTGAGGAGGCTAAAGTTAATGAGGATTTATTTATTAAATCAAAAAATTTAACTTTATCTATTCTAGAAGCCAGCGATGACAAAGATATAACCAATCGCATTGAAAAGGAGTTTAAGGATAATTTTGGAGTTGATGTATGTACTCTAAAATTCTTTGATAATTCTGAGATCTCAGCAATTGAGGATAAGACTGATCTATCTTTGCATAAAGGAGCTGTCCACTGTGGAAGTTTTTCTTCAGCAAAATTGTCTATACTTTTTGAGGATAAAGAAATTAGTTCGGCGGTAATTGCTGTGCTAGTTTATGGTCGTAAGATCGGCCTCTTGCAATTAGGAAGTAAAGACAGAACTAAGTATCTAGGTGATGAAGATACAACATTTATTGAATATGTCAGAGATGTTCTTGAGACAAGGCTGTCTTCTCTAGCCTCAAATGAGTAGTTCAAGATATTTCATAGAAACTGATCTTGAGGCCTATTTAATATACATAGCTTCGGTTAGAAATCTTTCTTCTAATACTGTTGAGTCATATAAAAGAGATCTTCTCAAGCTAGTGAAATATTTACAAGAGCTTGGTATTACCTCTTATTCTGAAGCTACTGAATCTGTTTGTTCCAGCTGGGTAGGTAATCTTTTTGCAGCAAATAATAATCCAAAGAGTATTCAGAGGCATTTATCTTCAGCTAAAGGATTTTTCAAGTTTTTATTAAAAAATCAAATTATAGAATCTTCTCCTTTTGATCTGATTTCTGGGCCTAAGGCTGCAAAGCATTTGCCTGATGTTCTGTCGCCTGAAGATGTTGAGATTCTTATGAACTTTAAACCATCAAATAATATAGAGATAAGAGATCTAGCAATAATTGAATTAATGTATTCTTCAGGTCTTAGGGTATCTGAAACCTCTGGTGTTAATCTAAATGATTTTGAAGAAGATATGCAGTTTCTAAGAGTGCTTGGAAAAGGATCAAAAACTCGACTTGTTCCTATTGGTCGATTTGCAAAGCAAGCTATTCAAAATTGGCTAATAGAAAGAGAGAAAATTCAATTAAGTTCAGATGCGCTTTTTGTTAATCTTAAAGGTGGCAGAATTACAACGCGCAGTATTCAGTTAAGGCTTAAAAGATTAGCCCTTAAACAAGGCCTGCCGCCTGTTTATCCTCATATGTTAAGACATAGTTTTGCCACTCACATGCTTGAATCTGGAGGTGATCTAAGAACAATTCAGGAACTATTAGGGCATAGTTCTTTATCAACTACTCAAATATATACTAAATTAGATTACCAACATCTTGTAAAGATATATGATGAAGCGCATCCTAAGGCAAAAAAAATATGAGCAAAGTTCAATTAATAACTTTTGATTTAGATGATACTTTTTGGGATATTGGCCCTGTAATCATTAATGCAGAAATGACCACAAGAAAATGGATAGAAGAGAAAGTTGGGGAAATAGAATGGGGAACTTTGAAATCATTCCTTGAATTACGAAATCAACTTGCTAAAAATGATGAATCTCTGAATTGGGATCTAGGAAAATTACGAAGAGAGATCTTTAGAGTTAAACTGAGTCCAATTATTTCTAATTCTAAAGAATTAGAAAATCTTGTTAACCAGGCATTTGATTTCTTTTTAAATAAAAGACATGAAGTTGTGTTTTATGACGGGGTAATTGATGCTTTAGAGGCTTTATCAAAAGACTATGAACTTGGAGTATTAACAAATGGAAATGCTGACATAAAAAGATTGGGTATTGATAAATATTTTAACTTTTCTATATCTTCTGCTGATGTAAAAAGCAATAAACCTGAGGAAGGTCATTTTAAGAAAGCTCTGAGCAACTCTAAGCTGCTCCCTCAAGAAGTTATTCATGTAGGAGATCATCAGATTAATGACGTAACTGGAGCATTAAATGCAGGCATGCATGCAGTTTGGTTTAATAAGGATGCTGCCGAGTGGGCTCAAAACTATAACCAACCAACTACTTTTTCAGATTGGTATAATTATCAAAAAATAGAAGAGTTGAGCATATGAAAGAAGATAAAGTGTTAAATGCGATTATAAGTATCCTTGAACAAGACCTAAAAAATCTTTCGTCATTGCTTCCTTCCGAGGGCCCTGCTTTTTTAAAAGAGCATATTGAGCCTAAAGTTGAAGAAGCTTTAAATGCTGCAGGTTTTGTTTCGCAGTCTAAATATAACGCGCTTAAAAATATTGCTACTAAGCTTGAAGCAAGAATAGATGAGTTAGAAAAAAAATTATAGTTGCGCTAAATAATTATTTAATCTGTCAGAATTGCTAACAAAGGTGGGCTTCATATTTTGAGCAGCCTCTTTAACAGCATCAAGATTTACAGCTTCGCCCACCTGAATAACTCCGACCATTGCAAGCATTGCATGAGGACTACATTGGTAAACAAAAACACCTTCGGTATCTATAGTAACCGAGATATCTTCATTCAAAGCCCCCATCCAGCCTTCCGCACCATCAGGAATCATAGTTGGTAAAGTCTCAGCATTATGAGAGGGGTCGGTTGCTTTAAAATGAATTGTGTCACCCTTTGAAACTTTTAGGACGGCTGGCTCAAAAATCATTGCGCCGCCTTCTCCCATATTTAACATTTTAACAACATGTTCAGAACCTTCTGATAATTCAACTTTTTTAACTGCTGTGGTATTTGCTGAAGACATTTGCGTTGATGTTGTGCTTTGACCACAAGCTTGCCCTTCCAAACATATCTTTACAGGAACCTGAATCCTTTCAATTACAGCATCATCATATTTTTTGCCGTTAAATAAAAATAAGAAACACAAAGGCAAGATCAAGAATAGAATATTTCGTTTCATTAATTAATAACCTCTTAAGAACTGCTCTTTTGTAGCTCAATAACATAATCAAGAACTTTTAAAGTTTCTTGTCTGTCTGGTTTAGATTCAATAATATATTTACCATCAACGATGAGCATTGGTGTGCTAGTTATCTTAATCTGACGGGACACCTGAATGGCTCTACTTACTTTTTGCTTTATAGCAAAAGAGTTTAAGTACTGTTTAGACTTCACTTCATCAGCTCCTAATTTTGCTAAGAATTTAACAACGGCATTTTCACTTGCAAGGAAATTATTTTCTCTATGTATAGTTGTAAAAACTGCTGTATGAGAACCTGCATCTAACTTCAAAGCTTCAATCGAGTAGTATAAAGCTGCATGCAATTGATGGATTTGTCCCCAAGTAATCGGCATCTTTGCAAATTTAATATAATCAGGCTGAGAGCTCTTCCAATTGTTAATTGTAGAATCAAATGAAAAACAATGATTACACCCATACCAAAAAGCATATGTAACCTCAACCATTCCATCTTGTCTTACAGGCAATGGGTCGTCGATTAAACGATAGTCTTTACCCAACTTGTAGTCTGCTTGTAAATTTGCAGAAAAGGCTATTAATGTGTATCCGAAGACACAAAGAAGTAAGTATTTATAATTTTTATTCATATAATCCATGCATATAGTTTGCTAAAGCTTCTATTTCATAGTCGCTTAGGTTTTGAGAAACAGCCTGCATCACTAAAGCATAATCACCTGCATTTCTTTCCATAGATCTATATGCTTTTAATGTTGAGACTAAGTAAGCTTTTTGTTGGCCTGCAACAGATGGGAAGCCAGCTAATTCATTCCCTTTGCCATTGACTGAGTGGCATGCAGTGCAAGCAGGAATAGCCTTCTTCATATCTCCACTTCGGTATAAAGCTTCTCCAACTGCTAGTAATTCTGCGTCATCTTCAGCTTGGCCATTAGTCTGAATTTGCGATGAATAAAATGCTGCTATATCTAAGAGATCTTGATCTGTATAAGAGTTAAGGATTGGCAGAACACTCGACATAAGAATATTCACACGCTCACCACTTTTAAAATACTGTAGTTGCTCTAATAAATATCTTTGGTTCTGGCCTGCAAGCTTTGGCCAATCTGAGCTTATACTATTTCCATCTGCTCCATGACAGGCAGCGCAAGATGCAATAAGGCTTGATCCTTTAGATGGATCACCATCTTTGAAGGTGCTGGGCATTTCTTTTTCAGCTGTAAAAGCATTTATACTAAAAATAAATACTGTTACAAATAATATTCTTATAGACATTTGTTTGAGATTCCTTAGAGTGGGTATTATAAACATAGCTGAGACTTAGATAAACGATTAAATGCAAAACCTTTTTAAAAATACTGAATTTATGATGGGAGTAACTCAGTATGAAAAGCTGCCTGAAGATACTGGAACTGAGATACTTTTGGCTGGAAGATCCAATGCTGGAAAATCAAGCGCACTCAATGCTTTAACAGAAAATAAAAAACTAGCGCGTATAAGTAAGACTCCAGGAAGAACAACCGAAGTAAATTACTTTAGAGTAAATGAAGTCCTAAAACTAGTTGATCTACCAGGCTATGGTTATGCAAAATCAGGACATTCAAGAAAAAAAGATTGGGGGCCGCTATTAAGTCAGTACTTTAATATGAGGCAATCTTTTAAAGCTGTTTTATTGTTTATGGATATTCGTCATCCATTAAAAGAGACTGATATTGATCTAATAAATTTATGCATGAAATCTGAAGTAGACTGTATTCCTGTTTTGACTAAAAGTGATAAATTATCAAAAAATAAAGTAGCTCAAGCAGTGGCTAAGGTATCAAAAGACTTGGGTGGTATCGATAC
>ERZ802830.2566-NODE-2566-length-16215-cov-6.81609_pt1 | contig 16215 bp, 15 predicted proteins | sample MGYA00345654_ERZ802830 | MGnify/ENA primary metagenome ERZ802830 (study PRJEB30503, sample SAMEA104212375) | marine metagenome | biome: Westerlies Biome; feature: [SRF] surface water layer (ENVO:00010504) within the epipelagic zone...; material: water...
TTTATTTTCTTAATAATCAGTGTATTTAATAAAACTGGCGTAAAATTATATTTTCTTTGTATATTTTTTTTGATTTTAAGCATTTTAACTTATTATTTATTAACAAGTAATTTATATCATAGGCTAGAAAGTTTTATCACTGGAGAATCATTTAGATTACATCTTTGGAAAGATCTCCTCTTTCAAATTCAGGCAAAGACTTTTTGGGGATTTGGTTTGGAATCGTATCAGACCTTAAATGGTCTTTTTCAAAGCAATGAAATTACATCTGCGCGATTGCAAAACTTACAGGGCGCTCATCAATTATATATTCCAATTACCGTGCACGCTCATTCTGACTTCCTTCAACTGTTAACTGAACTTGGCTTTAGCGGTTTTTGTTTATTTGTTTTTCCGGTCATATTCATCATTCTAAGAAATATTATATCCTATGATGACCCCGCATTTCCGTATATTTCTTATGGATTGTTTGTTTTTCTAATTTATTCAATTTTTGATTTCCCTTTAAGAAATCATGCTTGTCTTTCCATGTTTATTTTTCTTTTCAGTGTTTGTGTCTTATCTTCGAGGAAGAAGTTTAACCATTTTTAAATTCGATTTCATCTTGCAGTTAAGGGAAATTTGTATGAATTTATGGAGTAATGCCCTCTTTGGTTAAATTCAGTTTGATTTGGATATTCACTAGTGTGGATATCACATTTGCTGATAGTACGAAGACCATAATTGAAACCACCTTGTTAGTTAATATTGATAATGCGGTTGAAACTTCTGAAAGAAGATACTCTTCTTCGTATCAGACATTTGGAAAAGAAAATCTTATCTCACAAGAGATTGATAATTCTTCATTAGATCCAAACTCAGAATTAGGCACATCACTCGACTTAATATTCGCTACACTTACAGAAGGAGAATTATTTGATGCCCTCGACCACGCTATCAGTTACACGATCGATCTCAAAAACAATGGTTCTTATGGTGACACCAAAACTGCAAATCAAGTTATTGATGATAACTTAGACGCAATAATTACTTCATGTATTAAAAGAAGCATAGCTTTGAATTTAGACACTGAAGCCACCCTACAGGATATATCTACAAGAATTATTGAGAATTTTGTGCTTAATGACAAAGCTATTATTAATTGGAAAGATTCTGCTGCAGAATGGATTGAAAAACTATCAAAGACTTTCATCAAATCTGCCCTTGATTCAAACCTTCCTCTAGCTGAAACAGAATTATTTGATATCGGTAGTAAAGCTTTTACTGGTTCTGTACTTTCTCTCTACAATCTTAATCAGGATGTAAAATTTAATGAAATTCAGTTATATCCTGGAATTGAACCCGTGTCCAACCAACCTAGTTTAGCTAACGAGACTATGCTTTTCGGTGGGGAAAATGAAGGGTATTACAAATTTGATCCGATTAAAACCAAGATCATTTCCTCTACCGCCGCCGGACTCATTTATGTAGCAACCGAAAAGGCAATTATTGCTTCAATTGCAAACCCTGAAGATTATGACCAAGTCATCGTAAATACCATAAATTCAATCAATCAGACATATTTTGATTTCGTAAACAAACTTAATGGAGACCATTCCTTATTTATTTATGAATCAAGCAAATCAATTGCCATGGGTATTGCTTCTTCGTCTTTAAAAACAGTGTTTGACTACGGCAATCAAAGCCAAAAATTGTCTACAGAAAACTTTATTGAAAACATCACTTCCCACATCGCTACCTCATCTATAACCAATTCACTTAATTCAACTAAAATCTTAATTCCGGATCTTGCTGAATCAATTGCAAATGGAGTTGCACTCGGAACACAAATTACAACCATTCTGAATAATGAAAGTGCTTACAATGATTCCTTACAAGGCTTAAATCGAGATACATTTGCAATGCACTCCTCAAAAGGTGTAGCACAGGGAACTATTAAAGCTACATCGTTAAATATTGACCAATTTGTGGCCAACTCAGGCAAAAAAGCGGATTCTTTTGTCAGCGAAGTCGCAAGTCATAGCGCAAAAGGCTCAGTATATGGAAATACTACCATAGGAATTTACAATAAACCACCCAAAGAGTTACTTTCGATTATTAATCTAAGTGCCCAAGGTGCAGCAGAAGGTTCTACAAATGTATTGGAACTCAATAATGTTGATAAATCTCAGGAAGCAACTGAAGATGTTGTGGTTCAAGTAGCTAGAGCATCAGCTCATGGATCATCTCTTGCTGCTTCATTTGGTATGTCTGCTCTAGACGAAGCCAAACCAGATAAACTTTCGTACGATAGAAAAACTATTGCTGCCGTAGAATCAGCATCCTACGGTTCGGCTTATGGTGCAATAATAGGCTCAATAAATAATGGAACACCTGATACAGTCGTAATTAAACAAGCATCCAAGCAGGGATCAACTGAAGGTGCTCTAATTGGAGCTGGGCTAGGAACAAGGCATGATGAAGACTTTTTTAACGCTGAAGATAAATCCTACATAGATGCAGAACTTAACTCGAAAAAGAACATCATTAAAGTTGTTGCCGATTCATCCAGCAACGCAGCTAATTCAGCAAATACTTCACGAGCAACAAAGACTATAAAATCAAATTCCAAGAATATGATTATGCTCATGAGGAAATTTAATATTAGCCCTAGAACAACAAACCCCTCTCGTATCTTTCAAAAAAATAAATCCAGCATCAACTTTGACTCTGATTTTCCACTTAAGGACAAATTTAGAGCGGCATCTCCTATATAAAAATTCATAATGTCAGACACAGGAAAATCAACTATTGGATTGATCGGTCTCGCGGTTATGGGCCAAAATCTAGCTCTTAACATTGCGGACCACGGGTATAGAATTTCGGTTTATAACAGAACATTTGAAAAAACTTCTGCTTTCTTACAATCAAATTCTAATGTAACAAACTTAGACGGATTTCGTGAACTCAAAGATTTTGTTAATTCTTTAAAGTCTCCAAGAAAGATCATCATTATGGTACAGGCAGGACGGGCAACAGATGCTGTTGTCGACTCTCTGATACCCATGCTAAATAAAGGAGATATTATCATAGATGGGGGGAATGCCAAGTGGACAGATACCATTGATAGAGAAAATAGGGTCAATAGCAAAGGATTACTTTTTGTTGGTTCTGGTGTCAGTGGAGGAGAAGAAGGTGCACGATTTGGTCCATCACTTATGCCTGGTTGCTCAAAAGAAGCTTGGTCTGAAATAAAAGATGTTTGGTACGCAATCTCAGCAAAAGTAGACGATAAAACCGGTAAACCCATTACTGGTGCTTCCCCTGGATCACCAGTTAAAAATGGTACTCCATGTACTTCATACATAAGCACAGACGGATCGGGACATTATGTTAAGATGGTTCACAACGGCATTGAATATGGAGATATGCAAATGATATGTGAAGCATACCATATTCTATCAGAAGTAGGCGGGATGAACCCTTATGAAATAGGAGAGATCTTCGAAGAATGGAATCAGGGGATTCTTGACTCCTTCTTAATCGAAATAACAGCTGATATTCTTAAACAAACAGATGCATCAACAGGTAAACCTTTCGTAGATATTGTACTTGATGCAGCAGGACAAAAAGGAACAGGAAAATGGACCTCGGTCAATGCACTAGATATGGGCGTTCCTGCTCCTACAGTAGCAGAAGCTGTTTTTGCCAGATGTTTAAGCGCAGTCAAAGAAGAACGTACACAAGCCTCTAAAATTTTGACCTCCACCAAAACCAATATCTACAACGACAGTCGAGAAGAACTTGTCGAGTCAGTTCGAGACGCTCTCTATTGTTCAAAAATTTGTTCATACGCTCAGGGTTTTCAATTGATGAGGATTGCTCAAAGTGAATATAATTGGAAACTAAATTTTGGTGAGATTGCACAGATTTGGAGAGGCGGTTGCATAATAAGGGCTGCTTTTTTACAAAAAATTACTGAGGCTTACAATCGTGATCCAGAATTATCAAATTTACTTTTAGATGAGTATTTCACTGGGTGTATCAATGATTATCAAGACAATTGGCGAAAAGTTATTTGCCTCGCGACCACTTATGGGATTCCGAACCCAACATTTTCTTCCGCATTATCTTATTATGACGGATACCGCTCTGTTCGATTACCGCAAAATTTGCTGCAAGCTCAAAGAGATTATTTTGGTGCCCATTCTTATGAAAGAACTGACTCAGTAAGAGGAAAGTTCTTTCATCTTGATTGGCTTAATCCATCCCGACCTGAAAAACAAGTTTAGCTTAAATAATTCGTTACTTGTAACATAAATATATTTCTCTAACGGAATTGTAATCTTTAATTTTGTCGGCGGAAATCACTACATGATCAAATTCTTCTGCTAATATAAGCTCCGATTTGGCTGTTTCTAAACGTGAAGTAATACTTTGCTCATTATCCGACCCTCTTTGTAGCAATCTGTTTTTGAGCACATCAATATTCTCCGGTTTTAAGAAGATAGATTTGTAAATACCATCGTAATCAGCATTTTCACATATTTCTTTCCTTAAACTTTTAGCACCCTTCACATCTATATTTAATAAAATATTCTTTGAACTTTTTAATAGATTCATTACAGACGATTTCTGGGTTCCATAGAAATTTCCATGAATTATTTCATACTCTAGAAACGAACCTCTTTCCAATTTTATCTTAAACTCTGCCTCGTTCATGAAATTATAGTCTATACCGTCTACTTCATCGTTACGTGGTGGCCTAGTCGTCGTTGTAATAACCCGACTCAAGCTGTTCTTAAATTCTTTTAGTAACTTGCTGCAAATCGTAGTTTTCCCTACCCCTGCAGGTCCAGAAATCACCAATATTAAGGCCATTTAGAGAGCAAATGAAAGTAAAAGAGTGGTAAAGCCTAGAGAGAAGATAACTAAAGATAAAATTTCTGTTCTTTTATTTTGAACGCCTAACCATGTAAAAAAGTCCCTAAACCTGTAAGGCCATGCACCAAAGTACAAAGATACGGTTACGATAATATAAATAATAGAAACAAGAAACAAACGACTGGTAGAATCTTGGAGCCAAGCTGCATCTAGAACCTCTCTTGAATAGAATAAGCATAAAATACAAAGTGAACGAACTGCTAAGAAATCTTTGACCAAGGCAAATGATCCGAAATAAATAAATACAGCAACCGCTCCAATAATAATTTTATGATTCCCAAAATCTGCTTCGGAAAGGTTTTTTACATATCGAAAAATAAACCATGCTAACGAAATGGTTAATAATACGACAGACCATTTATTTGACCGAGCAAATGACAACATCTTATTACTAAAGTTATGCCGGGATAACCATACACTGATTCCCAATGTCGTCAGGAGAAGGGATGTAGTAATAGAAATTTGGAATAAAGACATAATAAAATGGTTACACTATCTTACCCTTTAGAATAGTACTACTTGCCTCTAAGATTTCAACAGGTAGAATTTTTCCTATCGAATCGGAGTCTGCGGGGAAAATTACTTTTCTAAAGCAAGAAGTTCGGCCCATATATTCTCCCCTACCCTTCTTTGCTCGAGACTCTACAAGGACATCCAACTTAGAACTAATCAATTTGATATTAGACTCTAAGGATTGTTTATCTAAAGTTTTCAATAATATTTGATTTCTCTCTTCCTTGATAGATTGCGGGATCTTATCTGGCAGATTGGCCGCCGTAGTTCCTGATCTTTCACTGTATTTGAAAATAAAAGCCATTTCGAACGCTGATTCTTTAAATGCCGATAGTGTTTCCTGAAAGTCAGTTTCACTTTCGCCCGGATATCCAACGATTACATCTGTGCTAAGTCTCATATTTTTATTTTTGGACCGTAGGGACTGCACAATCGAAAGAAATTTCTCTATTGAATAGGGTCTATTCATCGATTTAAGAACTTTGTTAGAACCGCTCTGCATGGGAAGGTGTGCATAATCACAAAGTTTGGGCAATCTCACAAAAGCTTCAATTAGATCGCTTCCAAAAGATGTGGGATGAGGTGAAGTAAATCGTATTCTCTCAATTCCATCTATTTCATGAATTTTTTCTAGCAATTGTACGAAAGGCGACTTTTCATCGATTCTTTTTAATACACCTCTTCCATACGCATTCACAATCTGACCTAACAATGTTATTTCACGAACTCCTTTATCTCTCAGTAGTTTGATTTCATCACATATATCATGTATTTCGCGATATCTCTCCTTGCCCCGTGTCTTAGGTACTATACAGAAAGTACAGTTCATGTTACATCCCTGCATGATGGATACAAAAGAGGAAACTTGTTTTTGATCTGAAATCAAATGCTGATTAATTTTATTTTGAGAACCTTTTTCTTCATCTAATGAGATTAGAGGTTGTGTTTCCTTGCTCTGATCCGAGGAAATTCTGTCTAAATACTCAGAAACTCGATGGAACTTTTGCGTTCCAACAATTAAATCCACCCCTTTAACCGAATTTGTTAATTCGGATCCTCGGTTTTGCGCCATACATCCCAAAATCCCAAGAGTGATATTTTTTTGTCCCCTTTTCTGAGAAAGAAGTTGATTGGCTTTGCCTATAGCTTTCAACTCCGCTTTTTCACGAACACTGCAAGTATTAAGCAAGACAATATCCGCAAGTTTTTCATCACTCACTAATGCATAGCCATTTGTTTCAAGATCATGAGCAACCGACTCAGAGTCTCGCTCATTCATTTGACAACCATAGGTTTTTATAAACACCCGTTTCATGTAAGACTTATGTCTAAAGCATTCAGACATACGGTCAATGTATAACAAGGTTTAAAATGTCTTCCAATTTGTCAATAGTCTCACCATTAGAAGACTTAAAAACAGAACTATGATTGTGACCTTTTGTGTAGAGCAATGTGCGGCAACCAATTGTATTTCCGATTTCCAAATCATGTAATGTATCGCCAACTAATAATATTTTGTTTGGCTTACATTCATACTTTCTAACGACTTCTAAACCCACATTCAATTTACCTTCTGCTCTTATATTGTTAGTCCCATTAACAGATGTAAAATACTTCGCTAAATTGTGGTGTAAAATAAAACGATCAACATCTTCTTGCTTGCCAGCAGACAGGATAGACTGCTCTATTCCATGCTGATGGATAGTTTGAAGAACAAATGATGCACCAGGTTGCAACATAGCTTTTTTCCAGTATTTTCGGTATTTAGAAATAAAAGTTGCTGATACAGTATTAAACTCAACACCATCATAAGGTAAAGAAATCAATCGATAGAAAGCTGAAACAGGAAAGCAAAAGTTTTTGCGGTAAAAACAAACATCAACAGAATTCTTTCCATATTCGGACAGTATTTCATTTAAGATGGAAACGCATAAACTAGAATCATCAATAAGCGTACCATTCCAATCCCAAAGGATAAGATCCACATCCATTTTTAGTAATACTTCAAAATAATAAGAAACAAGTAAAGATTATCTTGTGAAAAAAATAAAACGACTTGATTACATCGCTAATGATTACAAAGTAAAAACACAAAAGGTTACCAATGGCAAAACAAACAAAGAGTTCATCAACAAATAAAGGTTCTAACGCTGATCTTGATCTAGCATTTCAAGGTATCAACAAAAAATTTGGTGAAGGAGCACTTATGCGACTTGGCGATGCAACCAAAATGAATGTTTCAGTTATTTCTTCAGGATCGTTGGCTATCGATTTAGCCTTGGGGGCTGGAGGGCTTCCTAGAGGAAGAATTGTAGAAATTTACGGACCAGAGTCATCTGGTAAAACTACCTTTTGTTTAAGTGTAATTGCTGAAGCTCAAAGAAATGGCGGAAACGCCGTATTCGTCGATGTTGAACACGCATTAGACCCTAGATATGCTAAAATAGTCGGTGTAGATCTTGATAATTTAATGGTCTCACAACCCGAAAGTGGAGAAGATGCACTTAACATAACAGAAACCCTCATCCGTTCAGGTGCTATTGATGTTATTGTCCTAGACTCAGTTGCTGCTCTTGTATCTAGGCAGGAACTAGACGGACAAATGGGAGACGCTACAGTTGGCTTACAAGCAAGAATGATGAGTCAAGCAATGAGAAGATTGACTGCGGCCATAGCTAAAACTAATTGTGTGTGTATTTTCACAAATCAGATTCGTGAAAAAATTGGCGTTATGTTCGGCAGTCCAGAAACAACACCTGGAGGTCGGGCACTCAAATTTTTCTGTTCAGTCCGTATGGATATAAGAAGAATAGGGCAAATTAAAGAAGCCAATGGCACTGTTACCGGGTCAAGGACTAGACTTAAAATAGTGAAAAATAAAATAGCACCACCTTTTACTGCATGTGAATTTGATATTATGTATGATGAGGGAATTTCAAGAACAGGATCAATCATAGACTTAGGTGTTGAACATCAAATTCTTACAAAGAAAGGTGCCTGGATTTCTTATGAAGGTAATTTAGTAGGACAAGGTAGGGAAGCTGCAAAACAAGCACTTGCTGAAGATGCAAGCTTAATGAAATCTATCACAGAAGCCATAATGGAAAAGGTCGAAGTCACAGTTGGTGCCGTTTTGGCACAAACAAAAGACGAAGATTCGGAGTAACATAAGACAATGGGAGACACTATTGTCGCACAAGCGACACCTTCTGGTGAATCTGCACTAGCACTGATTCGACTAAGCGGTGAATTATGCCTAAAAATTATTAAAGAATCTTGCGGGCTCCCCTACCCTACTCCGAGAAATGCATACTACAAAAAATACACATCTGTAAGTAATGATACTATCGATCAAGTCGTAGTTACTTATTACGAAGAAAAAAAGTCATTCACCTCAGAAAGATCATTAGAAATTACTTGTCATGGTAATCCGATTATCGTCAGGTCAATAATTGAAGATTTACTGGAGAGAGGGTGCAGGATTGCGAAACCAGGAGAATTTACTTTAAAATCCTATCTGAACGGTAAAATCGACCTCATTCAAGCAGAAGCAATCGCGGATCTAATTGGAGCAAAAAGTAAAATAGCAATTGAATTAGCTAATAAAAACCTGAATGGAGAATTATCGGATAAAATTAGTAGGATTCAATCTAAGTGTATTGAACAACAAGCAATAATCGAAGCATTTATAGATTTCCCTGAGGATGATATAGGTTCAGAGCAAACAGAGAATGTAATTAAAGAATTAGAGAAATCAGCAAAAGAAATAAAATCTCTTTTAGATATTTCTGAAAGATGTGACATATTTAATGATATTATAAATGTAGTTTTAGTAGGACCTCCTAATGTGGGAAAGAGTTCTCTTTTTAATTGTATTATTGGAAATGAACGAGCAATTGTAGACAAAGAAGCAGGGACAACGAGAGATTTCATAGAACAAAAGATATACCTGGGGAAAACATACATTAATATGTATGATACCGCTGGGCTTAGAGAAGCAAAAAATAGGATAGAAAATATAGGGATTTCAAAAACAAAAGAACTTATAGAAAATTCAGACTTATTATTACTAGTTCTTGATAACTCATCGCCCTACCCTCGTAGTTTTAACAAGGAAATTAAATCTCTATTGCAAACAAATAATGTAATATTGATTCTAAACAAAACTGACCTTACTACTAAATTAGACTTATCAGACACTCAACTAAACCATTTAGAAAAATGTTATTCAACAATAAAAGATAAAACATCAATCGATGAAATTATTATAAAAATTTCAACACAACTAAACACCCTTTTTGAGAAGCATAAAGAATTCGGATTATATGTTAACATGAGACAATCAAATTCATTGAAAGCTTCTTATGTATCAATTGATACATGTATAAGTAGGATTACATCAAGAATTGACATTGAGTTTTGTGTTCCTGACTTGAAAAATGTTATCCTAAATCTTGGTGAAATTGTCGGTGTTAAAGACAATGAAGATATGTTAGATCAACTATTTTCTAACTTCTGTATTGGAAAATGAAATATGACTATGATGTAATTGTTTGTGGTGCTGGCCATGCTGGTTGTGAAGCTGCACTTGCATCTTCTAGGCAAGGTGCTAGAACATTAATCCTAACGGGCAACCTTGAAACAATAGCACAAATGAGCTGTAATCCAGCAATTGGAGGTCAAGCTAAAGGACAAATAGTTAGGGAAATTGATGCACTTGGTGGAGAGATGGCTCTCAATACTGATTTTACTGCCATACAATTCAAACTTCTTAATACTTCAAAAGGTCCTGCCGTACAAGCACCTCGTGCCCAGTGTGATAAAAAAGAATATCAAATCAGGATGAAGCACGTATTAGAACAAGCTTCAAATCTTGATATATTTCAATGCTTAGCTAACGGTATCATTGTGGAAAACGGGAAATGTATTGGTGTGAAAACCTCACTTGATCACAATTTCTATGCAAGTTCTATTGTTGTTACAACAGGCACTTTTCTCCGAGCACTTATGCATGTTGGTGAAAACAAGAGTGAAGGCGGTCGAATAGGAGATCATGTTTCCAAAGGACTTTCTGCTGACTTTTCGAAATACGGAATACAACTTGGCAGATTTAAGACTGGAACTCCACCAAGAATAATGGGAAGCTCAATTGATTTCTCCAAGACAGAGAAACAGTATGGGGACAAAGATCCGACCCTCTTTGCTTTTTATGATACAAGGGCAGATAGTGAAAAGTTCCACGTGGAACAAAATAGCAGATGGTGCAATAACAAGTCACCGAGTCACCATTGCTTAAATAAGATTCATTGTGAAGTTACTAGAACAACCCAAAAAACTTCCGCTATTATAAGAGAAAATCTACACAGATCACCGCTTTACAAAGGAAATATTACAGGTACTGGTCCACGATACTGTCCTAGTATCGAAGATAAGATAGTTAAGTTTGGAGAAAAAGAAGGTCATCGGATATATCTAGAACCCGAGGGCTTACGGACGGACGAATGGTACATCAATGGATTATCCACAAGTCTACCTTTCGACATTCAAAAAGAAGTTCTTAAATCTATACCCGGTCTCGAAAATGCTAAAATAATTAAGCCTGCTTATGCGGTTGAATATGACTATGCTATCCCTACACAATTGTCTAAATCATTAGAATCTCAAAAGATTAAATCTCTATTTTTTGCTGGTCAAATCAATGGATCTTCTGGCTATGAAGAAGCTGCTGCACAAGGTTTAATTGCAGGTGTTAATGCAGCAAATAATGCTCTTAAATTAGATCCATTTATCGTTGGTCGTGAAACAGGGTATATAGGAGTGTTAATCGACGACCTTACAACTAAAGGTGTTACTGAACCATATCGTATGTTTACAAGTAGGGCTGAATATCGTCTGTTATTTAATCATGGCAGTTCTGAACTAAGGTATCTGCCTCTTGTCCGAAATACATCTCTTGTAACAGCTTACAGGAGAAGAATGATTGAAAATAAATCAAAAATAATTTGTGAATGGGTTGAGAAATTCAATTCGATCAAAACCACATCTAATAAAACTTATGGTGATTTATTACGTATGGGATCTAATTTTAATTTCCCATCCAATTTTAATAATTTAAGCCTAAATGTACAAAACGAAGTCATCTACAGGGTAAAGTATGAGGGATACTTAAAAAGGGAGCTTCTTAGTATTGAGAAGATGAAAGATATTGAAAAAATGGCTATTCCCAGTGATTTTAATTTTGATGGAATCCCAGGTTTACGCACTGAATCCATAGAGAAACTCCGAGAGGTAAGTCCTGGCACAATTGGACAAGCATCTCGTATCCCAGGTGTAAATCCATCTGACCTCAATGTACTCACAGTAATGATTAAGAAACGCAAACGATGATACAAATTGATGACTCGTATCAAATGATACAAAATAAAAAGCTAGAAAGGTCAGAAAGGGTAGGGGAGTGGTGTAAATCCAAGCTCAACCCAGTAAAAAACCAATTCAAACAAAATTTTGTTAATTTAGAAATTGGTTGTGGACATGGTCATTGGCTATCCTCATTTGCGTTAGATTGCGATTCAGAAGTTTTCATTGGTATAGATTTAATTACAAAAAGAGTCGAAAAAGCTAAATCTAAGTGTGATAAGCGCTTTCAACAAAACATTCTTTTTCTTAAAGCAGAAGCCTCCGAGTTCCTTGAATCTTCAAATCTCTCTATTTCAAAAACATTTATAATGTATCCTGACCCTTGGCCTAAATCTAAACATCACAAGAGGCGACTTATTCAAGGTGCTTTTCTAGATTTGCTTGCCTCCAAGACTATCCATAATGGCTTACTTTACTTTATGACAGACCACGAACCCTATTTCAAATGGTCACTTCTTAAAATAGAACAATCTTCTAAGTGGAATATAGTTGACCTTGCGTGGCCCCACAACGCTTTCAGCTATTTTAGCGATCTTTTACCCGAAAGAATGTTTTTTTGTGCTAAAGTAACATAAGTTAATCTTATCCTGTACCGCTTATTTACCTTATTACTGTATATTCTAGGTTAGTTCATTGTTTATTTGATGTCTTGTAGATTGACCAACTTGAAGAATTTCTTATGAGTGTAGCTAATGTTTCAAAAGACCTTCCTCTTAATCTTTACATTTTTCCCATTTCTGCTTCGAGCGGCTGAGGGTGGTGTTAGCTTAACCGCTGAAAAAGCGTTTATGATTGGAGATTTTCCTATAACAAACTCCATGATTACGAGTTGGGTTATTTCCTTGTTTTTAATTTTAGCAATAAGGATTGTCGTCGGTAAAGCCACATTAGTTCCAAATAAAGGTCAACTTTTCATAGAATCTATTGTTGGAGGTTTACGTGATATTGTAGAACCAATCGTTGGAAAAAAATTGTTTTTCCCATCCTTTTGGCTTCTTAGTGGGCTCTTCATTTTCATTCTTACTCAAAATTGGAGCGGTCTTTTACCCGGTGTCGGTACCATTGGTTATTATGACGAACATGGTAACTATTCGCACTTGATAAGACCTGGAAACGCTGATTTGAACATGACGCTTGCACTTGCAGCTGTAGCTAATATCAGCTGGCTTTATTTCATATTTAAATACGAAGGACTTAAAAGTATTTTAATCCATATATTTGGCAACAAAGCGGATAAGAAAGAAGTTGGCATCTATTTTTTTATTGGTCTCATCCCGATTTTTATTGGTGTGGGGCTCATTGAAATTATCTCAATTTTATTTCGTCCCGTTTCCTTAAGCTTTCGTTTGTTTGGAAATGTTTTTGGAGGAGAAAATCTTCTACATAAAATGTTTACTCTAGCACCGGGATTTGAATGGATTCTCCCTGTACCATTTTATTTTCTAGAAGTTTTGATTGGAATGGTACAAGCACTAGTATTTATGCTTCTAATAGCTGTTTTCATCGGGTTGATGTGCAACCATGGAGAAGAACATCACTAATATTTCGGATCGTGACTATGCACTGACAGTAGGCGATCATCATCAAATCAATAAATAACCACTATACATATCATGATCGAAGTACTCGCACAAGCTACAGAACAAGTTTCACAAGCAGCCGCTCAACCTGAGGGAATTTCAGGTAGCATTCAAGGAGGGCTAGGATGTTTAGGTGCCGCCATTGGGGTGGGTATCGTTGGGATGAAAGGAGCCGAAGCTGTGGGACGCAATCCCGATGCTTCAGGTGCAATTTTGGTTCAATCAATTATTGGAATGGCACTAGCCGAAGCCGTCGCTTTTTACTCGCTTTTTCTTTAATCAACATTCTTTAACTTCAAATTTCCATGATCGCACTTGCAAGCGTTACTGATACTGCCGAAAAAATTGTAAACCAATTCGGTATTGACGCAAACATGCTGATTGCTCAGTGCGTTAACTTCTTGTTGGTCGCATTAGCCATTTGGTTTCTCGCATTCAAAAAAATTCTTTCCACCATAAAGGAAAGAGAAAAGCAGATTGCCGATTCCCTTAAAAACGCAGATAGAATAAAACTGGAATTGGAGGAGACAGAGAAAAAGCAAAAGGAGACACTTTCGGAAGCTTCCATAGAAGCGAAAAAAACCGTTTCTGTTGCTCAAGAGCAGGCTAAATCTCTTCTTGAGGCACAAAAAAAAGAAGCACGAAAAGAAGCTGAAGCTATCGTTGCAAAAGCCAAATCTGCATTAGAATTAGAAAGGCAAAATATACTCAATGATGCCCGTGCTGAAATCGCATCTTTAGTTATTCTTGCTACTACAAAAGTTTTAGACCGCGATTTAACTGAAGAAGAAAGAATTCGTTTCACCGAGAAAGCTGAAAATTATGCCCGCCAAAACTAGAGTGTCCAAAATTGCTCAGCTTTTATTAGCTCAGTCTCTCGATTCAAGTGGTAAGGTCGATCAACAAAAAGTAGTTCAAACTCTTTCTTCCCTTAGAGAAGATCCACCTCTACAGCACATTGAGATTTTGAAAGCCTTTCTTCAACTTGTTGACAGGCGAATTGCATGCTACAAAGGCGTTTTGGAATTCAACGGCGGAGATGGGCAAAAATTAGCCAAAAACCTATGTACTATTGAATCTGATCATAATTCTAATTCTGAATTGGATACATCTGAGAACAAATCTTTAATTGCCGGTTTGAGGCTAAGAATCGGAGATGATGTCTACGAAGATTCAATTGCAAACCGTCTAAATAATCTTCGTAAAGCTCTTATTTGAAAATCTAAAATTTATATGAATTCAATCACAGATTTAATCCGAAAGGAAATCGAAACTCTTTCCATCGACGCAAGTCGTGCAAATGTTGGTAAAGTCACCATGCTTGCAGACGGGGTAGCCCGAGTCGAGGGTCTTTCCAAAGTCATGTATAATGAGATGGTCGAATTTCCTAACGATGTTTTAGGTATCGCGCTAAACCTTGAAGAAGATTCAGTAGGTTGCGTTTTACTTGGTAATACAAGTTCTCTTAAGGAGGGTGACGATGCCAAGACCACTGGTAAGCTCCTTTCGGTACCGGTTGGCATGGGTCTTCTTGGTAGAGTTGTGGATGCCGTAGGGCGCCCTATAGATGGTAAAGGACCTATTGAATCTGAGGTGGAGTATTCCGTTGAAAGAATTGCACCTGGCATTATCCCAAGAAAGTCGGTCGATCAACCACTCCAAACGGGTATCATGGCTGTCGATTCTATGATTCCTATTGGTCGAGGCCAACGCGAATTGATTATTGGAGACCGTTCGACCGGGAAAACTACCATTGCCATCGATACAATCATTAATCAGGCTAAAATAAACAAGCAAGGAGAAGAATCTGGGAAAAAAGACTTTCGTCCAGTTTATTGTATATATGTAGCAGTAGGTCAGAAAAATTCTAATGTAGCACGAACTATCAAGGTACTTGAAGAAACTGGGGCTATGGAATATGTTACCATCGTTTCAGCTCCTGCAGCAGATAATCCTGCTAATCAATACCTAGCTCCATATTCTGGTTGTGCCATGGGTGAGTGGTTTATGGAAAATGGTCGTGATGCTCTTATAGTTTATGATGATTTATCCAAGCATGCAGTAGCCTACAGACAAATATCACTTATTTTAAAACGTCCCTCAGGTAGAGAAGCCTATCCGGGAGATGTCTTCTACCTTCATTCTCGTTTATTAGAAAGATCCGCCCGTTTGAATGAAAATAATGGGAATGGATCCTTGACCGCATTGCCCATTATCGAAACCCAAATGGGAGATGTTTCCGGTTACATCCCTACTAATGTTATATCTATAACTGATGGACAAATCTTTCTTGAAACAGATCTTTTTAACAACGGTATACGCCCAGCTGTTTCAGTTGGTTTATCTGTTTCTCGTGTCGGTTCTGCTGCACAGATTAAAGCCTACAAAAAAGTTGCTGGTAAAGTTAAGCTTGAATTAGCACAGTTTCGTGAACTCGCCGCTTTTTCCCAATTCGAATCTGATTTAGATGCTGCCACAAAAGCACGACTCGATCGTGGGGCAAGAATTGTTGAAATGTTCAAACAAACCGCGTTCAATCCTATTGCTGTTGAAATTCAGACTGCAATTATGTGGGGTATGCAAAATGACTTCTTTGATTCAATTGATGCAGATCAAATTTCAGATGCAGTTTCTAACTTAAAGGAATTTCTTCAAGTTCAGGGAAAAGATGTTTGTGATGCAATTTATCAAAGCGGAAAACTTGAGGAAGAAACTGAAGAAAACCTTAAGAGCACATTCGAGGATTGGAAAAGAACATATGCATAACTTCACATCCCTTTTG
>ERZ802830.2568-NODE-2568-length-16207-cov-8.89413_pt1 | contig 16207 bp, 17 predicted proteins | sample MGYA00345654_ERZ802830 | MGnify/ENA primary metagenome ERZ802830 (study PRJEB30503, sample SAMEA104212375) | marine metagenome | biome: Westerlies Biome; feature: [SRF] surface water layer (ENVO:00010504) within the epipelagic zone...; material: water...
ATTTTCACCAATAATTTATAATTTTGGATTAACAAATTATCAAAAAGGAAGAATTGTCAGCTGGTTTTCTTCCGATCAAACACTTTCGGAAAAATGGAATATACTGCAATCAGAAATAAGTATTGGTTCCGGCGGCATCGTAGGGGAAGGATTTTTAAATAGCAAGCAAAACGAATTTAATTTTTTGCCTGAAGCAGATACTGACTTTATTTTTTCAATTTATGCTGAACAATTTGGTTTCTTAGGCGTTTTCTTGATTTTTCTTTTATTAGCGATTTTCATTGTATTTACTACTTTATTCTCAATGACTGAAAAAAGGCTCACAGATGATTTGTCACCATATTATCTAGGAACATATTTTACTTTGGTTATTGGTTTTAGCTTTCTTTTAAATATTTTAATGGTAAGTGGTCTGATCCCTGTGGTGGGCTTGCCATTGCCTTTTTTTACAAAGGGAGGCTCATCTTTGTTATGCTTTTCTATGATGCTAGGCTTAATATTTTCATCTAGAGGTTTTTTAAGATGATCAGAGTTTTACTAATCTTTTTTTTATCAATGTCATTGAAGGCAAATTTGCTTGAAAGAGATGATGTTAAAAAGTTCATTGACATGGCAGTTGAAGAATCAAACCTCACAAGAGAAGAAATAATTGATTTCATCAAAGATGCACAACCCTCTTCAAAAGCAGTAGAGTTAAGGAGCAATCAGCCAGAAGTAAAAGCTACATGGGACGACTACAGGTCAAAAAGAGTAACAAACAGCAGAGTATTGAATGGTGTTAATTTTATTAATGAAAATGCTGATATCTTCAACAAAGTTGAAAAAGACTATGGAGTTTCAAAGTTTTATATAGCATCGATAATAGGGTTGGAAACAAATTATGGCGGTTATTTAGGTTCTTTTAACCCTTTGGATACAATTTTTACTCGTGCGTTTGATCCTGATAGTAAATTTTGGCAAAGAGAGTTGGTTGAATTGTTGGTTCTATCCAAAAGATATGGTTTAAACCCAAAAGAAATCAAAAGTTCTTGGTCAGGAGCTATAGGTTTGGGACAATTTATACCATCAAGTTATAACGCTTACGGAGTTGACTACGATTATGATGGTTATGTAGATCTTTTAAATTCAAGAATGGATGGTATTGCCAGTGTGGCAAATTTTTTAAAGGTTCATGGGTGGAATTCTAATCAGCCTGCAGCAGCCCAAGTAGCATTGAGCGAGCAATATAGTAATTTAAACGATGAGCAGATAGATGAGCTTGAGTTCCCATTTAAAATAAATAACTTTCGCACCAAAGTTTCACCTGATGTTCTGAATGAAGCAGGGTTCAGTGTTTCAATTAACCAGGACGATGATCTTACACCTCTATTATTTTTTGAAGAAGGTGCAACAAAATTATTTATTGGGTTTGACAATTTTAGGGTAATAACTAAATATAACCGAAGTAGTAAATACGCATTATCTGTTCATCAACTTGCGGTTGCTATCTCAGAAAAGTTTTATGAATAAAATATTAAATATTTTTTTAGTTTCTTTCGCACTAAATCTATCAGCAATACCAAACCCTCCTGATCTTGGAGTCGGTAGCTACATTTTATATGAACCAAATACTGGCAAGGTTTTGGTTAGTTACAATGCTGATGAGCCTGTAGAGCCAGCAAGCCTTACAAAATTAATGACAAGTTATGTAATTGCAGATTACATCAAAGAAGATTTTATCAGCCTAGATGATGAGCCAAAGATCTCAATCAAGGCCTGGAAAACCGAAGGTTCTCGAATGTTTATTAGAGAGGGAACTAAAGTTAAAGTTTCAGACCTATTAAAAGGGATGGTTATACAGTCAGGAAATGACGCAGCAGTTGCTTTAGCAGAACACGCAGAAGGCAGTGAAGACAATTTTGCTTATGTAATGAATGAGTTCGCAGATAACTTAGGGATGAAAAATTCATCATTTAATAATGCTTCAGGACTTCCTGATCCATTAAATGTTACTTCAGCATATGATCTCGCATTACTAACTGCAGCACTAATAAAGGACTTTCCTGAGCAATATCAGCTTTATTCAGAGAAGTACTTTACTTACAACGGCATTAAACAAGCCAATAGAAATAGATTGTTGTGGAGAGATGAAATATTTGATGGTGGTAAAACTGGTTACACCTCAGCAGCTGGTTATTGTCTAGTTGGGTCAGCTATAAGAGGGGACATGAGGTTGGTTGCTGTGGTTTTGGGCAGTGAGGACGACAAAAGATTTAACGATGTTTCAGCATTAATGACTTATGGGTTTAGACACTACGATACCATCAAACTCTTCGATGCAAACGAATCTTTAAGAGATGTTGAAATAGTTGCTGGAAAAAGTAAAAGTGTTTCCGTTGGTGCAACAGAAGACATAATTCTTACATTAACAAAAGATCAAAGAGAGTCTATTAGATATGAGGTTGAAGTAGGGACAAGAATATTGGCTCCTATTTCAGCGTCTGATCAGGCCGGTACACTTAGAGTTCTTGATGGTGACAATAATGTGCTTGCTGAAACAGACTTAATATTTCTTGAAGATGTCGAGGAATTAGGTTTCTTCCAAAGACTCATAGCAATAATTTGGAATTGGATTAAGTCTCTTTTTGGCTAAACAGAAAGTAATTTAACAGCTTCTCTAGCTGTTAACCAAGAGTTGCCAGGTAATACTCCTTTTACTTTCTTATCAGCATCATCCAGGACGTTAGTTACTTCCGTTATTCGATGTTTAGTTAATCTATTTCCCATTTTTTGATACAAATCAATCTGGTTATCCCAAATGCCAAATTCTTTTAGATTTTGTTTGCCCATTTTTAATGCATTGAGCGCATTGCAGTCTCTAGTGAGCATCCAAATTAAAAGGGTAATTGAGTTTCTATCATTCTCCTCCATTGAATCAACTATTCCAAGAGCAGCTTCATAGTTATTATTTGCAATGTGCTCAGCTAATTTAAAATTATTCTTTACAGAGCTATCCCCAAAAACATGCTGTCTTAAATCTGAATCTTCAGGGAGCAGTTGGATTAATTCTATATCGTTAACAAGAAATGAAAAATTGCCCTCATAGAGTGAGACTAATTCCATTATGCTTTTTCTATTATTTAAGCTTTCTGGTAAATTTTGTTCTAAAAAGCCAACAACATCGGATTCATAAAGTATTGAGCAATCTATTATTGTGAATTTATCTGTCAGAGCTGGTACTATATCTTTTTTAAAGACTTTTCTAGAAATATTGGGTGTTTGAATTATGATCTTATTGTTCGATTCAAGCCCACATGCTATGCCAATATTTTTAAGAATATCTTTATTGAGTCTATTTTTTTCTAAATTGATAAAAATTATTTTTTTTTCGTTGAATAAGCTGTTAGTCATTATTGATTGCATAAAATTTGACTCAAAGTTATCGTCGTCAAGATTAAGATATATCTTTTCAACCATCTTCATGTCCTCATTTAAAACCGCATGTTTCAAACATCTAAAAGTAAGAGACGGTTCTTCGCCATAAAGGAAAAAGTTTATATAGTTTGGATTTTTTTGAGATAAAAAATTAGTTGCTTTCAGCTCCATACTAGCCATTTGTCTTGATTGTTTGGCAAAATTCAGAAAGCATATCGTCTTTAATTCTGTTCTGCTCTTCTTTGGCCATATTGCTTGAAATATAGTTGGTCGTATTTATTCGCATTGCCTCTAATAAGAAAGATTCACTCCCAGTCTTATACTCCATTGATCCTAGATATCTAGTGTTAAATTCGAGGCCTTCGCTTGTGATATTTTCAGCTACAGACTTGAATGTAAGATTCTGAAGATTGTACTCAGAGCTTTTACCGTAAAGACATTCAGTGAAGAAGAATTTATCAGATGAAGAAAAGCTGCTATCAAATTTTATTGTTGTGAAGTCTTTCATACTTGTAGAGCAAGCAGTTAGAAATAAAACAATGAAAAATCTATGAATGTACAAAATTAATTAACTTATCTTTTATAAAAATAACCTTAATTATATTCTTATTTTCTAGGTGTCTTGCAACATTTTCATTTTCCATTGACTTAGCTTCAACTGCAGCCTGATCTAGGCCAGCTTCAAGCATCATGTTGCCTCTTACCTTTCCATTAACCTGGACTAGGTATTTGACCTCTGTTTGTTGATTAATAAAGAATTCATCATTTGGCCATTGAGCAACGTTGATATCTTTTCCAAGAACCTCATGATAGATAGTCTCAGCAATATGTGGTGCAATTGGCGACAAAGCGATAATCAAAAAGTCATAAGCCTTAAATAAATCTTCTTTCGAAGCTGAAATTGTAGTTCCAGATATTCTTTTATTGATATTGTTGAGTATTTCCATGCATGATGAAACTACTGTATTGAGGTTTAGCCTTTTTTCATAATCATCATTTATTTTTATGAAGATGCTCTTACAATCATCTTCAAGAGATGATCCACTTGGGACAAAATCTCCTTCATTGGCAGATTTAATTTTATGTGATGTTGCCCATAATCTTTTTAAGAATTTATGACAGCCTTCTAAGCCATTATCTGACCATTCAAGCGATTGCTCAGGCGGGCTAGCAAAAATCATAAAAGTTCTTATCGAATCAGCACCATATTTCACAATGTATTCCTGTGGGTCAACGGTATTGCCTTTAGATTTTGACATCTTAGCTCCGTCTTTTAACACCATCCCTTGTGTTAAAAGCTTTTTAAAAGGCTCATCTCCTTCAACTAGACCCATATCCCTCAGAACTTTAAAAAAGAACCTTGAATACAGTAGATGTAAAATTGCATGTTCAACCCCACCAATATATAAATCTACTGGTAACCAATACTTTGTATCAGAATCAAAAACTCTATTTTTGTTTTCTGCAGATGCGTACCTAATGAAATACCATGATGATTCCATAAAAGTATCAAATGTATCTGTCTCTCTTGTTAGCCCATTAGGCAGCTGTTTGAAGTTATCGTTTTGATGCAGAGGCATAGACTCAGATGGAAGGCTAACAGGAAGTTCATTAGCAGGTCTCGCATCATCACCATCATAAATGACTGGAATAGGGCAACCCCAGTATCTTTGCCTGCTAACTCCCCAGTCTCTTAAACGATATTGATAAAGAATCTTGCATTTACCCTTAGGAAGATCATTTGTAATTACTTCAAAGCCTTCAGCAGATGACAAACCATCATACTTACCTGAATTTGTTAATGGTCCTTCATCTAAAAATGGCAAATCTTGCTCAGATGAGATTACTCTTGTGACAGGAATTTCATACTTTGTTGCGAACTCAAAATCTCTTTCATCATGTGCTGGAACGCCCATGATAGCTCCTGTTCCATATTCCATTAGAACATAATTTATTACCCAAACAGGAATTTTTTCTTTTGTTACTGGGTGAATAATATTTATATTAGTTTTAAATCCCTTTTTTTCAGCTTTAGCCATATCTGCTTCCGCCGCAGAAGTTTTATTCACTTCATCAAGAAATTCTTGAAGCGCTTCATTGTCTTGAGCTAATTTTTTGGTAAGTGGATGATTTGGAGAAATGCCAAAAAAAGTTACTCCAAAAAGTGTATCAGGTCGGGTAGTAAATGCCTTTATCTCGTCGCCGTTATCAAGATCAAATGATAGTTCAGCTCCCTTAGACTTTCCTATCCAATTTTTTTGCATATTGATGACATTTTCAGGCCAATCAATTTTTTCTAAATCAGCTTCAAGCTCATCAGCATAATCAGTTATTTTGAGAAACCATGTTTCGATTTCTTTTAACTCTACTTCAGCACCAGTTCTCCATCCTTTGCCGTCTATAACCTGCTCATTTGCTAGCACGGTCATATCAACTGGATCCCAGTTAACAAGTGACTTCTTTCTGTATGCTAAACCTTTTTCTAAAAATTTTAAGAATAGCTCCTGCTCAAATTTATAATAAGACTCATCAGAAGTATTCACTTCTTTTGACCAATCATATGCAAACCCCAAAGACATAAGTTGTTTTTTCATTTGAGCAATATTTTTTTCTGTCCAATCTTTTGGATGAATGTTATTTTTAATAGCTGCATTCTCAGCAGGCAAACCAAATGCATCCCATCCCATTGGCTGAAGGACATTGAATCCTTTCAAGCGTTTATAGCGTGAAACAGCATCACCAATTGCATAGTTTCTTACATGACCCATATGCAAATTTCCTGAAGGGTATGGAAGCATTGATAGACAGTAGTATTTAGGCCTCGTATCGCTAATATTGGCCTTGAATATTAAATTTTTTTCCCAGTTTGATTGCGCCTGAGCTTCTATTTCTTGGTGGTTATAAATTTCATTCATTTAAATTAAATTCTCTTCTAAATACTTAATGTAATACTCAATATTCTTGAAACTCTTATCGTCAAGAATCTTCTGATGAAGTGATTTATTGGTTTTAATTACTTCAACAACAAGTTCATCGAGAGCCATCCGCATTTTATTGATCGTACTATCCCGATTATTATCTTTAACAATCACCTCAGCAATAAGTGAATCATAATTTGCTGGCACTTTATATCCGCTATAAGCTTGTGATTCAAAACGCACATGATAACCACCTGGCCTGTGAAGAGTTGTGATCTCGCCAGGCGAAGGTATAAACGTTTCAGGATCTTCTGCATTTATTCTGCACTGCATAGCATGACCATTTATTCTTAAATTTGATTGTTCTAAATCAAATTTGCCTTCAAGCGCAAGAGCTAGTTGCGCTTGAACAAGGTCAACGCCTGTAATCATTTCTGTTACTGTATGCTCAACTTGTATTCTGGTATTCATTTCAATAAAGAAAAATTCACCATCTTCATATAAAAATTCAAGAGTTCCTGCTCCTTCATATTTAAGTTCTGCACATGCTTTTACACAAATATCTTGAATCTCGGTTAATTTATCTAGTGGGATATTTTTTGCAGGAGCTTCCTCAACAATCTTTTGATAACGTCTTTGCAAAGAGCAATCTCTTGAAAAAAGATGAACCATTTTACCTTTCCCATCACCAAAAACTTGTACCTCTATATGACGTGGTTTTTGGAGATATTTCTCTATAAAAACTTCATCATTGCCAAAAGCAAGTCGTGCCTCATTTTGTGCGCTCACAACTGAATCCCAAACCTCTTCTTTTTCAAGCACAACGCGCATTCCTTTACCACCACCACCAGCTGATGCTTTAACAATAACTGGATAACCAATATCATCTGTAATTTTTTCAACCTGATCTTTAGACTCTATCCTGCCAGTGTATCCAGGCACAATTGGCACTCCCAAAGATTCAACAAGTTCTTTCGCCTTAATTTTATCCCCCATGATATCTATTACTTTTGGATCGGGACCAACAAATTTAAAGCCACTTTGATTGCATTTTTCTGCAAAAGATGAGTTTTCTGCAAGGAAACCATATCCAGGGTATATTGCATCAGCACTAACCAGCTCTGCCGCAGAAATTATAGCTGCTTCATTTAAATAACTATCCTTTGCAGCCGCAGGTCCAATACAAATTGCTTCATCAGATAGTTTTAAATGTTTTTGATCTTTATCGATTGTGGAATAAACCGAAGCAACTTGATAACCAAGTTCTTTTGCTGCTCGTAGTGCTCTTATTGCTATAACACCTCTGTTAGCAATAAGTATTTTTTTAGGACTTTTCAATTGAAATTAACTCTTGACCAAATTCGACTGGATCGCCATCTTCAATGTTAATGGCTATGACTTTCCCATCAAATTCTGATTTAACTTGATTCATCATTTTCATTGCTTCTATGATGCATACCGTATCTCCCTTTTTCACAGTCTGGCCAACTTCTATGAATGGTTCTTTGTCTGGGGCTGGTTTTCTATAAAATGTTCCAACCATTGGAGAAGTAATGTGATTTAAATCCTCGGCAGCTTGTTCACTTTCTATTTCAGAGCTATCTGTTTGCGGTAAAGGTGCTGATGGGTGGTTTAAATTTTGTCCAACAGAAACAGGAGTAGATGTATGTATAACACTTTCCTTCTTCCTGTTAATTCTGACACTCTCTTCACCTTCTTTTACTTCAATTTCATTTAAATCAGATTCTTGAAGCATTTCAATTAATTTTTTTATTTTCCTAAGATCCATTTTTATTCCTCAATATTTTTAGTAGAGCAAATTCATAACCATCAAACCCAAATCCAACTATTGACCCTTCAGCAATATCGCTAAAGAAAGAAATATGTCTAAACTCCTCTCTTGCATAGACATTTGAAATATGCACTTCATAGAAAGGAAGTTTGACGGACAATATTGCATCCCTAATTGCTATGTTGGTATGAGTGTGAGCGCCGAAATTAAATATCCCAAAATCATATTTTTCTTCCTTATGACTATGGATTTTATTTATAATATCTTCTTCGGAATTACTTTGAAAAAACTCAAGATCTACATCCTCATTCAAAGATGTAAGTCTAGTTTCTAAGTCACTAAGAGTCTCTGAACCATACAATTCAGTCTCTCGTTTACCGAGCATATTTAGGTTTACTCCATTTAATACTAAAACTTTCATTTAGACGATTTTAATGAAATTTATTAACAAATTCAACGATTTTAGCAACATTTTATAAACTAAAATGTTTAAAAAAATACTATTTTTTTATATAAAAATATCTATAAAAACCTTGAAATAATACAATTGGGTTATAATTATTTCCCAAATTTAATTATGTACAAAAAATTATTTCCTAAAGTTCGTCCAAGAAGATTAAGACAGAACGGCACAATTAGAAATTTAGTTTCAGATACAACGATTAGTAGATCTAAGCTCATTCAGCCACTATTTGTTTCAGATACCATCCATTCAAAGCAAGAAATTAGCTCAATGCCCGGACAATACCTATATTCATCCGAGGATATTTTTAATGAAATTGAAAGCTTAAAAAATTGTGGCATAAATACTGTTGCACTATTTCCAAACATAAATACAGAAGTTAAAAATCCGCTTTCAAAAGAGGCACTTAATGAAAACAATTTTATGTGCCAACTTATTCAAAGAATAAAGAAAGAGTTTCCAGACACAATGTTAGTTTTAGATGTTGCACTAGACCCATATAATTCTAATGGACATGATGGAATAGTTATTGATGGAAAAGTTGATAATGATGTGACGCTTGATGCCCTTAAAAAAATGTCAATAAATCTTGCTAATGCTGGGGCTGATATATTGGCGCCCTCAGATATGATGGACGGCAGAATTGGCGTTATTAGAGAAGAGCTTGAAAAACATAATCACAAAGACACTATCCTATTAAGTTATGCTGCAAAGTACTCCTCTAATTTCTATGGTCCATTCAGAGATGCGGTAGGGTCTGCGCAGTCTGAAGGAATAAATAAAGATACATATCAAATGGATTTCCGAAATATAAATGAGTCTTTTAAAGAGATTCAGCTTGATATTAACGAAGGTGCAGACATTGTGATGGTCAAGCCCGCGTTAGCCTATTTAGATATTATTTCAAAACTAAAGTCTAAATTTGATGTTCCAATCTTTGCTTACCAGGTAAGCGGTGAGTATGCAATGTTGAAAATGGGTATTGACAAAAATTATTTTGGGAATAATGTAGTCCCTGAGACTTTAATAAGTCTATTCAGAGCTGGCTCATCTTCAGTACTTACATATTTTGCAAAATGGGTAGCGGAAAATTATGACAACATCAGTAACTAAAGAAAATTTTACATCCGAAGTTCTTGGCAACGAGAAATTAGTCCTTGTAGATTTTTGGGCAGAATGGTGTGGTCCTTGCAAACAGATAGCTCCAAGGCTTGAAGAGCTTGCAGAAAAATATTCCGAAAACCTAAATGTTTGCAAAGTCGATGTTGATAATAACAGAGATCTAGCTCTCGAATATAATGTGAGAAGCATACCTTCTCTTATGATTTTTAAGGGTGGAGAGATGGTTGATAGCCTTATTGGTGCTGTTAGCCTTGAAGAGTTAGAAGATTTGGTTACACGCAACTTCTAATCACTTTCAAAATAAATTAGAATCTAATTTTAGGCACACACCTCCTTCATCTTCAAACAAACTTTAAATTATGAACGCACTAGAATTAAAACAAAAGACAACAAAAGAACTTATTGCTATCGCAGAAGAGCATGGCCTTAAGAGTATTTCTCGACAAAAGAAAGCAGATATTATCTTTAATATCCTAAAAACAATTTCCAAGGATGGTAAGGAATTACTGGGTGGAGGTATTCTTGAAACACTTCCTGACGGCTTTGGATTCCTTAGATCACCATGGGGTTCTTATTTAGCAGGGCCCGATGATGTCTATGTTTCTCCAAGCCAAATAAGAAAGTTCAATCTTAGAACAGGTGATTTTGTAGTAGGAAATATTAGACCTCCGCGCGAGCAAGAAAGATATTTTGCTTTGGTTCAGGTTGAAAGTATTAATGACGCTGAACCATCAAAAACACAAGAAAAAATTGCATTTGAAAACTTAACGCCATTATTTCCTGATTCAAGATTGAAGCTGGAAACAGGGTCTGGTACTTCACAAGATATTTCATCAAGAATCATTGATCTTGTGGCCCCAATAGGTAAAGGCCAGAGGGGGCTAATAGTTTCACCTCCAAAAGCTGGTAAAACTTTATTGCTTCAGAATATAGCGCAATCAATCATTAAAAATAATCCAGATACACATGTGATAGTTCTTCTTATTGATGAAAGGCCTGAGGAGGTCACTGATATGCAAAGGTCAGTAGATGCTGAGGTTGTGGCAAGTACTTTTGATGAATCACCACAAAGACATGTGCAGGTTGCTGATCTGGTAATTGAGAAAGCAAAGAGACTTGTGGAACATAAAAAAGACGTTGTAATACTTTTAGATTCAATTACAAGATTAGGCCGAGCTTATAACACTGTTCAGCCTTCTAGTGGAAAAATTCTTTCAGGTGGAGTTGACTCTAATGCTCTTGAAAGACCAAAAAGATTTTATGGTGCTGCTAGAAATCTTGAAGAAGGTGGAAGTCTTACTATTTTGGCTACTGCGCTTGTTGATACAGGCTCAAAAATGGATGAAGTTATCTACGAGGAATTCAAGGGAACAGGTAATATGGAAGTTCACCTTGAAAGAAAGATAGCAGAAAGAAGAATCTTCCCTGCAATTAATATCTTAAGATCAGGCACCAGAAGAGAAGATCTCCTAGTTGAAAAGGATGAGTTAAATAGAGTGCATATGTTGAGAAAAGTCTTGGCTGAACAGGAAGAAGTGGCTGCGACTGAGTTCTTAATTTCCAAACTCAAAAACACTAAAACAAACTTAGAGTTCTTTGCCTCAATGACAAAGTCAAAGGCTAAGTAGACTTTATTTCATCAAGTAAATTATCTGAAAAATAATCAAGAGTGATGGCTTTCAAGCCATACTCTTGGATTTTTCTTTTTATGCGATTTGAAATTGAATAAAATCTTGTGTCAACTTTATTTTGATAAATCTTTTCAAAGTAAATTTTGACTGCCATCGTGCTTGTAAAGATGATAGCGTCGGCATTTAAATAATCATTTCCTATCTGAGTATAATCTTCAAACACATTCCTCCGATATACTGAAATAGATTCCACATCGCCACCATGTCTAGCAATGTATTCTTCAATATTATTTACACCATCTTCACCTTTAATAATTAAGACATTGTTAGCATTAAAATCAGACTCTAAATATTTAATAATTCCAGTAGAACTATACTTTTCAGGCAAGGTAGAATCTAAACCCTTTTCATGTAATGCCTTTTGTGTGCCTGGCCCCATTGCAATAATTTTTTTATTCGCAAGTTTTTCAAGAAAAGTATAGTTTTTTACTGCAGAAGGGCTCTGAAATATTACAAATTCTTTACCACTAGATAGGTCAGCATGCTCAATCTTATCAATTGCAAATAAAGGGATATTATTGATGCCTGGTTTGAATAAAAAATTTGTACTTGTATCAATTATTTTCATCGAGCAGCTCTATTCCTCCAAGTTGTTCAGCTTGCTTAACCATATTATCTAAAAGTAACTGGCCATCGTTTAACAAGCCAGTTTCAGTTAATGCGATATAGTCATTTTTGCCAAATATTTGAGATGAAATTGATAAGTTTTTCCCATTAGAAGATGCCATGACTGATACAGCTGAATGACAGTTCCCTCCAATTCGTCTTATGAAAGCCCTTTCTAAATTGATCATTGAAATTTGGGCTTCATCTCTTAAAGGATCAAGGACTCTCTTGGTGGCGCAGTCATCTTTTCGACATTGAATAGCTATGATGCCTTGGCCAACAGCTGGTAAAAATTTTTGCATATCTAATGAAATAGAGTTTGTTGATAATTCAAGCCTTTCAAGGCCAGCGTTAGCAAGTATGATTGCATCAAATTCTCCCGAATTTAACTTTTCAATTCTTGTATCAACATTGCCTCTAATTTCTGATATTTTGCAGCTAGGCATAAAGTGCTTGCATTGATTCAATCGTCTGAGGCTGGATGTGCCAATATGCAAATTTTCAATTTTATTAGTTTCAGCATTATTTTTTAGGATTAAACGATCACCCCGATTAACCCCTCCAATCATGGCATAAATTTCAAGATGTTCACTATCAACTACAGCCATATCTTTTAGCGAATGAATGGCTATATCTGCTTCATTATTGATCAGACTTTTTTCTATATCTTCAACAAAATGTGCCTTATCAAACAAATTCTCACCTTTCTGGCTTTTTATATCTCCTGAAGTTATTTGTTTTTTTATTTCTGGCACTAAGCCTTCTGCATTTAAATTGTTAAGAAAGATATCAACTTGCTTTAATGCGAGTTTTGATGATCGTGTGCTAATTCTCATAATGAAACTCTATACAATTTACCATTTGATTCCCCTGAAACTGTCTCTTTGATTAACTCAAGCGCATCAAAATTATGTTTCTCATCTGAAGTTCTATTTTCTATATATATGAGAGTGTCTTTTTTGGTAAATCTATCAATAATTTTTGGGATAAGTATAGATACATATTCTTTATTAAATGGCGGATCAAAAAATATTATATCGAATTTTTTATCCTTAACTCTCCGAACAAAATTCTCTGCACTTTGTCTTAGTATTTCAGACTTGTCCGTTATCCCAAGATCGGCACAATTATTTTTGAGATAAAAGTTTAGTTCTTGGTTCTGTTCAACAAAAATACAATTATCTGCTCCATTTGATAATGCTTCAATTCCTAATGCTCCACTTCCTGCAAATAAATCTAAACATTGGGTATCTGCCAGGTTAGGTCTTATCCATGAGAATAGTTGTTCTCTTACTCTGGATGGAGTTGGTTTCAATATTTTCTTTGCTGGAGTTTTTATGGGTCTGCCACCAAGCTCACCAGATATTATTCTTAAACTTGGCATTACTTCTTACATTCGGGCTTGTTGCAAATAAAATCCCCGTCTACTATCTGCATGTTTGACTCATCAACAAACATTTTGCACCTTGAGCATTGCGTCATATTTTTTACACCGGAGTTTCTTTTTGCGTTATTTATAAAATTAATGACAAAACTCTTTATTGCCATTCTAATTAACCAATAAAGAATTGGAGCCAAGACTCCAAAAATTATGAAATTCATTTTTTAATTTGCTTCGAAGCTTGAAATTTTCTCAGCATACCCATCATAGCCAAGTTGTTTATAAGCTTCTTTAAGAATTCTTAAGGCTCTTTCTCGTTCAGTAGAGTTTGGAATATTTTTGAGAACATAATTGGCTCTATTGACAGCAGCCAAATATGCGCCTCTCTTCATATAGTATTCAGCACCATCAAGCTCACTACTTGCAATCAAATTTCTTAAAAATATAAGTCTTTCTCTAGCTGCATCTATATATTCACTTTCTGGATACCTGATAATAAATTCAGTGAGATCTGCATAGGATTGCATAGCAGGCGAAGTATCCCTTTTAGATAGATCTAACGCAAAGATGTCATTTAGCAAGCCTTCATCTTGGTAGTAGCCAGTCATGCCCTTCATGAAGTATGCATAATCAATATTAGTATTTCGTGGATACAATCTAATAAATTTTTCTGAGGCAGCATAAGCTTGGTCATAGTCGCCGCTCATATAAAAGGCATAAATTAGATCAGCTCTTGCTTGTTCTGCATAAACACCAAATGGATAGAACCTCTCTATTCTTGATAGAGATTCAACTGCACCAGAATAGTTTTTAGCATTGATCCTATCCTGAGCCAATTGATAAAGAATAACCTCTGCAGGTTCTCTTTCTTCCTCAGTTTCTGGTTTTGATGCACAGCCAGCCAGAATAAGAACTGTAAGTATTGTTAAAACCAATTTATTTTTCATGAAAAATATTTATATGCATTAAACTAAAAACCAATGATATCAAAAAGATTTCAAATTGACGAAGAGAATGCTCATAAACGCATTGATATCTTTCTTTCACATGAGTTTGACGGTATTTCAAGAGGAATAGTTCAAGAATTAATTGAGAAAGGAGAAGTACTGGTTAATGACAAAGTCACAAAAAGAAATTACAAACTGAAAACAGGCGATCTTATCGACATAACAATTAATCTTGAAATCGAAAGTAATGATGAGGCTGAAGACATTGAGCTAGATGTCGTTTTTGAGAACAAAGATTTTTTAATTATTAATAAACAAGCCAATTTAACTGTGCATCCTGGAGCAGGCCAAAAGGATGGCACATTGATTAATGGGCTTTTATATAAATATCCAAAGCAAAGGAATATCCCCCGGTATGGAGTTGTTCATAGATTGGATAAAGACACAAGTGGTCTTATGGTTGTTGCAAGATCTTTAAAGGCACACACCCTGTTAACCGAAATGATTCAAGAAAGAGTTATCAAAAGAAACTATTACGCATTAGTGCATGGATCGCCCATCGCAGGTAATACTATAGATAAACCTATCGGCAGGCACCCAAAAAATAGGCTGTTGTTTTGTGTTAAAGAAGGTGGAAGAGAAGCAATCACCCATTTCAAAGTAAAAAATAAGTTCTCAAATTTTTCATTACTTGACGTTTCCCTAGAAACTGGAAGGACGCATCAAATACGAGTACATCTTAAACATTTAGGCCACCCAATAGCTGGTGATGCACAGTATTCAAATATTAAACAGTGGAAAAATAGTAGCCCAGACGAAGTTGAAGCAGTTGCTTCATTGGGAAGACAGGCTTTGCATGCATACAGTCTTGCTTTTGATTTTGATGGTAAGGCTTATGAGTTCAAAGCCGACATTCCCGAAGCTATTCAGAACACAATGAAAGCACTAAGTTAAATGGAAGTTATAGATTTTAAAGACTACCGTTTTTTAAAAGTCTATGAATCACCAAATATTGTGATATCTCTGAATGGTACGAAACAGTTTTGTGATCTTAATAAAGAAGATAAGTATGATCTTTTACATCAAGCTTTTGGGGTATCTGCGTTTAATGAATTTATTCAGGTTCATGGCACATCAATATTTAATCTTGATTTAAATATTGAAACATATGACGGTTACATAGAGAGGGAGATGAGTGTGGCAAATGCAATTAGAACAGCAGACTGCATTCCTTTAATTCTTTGGAATGAGAGAAATAAGTTAATAATAGGATTGCATTGTGGTTGGCGTGGCATTGCATCAGGAATTATAGAAAAGGCTTTGCAAGATGATGAACTTGATATAACTCATGCATACATTGGTCCCCACATAAGCAAAGATCATTTTGAAGTAAAAAGGGATTTTATAGAATCATTTCAAGAATATGGTCTCAGTATAGACAGATACATAACAGTTAGAGATGACAAAATGTATATGGATTTAAGGTCACTTTGCGAAGCAAAATTGCACGAAAAACATATAAAAATTATCAACAAAGAATCACATTGTTCCTACAGGGAATACGATCAGTTTTTTTCATGGAGAAGAGATAAAAATCAATCCTTGCGAAACCTTACTATAGCTTGGTTTTAGCTAACTAAATAAAGATATAAAAATAATTAAAAAAAAGCTTTCTTTTTTATCCGAAAGGTCTATACTTTGTGGTTCCGCACAATGATGCGGTCGATCTAATTGAGAACAATTTAGTCACTCGTGTGGGTGCCCAAAAGAAGATTTCACATTTAATGTGAAAAATCATTTCTGCCTTTAAGGCAGATAAACAGTTTATTTGAAGAGTTTGATCATGGCTCAGATTGAACGCTGGCGGCAGGCC
>ERZ802830.2569-NODE-2569-length-16205-cov-18.771_pt1 | contig 16205 bp, 10 predicted proteins | sample MGYA00345654_ERZ802830 | MGnify/ENA primary metagenome ERZ802830 (study PRJEB30503, sample SAMEA104212375) | marine metagenome | biome: Westerlies Biome; feature: [SRF] surface water layer (ENVO:00010504) within the epipelagic zone...; material: water...
CGTTGATACAGCAGAGGAGTTGCTGGCAGGTCTGGATAACGCTCGCGAAACGCGTCGATTTCAGCAGGGCTAGTTTGTCCTAAACTATTGCTCAACATGTGGTAAGCCACATACGGTGCAAGGGGATAATCGGCTAGGGTTTGCTGCAGTGCCTTGCTGCGAGAGAGTTGGCCCTTACGTGCGTATAAGACCGCTTGTTTGTAGGTCGATCGAGCTGATGCGCGCTCCGTATTTATTGATGCGTCAAATGTAGCTGCCCATGCAATGCGCCCATGGCCGCCCGTGAGCAAGGCTAAGCAACAAATCAAGCACGCGAGTGCGAAGGGCGACTGAGATTTAATGGTGTTTTAGCCTTCACCAACATGTACGGCGAGGACATCGCAGGGTGCGCTGTCCATGACGCCGTTAGCTGTGGAGCCCAGTAGTCGCGCAAGACCACTGCGTGTATGGCTGCCGACGACAATAAGGTCGGCCTCGCATTCTTCGGCAACCCGCTGAATCTCGCTTTGCGGGCGTCCGAAAATAAGATGCTGATGCGCCTGTGGCACCCCCAGCTGGAGACCAAACTCGGCAAGATGGATTTTGGCTTGTTCCTGAATTTGATCTTGAACCGGTGATAGATCCATGGGCACGTCGCCTCCGTAGGCAGAGCTCAGCGGTTCGATAACATGCACTATGTGCACAGCACAGGGCGAGTCGCCGACGATCTGTTTCATTCGCTCGGCTAGCAGGGTCGATTCTTCGGTCAAGTCAGCAGCCAACACAACGGTCGAATAAGGTGACATACAAACCTCCACTGGGGGTGTTTGAGCGGAAGATACCCTCTGTTTGACGTGGCAACAATAGGGCGAAATCAGTCTGGAGAGTTCTTTCACTAACGCGAAAAACAACCGAGAATTTGGCGGTGGATAGACTGTTTCTTTAATTCGGAGCATTGACCATGGAATGGTTTGTCATTTTCCTAGCGTTGGGCGTCGCGATTGGCCCCATGCTTTACCTCATGCCGACTGATCGTGATCGCCATGTGGCCGCACTGCGGGCTCAGGCCAAAAAAATGGGCTACACGGTTCAGCTAGATAAAGTGTTGAAGCTTGATCCGGATGATCAAGAACGAGTGACCGCAGGGGGAGGTGTGCGACATCCGGCTGTGTCTTGTGCACGCTATCAACTACCCCTTGGCGTCACGCTCAATCAGCTAGCGCCGTTAACGCTGATGCGAATTCCTGCTCGTCTGACCTTGCCCATTGAGCGCCTGTCGGATAACTGGGGGGTCTTGCTACATGAGCCTGCCCAACAAAAAGGCCTCGTACAGTGGCGCCACCTACCCGCGGCGATCGCTGAGACCACGGTTGTGCTGCAACAATTGCCCGATGATGTGCTCGGTGTGCATTTTGATAAGCGTTTTGTGGCGGCGTTTTGGATGGAAAAGAGTCCTACGACCCAAGATCACAAAAGCCCTCCGTTGGCGTTGTTTTGGCCAAAACGAAAGTCTAAGGCGGCTCAAACCCCTGCCGACTTCCCGCGTCTGCAGCGCCTGGATGCAACCATGCGGGCCCTCGTCAATGCGTCGAAAAAACACTGGGGAGTCGGCTCGGAATAGATGCTGGGCTGACCCTAAAGTGCTGGGCATTATTTGTGGCGGGATCATGTCATGCGGAACATCCGCCGCATGAGTTTTCTTGACAGGCATGTTCTGCGCGTCCTATAAACCGCCGGTCTTCGGGGTTGTTGTGCGTCTTTTTGCCCTCAGATTCCCCCCGAAGCGAGCATAAATTGACCGTAAGCATCGGTCTCCCACCCGTCAAAGAGGCGTTTATTGCATGGCACGTTCCTTGGTTATCGTAGAGTCACCAGCAAAGGCGAAGACGATCAATCGTTACTTGGGTAAGGACTACGTCGTCAAATCAAGTGTTGGTCACATCCGAGATTTGCCCACTGGTGGCAAGGCTGTAGACCCCAAGGCTCGCGCCAAGGAAGCGCAAAAAACCAAGGCGCTGTCGCCGGCCAAACGTGAGGCTTACAAAAAGAAGCGCGCTCGCGAACAGTTGGTTCGACGCATGGGCGTTAATCCCGATAAGAATTGGTCAGCACAGTACGAGATATTGCCCGGCAAAGAAAAAGTGGTCGATGAGCTGAAGCGTTTGGCAAAAGATGCGCCGGCGATTTTCTTGGCTACGGACTTAGACCGAGAAGGTGAGGCGATTGCGTGGCATCTGCGCGAGGCCATAGGCGGCGACGAAAGCCGCTATCGTCGAGTGGTATTCAATGAAATTACCCGCAAAGCCATTCAAGAGGCCTTTGTGGACCCCGGTGAAATTGACATGGACCGCGTGCATGCACAGCAGGCGCGCCGGTTTTTGGATCGTGTTGTAGGGTTCGAGCTATCCCCCTTACTGTGGGCCAAGGTAGCGCGTGGTTTGTCTGCGGGCCGCGTACAAAGCGTTGCAGTGAGATTGATCGTCGAGCGTGAACGAGAAATACGCGCCTTTGTGCCAGAGGAATACTGGGATGCCTTCGCGGATCTTGGGCGTCAAAATGACACCGCCCCTGTGCGTTTTCAGGTCAGTAAGTATCAGGGCGAAAACTTTCGACCAACCAATGAAGCCTCCGCCATGGAGCTGCTTGGGCTATTGAAGAGCCAGTCCTTTGAGATCGCCAAGCGTGAAGACAAGCCCACCCGCAGCCGACCAAACGCGCCGTTCATCACGTCGACGCTGCAGCAGTCGGCGAGCACAAGAATGGGGTTTTCCGTCAAGAAGACGATGACCATGGCCCAGCGACTTTATGAAGCTGGCTACATCACTTATATGCGGACGGATTCGACCAATCTAAGCACTGAGGCGGTTGAAGCGGCGCGCGCGCTGATCGGCAATGAGTATGGGGCAGACTATCTACCCGAAACGCCAAAACGCTATAGCAGTAAGGAGGACGCTCAAGAGGCTCATGAAGCGATTCGTCCTTCCAACGTAAGTACCACGCCAGATCACCTTACCGGTGTTGACGGCGATGCAGTGCGCTTGTACGAGCTCATTCGCAATCAGTTTTTGGCCTGTCAAATGACCGACGCGCGCTACTTGAGCACGAGCATTAAGGCTCGGGCAGGGGAGTTTGAGCTATCGGTGCGCGGCAGAATTTTGCAGTTCGACGGTTTCACCCGGGTGTTACCGCCCATGTCGAAAAAGGACGAAGACGCGACGCTGCCAGATTTTCAGGCGGGCGATCCGCTGATGTTGGCAGACTGCGAGGCAATTCAGCACTTCACCAAACCTACGCCGCGCTTCGGTGAAGCGAGCTTGGTAAAAGAGCTGGAAAAATTGGGTATTGGACGACCATCGACCTATGCCAGCATCATCTCAACCATTCAAGATCGCGGCTATGTGCGCTTGGATACTCGGCGTTTTTATGCCGAGAAAATCGGTGAGTTGGTGACTGACCGTCTGATGGAGAATTTCGACAATCTGATGGATTACGGCTTCACCGCGAACATGGAGGAGGAGCTAGACAAAGTAGCCCATGGCCAATCTCAGTGGGATCAGGTGTTGGATACGTTCTACGGCGACTTTAGCGGCAAGCTGATCACCGCCAAGGATGTGGAAAGTGGTATGCGCGATAACGCGCCAACGGATACCGACATTACGTGTCCAAACGAAGATTGCGGTCGCCACATGCAAATTCGCAATGGCTCTACTGGTGTCTTCTTGGGCTGTTCTGGCTATGGCCTGAAGCCCAAGGAGCGCTGCACGAAGACAGTGAACCTAATTCCCGGCGAAGAGGCCGTGGACGTTGAGCAGGATGACGAGGGCGAATCCAAGCTGCTGCGAAAAATGCGCAAGTGCAGCAAATGCCAAAGCGCCATGTTGAGCTATCTGGTTGACGAAACTCGAAAGCTGCACATATGCGGAAACAATCCCGATTGCGACGCTATCGAGATCGAGACCGGAACGTTCAAGATCAAGGGCTACGACGGTCCCCTGCTGGAATGCGACAAATGTGGCAATGAGATGCAGCTGAAGTCGGGTCGGTTTGGAAAATATTTTGGCTGCGTTGAGTGTCCTAATACCCGCAAACTGCTGCGCAACGGTGAGCCCGCGCCACCGAAGGCCGATCCGATTCCCATGCCCGAGCTGCAATGCGAAAAAGTCGACGACCATTACCTGCTGCGAGACGGAGCGTCGGGTATTTTCTTGGCAGCCAGCCAGTTTCCCAAGCATCGTGAAACGAGGGCACCCTTGGTGGCGGAAATTAAACCCCACGCCAATGAACTTGATCCAAAGTTTCGATACTTGTTGGGTGCCCCTGAGCAAGACCCTGATGGTAACCCCGCTGTGATTCGCTACAGCCGTAAAACCAAGGAGCAATACGTTCAGTCGGAGATTGAAGGTAAGGCCTCGGGTTGGAAAGCCTTTTACCAAGAGCCTAACTGGGTAGAAGAGGGTGAACCAAAGAGACCGGGCATTCAGAAGAAAAGGGCAAAGGCCAAGAAGAGCGCATAAGCCCTGCTTTTCAAGCCCTGTTTTTTAGCGATGTTTTTCAAGCCCTGCTTTGAGAGCCCTAGCTTTCAGGTGCCGGGGTTAGTTGAGAAGTCTTAAAGCCTAGATTGCCATGGCGCTTGCCCGTGTAGCGGGCAAGCGCGCGGCAGTCTATTCAGATTTGCTGTCGAATCACGCCTACCGACAAGCCTTCAATGGCGAAATTCTGCTCTGATAAATCTACCTCTATGGGCTTGTAGGCCTCGTTTTCGGGCAGGAGCAATACTTGATTGCGCTTGCGTGTGCGCTGAAAGCGTTTGACCGTTACCTCTTCTTCGATCCGCGCTACGACGATTTGACCGTTGGTGGCCTGCTGGGTTTTGTGCACGGCGAGTAGGTCGCCATCGAGAATGCCAGCGTCAATCATACTGTCGCCTCTGACACGCAGTAGGTAGTCTGCGTGGGGCTGAAAAAAGCCCGCTGGTAGATCGATACGATCTTCAATGTTTTCTTCCGCGAGAATCGGATTACCCGCTGCGACACGACCGACGATGGGTAGGCCGTCATCGATCATGTCTGGAATGCGAATACCCCGCGAGGCGCCGGGAATCATTTCGATGGCGCCTTTGCGCGCCAGAGCTTTGAGATGCTCCTCTGCGGCGTTCGGCGATTTGAAGCCAAGCTCCGATGCGATATCTGCCCGGGTTGGCGGGTAACCAGTGTCGTTTATGTGACGGCGAATCAATTCAAGAATTTGAGCCTGACGAGCCGTGAGCGTCTGTTTCAAAGCGTTTACTGGAGCCATGACAGTCCTGATTTTTTATACAGTGCTGTCAGTATAGACAGCATACTGAATTTTTGTACAGCACTTTGTGAGCGCGGTGTGGCTGCGACGCATCGTGTTATTTCTGCCGGTAGAGCTACAGACCTTTGCTAGTATGCTCGGCTATTGCGAAGACAAGCTCACAGCCCGTGAGCAAGGCACTGATAAGCTTTGAAGGCACCATGGATCAAATCAATGTAATGACCGGTAGCTACGCCTGGCTCGCTGCAGCCTTTGGCATCTTGCTGCTCACCGGGATTTTTCGTTATGTCGCCAGTCGAGTGTTGGCGAAGGCGCAAGTGCGCGCTGATCAAACAGCAAATGTTTGGGATGACGCGCTCATAGCCGCAATGCGTAAGCCTGTGAATTTGGGTATCTGGATTATCGGCATTTCCTTTGCGATTGATTCCATGGGCTTTGATGCCCAGGCAGAGATATTTACGCTGACCGATCAAGCCCGCGATGTGGCGGTGGTATGGCTGCTTATTTGGTTCGCTGTCGGTTTTACAGAAAATGTTGAGCGCGGCTTCGTCGAAGGTAGGCACGGCGATAGAGTGGATGCCACGACCGCTGCGGCCATTGCGAAACTGCTCCGTGCGGCAATCATCATCTCTGGTGTTTTGATGGCCTTGCAGGCATTTGGTTTTTCAATCTCTGGTGTTCTTGCCTTGGGCGGCGTGGGCGGCATTGCTATTGGTTTCGCTGCGCGCAGCTTGCTGGCGAATTTTTTTGGTGCCCTGATGATCTTCCTCGATCGCCCTTTTTCTGTGGGCGATTGGATACGTTCGCCAGATCGCAGCATCGAGGGCACGGTAGAGTTTATTGGCTGGCGGGTGACGCAAATCCGGACCTTTGATCAACGTCCGCTGTACGTCCCGAACTCGGTTTTTACCGAGGTGTCCGTCGAAAATCCCTCACGTATGCACAACCGTCGAATCTTTGAAACCTTCGGCATTCGCTACGACGACTTGGCGCAGATGCAGAACATCGTTGCAGACGTACATGAGATGCTTACCGCTCACGAAGACATCGCCCAGGACAGAACGTTGATGGTGAACTTTGTCACCTTTGGTGCAAGTTCTCTGGACTTTTTTGTCTACACCTTCACCAAGACGACGGATTGGGCGACCTTTCACCGGGTAAAGCAGGATGTATTGCTGCGCATTGCTGACATCGTCGCAGCACACCGCGCGGAGTTCGCCTATCCCACCCAAACCCTACAGCTTCAAACCCCTGAAGCTTTGCAGGAAATGGCGTTGGATCAGCGTAAAGCTCGGCAAATGGCCGGTCAGGAATAGCCGGTAGGATGACCGAGCTGTTGCGCCGAGTTGCTGAGCTATCCGCACTGCCTGATGAGGTATGCGCACGCATACACGGCGCTCGCGAGGTAGTCGATGCCCGGCAAGTGCAGATCGCCTTGGATCGTTTTGCGGTAACGCTGACTGCGCAGCTGCAGGACAAAAATCCGTTGGTGATCGCGCTGCTGCCCGACGCTAGCTTTCTGCTCGGTGCACTCATGCAGCGCACGGTGTTTGCCCAACAGCTGCTATATGCGGAATGCTCGGATTCTGGGCTGCGCACCGTCGGCACTTGGCCTTCACTACGGCGGCGTACAGTCGTCGTGCTAGAAGGTGGCCGCAGCAGTGCCAGCGATTATCAACGTATGGCAGCAGCTCTAACCCAGCAAGGAGTAGCCGCGACTTGGCTTTGCCGTTTGACAAAAACCTCAGCCGCAGCGCCACCTACTGGATTCGACGAAAGCCTGACCGCGATTATCTGCGACGAGCGCAACGTATTTGGCTGTGGCCTTGATGTGTTGGGTTATTGTCGAAATCTACCTAGCCTCTATGCTCACGACTAAGGCGCGGAGGCGCTAGCCCTCGTTTTCCAAGGCGGTCTTAAAGGCCAAAAATGTATCCGTTAAGGTGCTCGGGTACTCGACTTTGTCTATACGCACAATCATGCCGAACAGTGGGTGGTCGAAATAGTGCAGTGTCGCGCTGCGCATGCGCCGACTTTGCGTCATTTGGGCATATTGGCCTCGGTCTACCGCAATGGCATCCGGTGTGAACCAAAGTCTGGTCGACGTATGTAGGTAGCGTCCGAGAGTGACGTCGAGTTCGCCTTGCAGCTGTCCATTATTGAGGTTGACGTAAATCGGCTGTGGTTGACCGCGTTCCGGCACGCGCTGTTGCCAGGCCAAATGCCCCAAGATCTCATAGTTGCCATTGCGTCTGAGTCTCCTAACACTGTCGCTGAGCCGCAAGTCTTGTGACCTAATTTGTCGGAACTCCTGGTGTTCGCGCAGTGCATCGAAGCGGGTTAGCCCCTCAATCAATTCTAGATAGTGTGTGGGTGTAATCGTCGTACTGTTGTTTGGCGGAAGTTCGAGTGAGAGTTCAGGCAGTGTATCGGGTGCCGGTATCGTCTCGACGCGGGGAAACGATGCCTGATCTTCGGCTGAGTCTCCAAAATCCTCAGGTTGCAGGCGAATGGTGAGCTTTTGCAGTAATCCCTGAATGCTCAGTGGCTGGTCATAGATCGCAGTAGGATCTGCCACGCACTCGGGCGCGCTTGCTGGGTCTATCGCTAGCTCGGCGCGCATTTCAGGGCGGTTTGCCATCCTTGGCGTCTCGGGGCTTAGGTGGAAAAGATCTCTCGATAAACTGGCGTCGACGGCTTGCAGCAAAGGCTCTCGAGAATCAAGGAAGGTCTGTTTAGGTGACGCGCTACTTTGCGCCGCACCCTCTACCGAGGTGATGAGGGCGGCTTGCGTGTCCAATCTTTTGAAGACAATGGCTTCGACGACAAACAGGTTGTCTGGCAATAACTCATCTAGGGTTTCAATGGTCGCCAACTGCGTTGCGGCGTAGTTGGCCCGCAGAGTGGCCTCGGCTGCATTCCTCGAGACGGACAGATCTACCACGGGCGTGTTTTCGGCCACCGCCTTTATCGATGGGGTGACCGCAAGTAGCCAGCTAAGCATGGCGACGGCGGCAAATCGAGATGGCGAATGCGGAAGGTCACACTTAGCCATGCGTGGATTATTTTCGTGGAGTTCAGACATTCGCTTCCGCTGAGGTTTGCCGTCGTTCGCGCTATGACGAGCCGAATGAGTCAATTATCAGGCCGCCTTGCTATCACCAGACAATAGCTTAAATAGAGCCTGCACGAATGCGACCCGGTCCTCAAATGTGGGTAAGGATTCCTCAATGCGCAGGGTAGACGCACCGTCTAGGCGGTAGGTGCTGCTGCGCTGCTGCACCAACTGGACGACAGCCATAGGTTCAACGCGAGTCGTTTTGCTGAACTCAAGCTTGCCCTTGGTCTCGCCTAGATCGATCTTGAGTATGCCTAGATGCTGGGCGGCAAGTTTGAGCTGCGTAATGGCAAACAGATTCTTTACCGAATCTGGCAACAAACCGAATCGATCAATGATTTCCGCCCGCAGGTCATCAAGTTCGACCTCTGTGCTGGCACCCGCGATGCGCTTGTACAAAATCAATCGGCTTTGCACGTCGGGCAGATAGTCCTCGGGGATCAGTGCAGGGACGTGCAAGTTCACTTCCTGGTTTACCGGCTCCAGCGGCGTATCACGATCCGGTATTTTGCCGGCTCGCAGGGCCTCCACGGCGCGATTTAGCATCTCCAGATACAGCGAAAAACCGATGGACTCGATTTGGCCGGATTGATCGTCACCTAATAGCTCACCGGTGCCGCGAATCTCCATATCCTGGGTGGCTAGGGTAAAGCCGACGCCAAGCTCACCAGCGGCCTCGATCGCCTCTAAGCGCTTAACCGCATCTGCGGTCATGCTTTTTTGGTCTGGTGTGAGTAGATAGGCATAGGCCTGACGATGACTGCGCCCGACGCGGCCGCGCAGTTGATGCAGCTGTGCCAAGCCAAATTTATCAGCACGTTCAATAACAATGGTGTTGGCATTCGGTATATCGATACCGGTCTCGATGATGGTCGTGCACACAAGTACGTTGAGTCGACGGTGATAGAACTCGCCCATCACCTGTTCCATTTCGTTTTTGCGCATCTGGCCATGGGCGACGCCCACACGCGCTTCTGGCACCAGTTCTTCCACTGCGCTGGCAGCCTGCTCGATGGTGCGCACTTCGTTGTGCAAGTAAAACACTTGGCCACCGCGCATCAGTTCTCGGCTGATGGCCTCCTTGATGTTGTGATCTCGACGTGGCTGCACGAAGGTTTTAATCGACAGTCGCTTGGCCGGTGGGGTGGCGATAATCGACAAGTCCCGAAGTCCACTCAGTGACATGTTCAGAGTGCGTGGAATCGGCGTAGCAGTAAGCGTCAGCACATCGACTTCTGCCCGCATGGCGCGTAAGCGCTCTTTCTGGCGCACGCCAAAGCGGTGCTCTTCGTCAATAATGACTAGGCCCAGATCTTTGTACTTAAATTCCGGATTTATCAGTTTATGAGTACCGATCAAGATATCGATGTTGCCGGAGCGGCAGCGCGCACTGATGTCGTCGGTTTCTTGTTGGCTGCGTTGTCGGGACACCACATCGATGCTGATAGGCCAGTTGGCAAATCGATCTCGGAAGGATTCAAAGTGCTGTTGCGCCAGCAGCGTTGTGGGCACCAGTAAAATGACCTGCTTGGCGCTTTGCACCGCGGTAAAGGCGGCACGCATGGCGACTTCAGTCTTGCCAAAACCAACGTCGCCGCAGACCAGCCTGTCCATGGCTTGCTCGGCGGCCATATCGCGCAGGGTTTCCTCGATGGCAATGCCTTGGTCGGGTGTGACGTCGAAACCAAATTCGTCGGCAAAGTTCTGATAGTCCTCAGCGCTGGCACTTAGCTGATGGGATTTACGCGCGGCGCGTCGGGCATAGATGTCTAGCAGTTCAGCTGCAACGTCGATAACCTTTTCGGCCGCTTTCTTTTTTGCACGTTCCCACTGGTCTGATCCAAGACGATGCAGCGGCGCGCTTGCCTCGTCGGCGCCAGCGTAACGACCGATCAGGTGCAGGGATGTAACGGGCACATAGAGCTTGGCATTTGCGGCATAACCCAAGGTGAGAAATTCTTCGGCGCTACCGTCGATGGTGAGGGTTTGCAGGCCTAGATAGCGGCCTACACCGTGTTCAACATGTACTACCGGGGCGCCCATGTTGAGTTCTGTGAGGTTGCGGACGATTTGCTCGGGATCGATGACCCGCTTGCTGCTATCGCGCCGTTTACTGCTGGGCCTCGTGCCCAGCACATCAGCCTCACAGATGACCACGCTATCAGGCAACTCCAAACCTTCTTGTATCGGGCCAATGCAAATGCTGTGGCCATGTCCGGCCCTGTGTTCGGCCCCGTGTTCGGCCCCATGTTCAGAATAGCTATCGATATGCTGTGCTTCGATCTGGTGTTTGCGCAAGAGTTCGTCGAGTACCTCGCGCCTGCCTGCAGACTCAGCAATGAAAAGCACGGGTTTGTGATGCTCTGCGACGAACTGCTGCAGCAGGTGTGCAGGTGTCTCAGCCTTGGCGTCCACGCGCAGGTCTGGCAGTGGCTGTGAAGCAAACTCGCACTGATGTTTGGGGTGCTCACCGCCAAGCACGATACGTTTGCGAATGCCGAGGCGTTCGTTGAGTTCGTCGCAGCCAAGGTAGAGTTGTGCTGGCGCCAATACAGGCCGCTCGACATCGTGCCGCAAGGATTCGTAGCGCGCCTTAACGTCGCTCTCAAACGTCTGTGCGGCCGCTGCCATGCCCGCTTCGGTGAAGAAGATGGCATCGTCTGGCAAGTAGTCAAAAAGCGTCGCCAGTTCGTCAAAAAACAGCGGTAAGTAATATTCAATGCCGTTGGGCGCAATGTAGCTGCTGACATCTTGATAGACGCTACATTGACGGACATCTACCTGAAATAGGTCATGCCATTGCTCGCGGAAACGTGCGACGGCTGCATCGTCGAAGGGGAACTCTTTTGCAGGCAGTAGATCCAGTCGTTCGATGCGTTCGACGGTGCGCTGAGAGTCTGGGTCAAAGGTACGCAAAGTGTCGATTTCATCGTCAAAGAGATCGATACGCACGGGCAGAGGTGCGCCCATGGGATAGATGTCCATGAGCGCGCCGCGCACGGCGTACTGACCCCGCTCGGTGACGGTTTCGACGCATTGATAACCGGCGGATTCCAGCGCGAGTCGTTGGTTCGCGACGTCGAACCTAGCACCGCATGCGAGTTCGAAGCAGGCACCATCGAGATAACTCACTGGCGGGACTCTCTGCATCAAGGTGCTTACTGGCACAGTGAGCACGCCGCGTTTGGCGGTTCTGAGATTTTGCAGAGTGCTCAACCGTTCAGAAATGATGTCTTGGTGCGGTGAGAATGCGTCATAAGGCAGCGTCTCCCAATCTGGAAAGCGCAGGTTAGGTACGCTGGAATCGGTGGCAAAGAACGCTACGCCGTCATGCCAGCGATCTGAGGTGGCAGGCTGATTTGTCACAACGACGCACAGTTGCTCGAGTTGTTGCGCCACTGATATGGCCGCCAAGAGATCGGCGCCGCCGTGCAATCCCGTCCAATGCAGACGCATGCCCTCCTTGGCGGGTAGGCATTGATCTGGGCGTGGATGGGCGGGGTGTTCAAGCGCGAGGGGCGCTAGGTCTGCGGTTGACTCGTGGCTAACCAAGTAGGTGTCCTTTTAGGTGTCCTTTGTAGGTGCGTATCTCGGCGATACTGACACCGTTTTAGCGACAGCGCGCAGTTTACCGACTGGTCTTCGACGTGTCAGTGCTCGCGACGTCAATTGCTGGTGAATCTTGTGTTGAGCGCGCGCCAGCGAAGCGAGCAAATAGATGGGACATGCAGCCTGAAAATGAGCCTTGTCGAGCACTGGCAGAACGTGAGGCCCTAAGCTAGAGTTTCGCCACTGCGGTGGGGATCGCAGCCTATCAACTGAGGGGAACGTGTCGGCAGGGGTTGCAGCAGCCTCGCCCTGTTGCACACACGCATTTATGGAACCAACAAATATTTTCGACCCCAACTACTTTCATAAAGTAGTGGATTGTCAGTACGCGTGTCCTGCGCACACGCCAGTGCCGGAATACATTCGACTTATTGCGCAAGAGCGCTACACCGAAGCGTATATGCTCAACTGGGATTCAAACGTCTTTCCCGGAGTCCTTGGGCGCACGTGTGACCGACCTTGCGAGCCGGCCTGTCGTCGAGTTCGAACCGAGGAAACCCCGGTAGCCATTTGTCGTCTGAAACGTGCGGCAGCAGATAACAAGGGCGATGTCGCACCTTACTTGCCCCATGTACCGACGGAAAAAAATGGCAAACGCATCGCCTTGATCGGTGCTGGCCCAGCGTCCTTGGCGGTGGCCCGGGATTTACTGCCGTTTGGTTATGAAGTGCATCTATTCGAACAGGATGCGAAGGGCGGCGGCTTTATGCGCAGCCAGATTCCTGCGTTTCGTCTGCCTGAAGCGGTGCTGGACGAAGAAGTTGACCGCATTTTAGATATGGGGGTGCACTGTCATTTCGGCCAGGCCATCGACAGCATGAAGGCGCTCATGGAGCAGGATTTTGATGCCTACTTTGTGGGTACCGGTGCGCCCCGCGGCCGTGATCTGGAATTATTGGGTCGCGAGCAGGTCGATGAATATATTCACATCGGTATCGACTGGCTCAGCAGTGTCGCCTTTGGGCATATCAGCGAGATCCAGGGCAAGGTTATTGTCATGGGTGGCGGCAATACCGCCATGGATTGCTGCCGTACCTCTCTGCGTCTCGGTGCGCAGTCAGTAAAGGTGGTTGTGCGCTCTGCCTTTGAAGTCATGAAGGCCTCGGAGTGGGAAAAAGAGGATGCCATGCGCGAAGGCATTCCCATCATCAACAACCGACCGCCCAAGGAATTTGTGCACGAAAACGGCAAGCTCAAGGGGGTGCTGTTTGAGTGTGTCACCCCGGTTCGCGGCGACGATGGCCGTTTGCGCTACGAGCCGTCTGGCGAACCCGATGAGTTCATTGAATGTGATCATGTGCTGATGGCCATTGGCCAAGACAATCACTGTCCATGGATTGAGCGCGATCTGGGTATCGAATTCGATAAGTGGGATTGTCCGCAGCTAGATGAAGCAACACTTCAGTCTACAAACCCTAAGGTGTTCTTTGGCGGTGATAGCGCCTTCGGTCCGGAGAATATTATTTGGGCATCAGCCCATGCCCATCGCGCTGCCATCAGTATCCATCTTTACTGCCAGGGCAAAGATTTAACGAGCGAGCGCCCACCAGAAGGCGTTAATTTGTTGTCGACTAAGATGGGCGTACACGAATGGGCCTATGACGCTGCACATGATCCCGCCCAGCGACACCTCGTGCCGCTGGTAGAACAGCAGTCGTCGCTGAACAATCTCAAAGTAGAAGTGGAGCTAGGCTTTGATGCCCAGCTCGCTGCGCAAGAAGCTCAGCGTTGCTTGAACTGTGATGTGCAAACTGTCTTCACCGACAACCTATGCATTGAATGTGATGCCTGCGTCGATATCTGCCCCATGGACTGCATTTCATTTATCGACAACCAGCCCGAGCCACAGCTACGGCAGGCGTTGACTGCGCCTGCGCTTAACGCCGAACAGGATCTGTATGTCTCGACTGACCTGAAAACCGGGCGGGTCATGGTGAAGGATGAAGACGTGTGTTTGCACTGCGGTCTGTGTGCAGAGCGCTGTCCCACAAATGCATGGGATATGCAGCGATCTGTCATTCACATACCGCAACTGGGTTCGTTCGGGGAGTAAGTTCGTATGAACAGCAAAATTAATGACTTCGTCATCCGCTTCGCTAACGTCAACGGCTCTGGCTCCGCCAGCGCAAACGGCATGTTCGCCAAGGCCCTGTTTCGCATGGGGATTCCTGTCGCGACGCGCAATATCTTCCCATCGAATATTCAAGGGTTGCCCACTTGGTTTGAGGTGCGCGTCAGCGAAAAAGGCTATCTAGGCAGACGCGAGGGCGTCGACATTATGGTGGCCATGAATGCTGAGACCTTCGCCGAAGACATCGACAGCATCGTACCCGGTGGGTATTTGCTGTACGACAATTCAAAGCCGCTAGCCACCGAACTTGTACGGCGCGATATCCACGAAATAGGCATGCCTATCGCCACCATGCTACTGCCAGAATTTGTCGACCCCAAGCAACGCGGGCTGTTCAAAAATATTACCTACCTAGGTGCTTTGGCGGGCCTGTTGAATATTGAGTTCGACGTCATCACCGGCATGGTTGCCACCCAGTACAAGGGTAAGGACGCGCTCATTGAACCGAATATCCGTGCCTTGGAATTGGGCCGTAACTACGCATTGGAGTACCTCGCGGCGCCTCTGCCATTGCAGGTAAAGCGCAGTGATGCGGTCGGCGATCGCATCATGATGGAAGGCAACGATGCTGCGGGATTAGGCGGTGTTTACGGCGGCGCAACCGTCTGTGCTTGGTATCCGATTACACCCTCGACCTCGGTGGCAGAGAGCTTCGAAAATCACTGCAAGAAGTTACGGGTCGATCCGCAGACCGGGGAGAAGAATTACGCCTTTATGCAGGCCGAGGACGAACTGGCTGCGATTGGTATCGTGATTGGCTCGGCTTGGAACGGTGCGCGCTCGTTTACGGCTACCAGTGGCCCGGGCATATCGCTAATGTCTGAGTTTTTGGGGCTTGCCTACTTCGCGGAGATCCCAGCAGTGGTCTGGGATATTCAGCGCTCTGGACCCTCGACCGGTATGCCAACGCGCACCCAGCAGGGTGATCTGATCAGCGCCGCCTATGCCTCCCACGGCGACACCAAGCACCCGTTGCTGTTCCCGGCCAGTGCCAAGGAGTGTTTTGACTTCGCCGCCGATGCACTGGATTTGGCAGACCGGCTGCAAACGCCCGTACTTGTGCTTAGCGACCTTGAACTGGGTATGAACGAGAACCTCAGTGAGCCGCTGGAATGGGATGACGCCCGTCGCTACGACCGTGGCAAGGTGCTCAATGCGCAGCAGCTCGATGAGGTTGAAACGTTTGGTCGGTATCTTGATGTTGATGGCGACGGTGTGGGTTATCGAACATTGCCCGGCACGCATCCGGACAAAGGCGCGTTTTTTACCCGGGGCACGTCTCGCGATGAATACGCCGCCTACACCGAATCGCCTGAGGCTTATCAGCGCAACATGGAACGATTGCAGCTGAAATGGCAAACCGCCCGCCAACTGGTGCCAATCGCCGACATTACAGGCCGTGGCGGATCGGTCGGGGTGCTCTACTACGGCACGACTGCTCTGCCAATCCCTGAGGCGCTGGACAAGTTGGCCGTGAACGGCATTCATCTGGACACCTGTCGTGTTCGAGGGTTTCCATTCGGCGATGAAGTTGAAACCTTTGTGGCCCAGCACGATTTGATTTTCGTGGTGGAGCAGAATCGTGATGGGCAAATGCGCACGCTACTGATCAACGAACTGCAAACCAATCCGGCTAAGTTGATCCCGATTTTGTACTTCGCGGGACTATCTATTTCGGCTGATTTTATCGATGAGCAAATCAGTGCCTATTACGAAGAACACAAACTGGCGCGCCTGACGGAGGTGAAATCATGACATTTGTCACCAAGCCTAGAGTCCATCACCCGAATTTACCGATCAATGAGCTAGGGCTGACGCGCCGCGATTACGAGGGCTCGGTATCCACGCTGTGCGCAGGTTGTGGCCACGATTCCGTAAGCGCAGCTATCGTGCAAGCGTGTGCTGAGCTGTCCTTGCCCCCGCATCGCTTTGCCAAGGTTTCGGGTATCGGTTGTTCCTCGAAAACCCCGAGCTATTTTCTCAATCGAAGTCACGGCTTTAACTCGGTACACGGTCGCATGCCCAGCGTAATCACCGGGGCCAATTTGGCCAATCGTGACCTGATGTGCATTG
>ERZ802830.2571-NODE-2571-length-16199-cov-25.2818_pt1 | contig 16199 bp, 11 predicted proteins | sample MGYA00345654_ERZ802830 | MGnify/ENA primary metagenome ERZ802830 (study PRJEB30503, sample SAMEA104212375) | marine metagenome | biome: Westerlies Biome; feature: [SRF] surface water layer (ENVO:00010504) within the epipelagic zone...; material: water...
CTCTGGTATACAATACACCGGACACATGACCCGTCAAGCCATATGCCCAGAAATATTTGTAATTACATCTTGCCAAATCTGGTATCTGGTATACCATATTCTACATTAAAAACGTTGTAAATTTACACGTAAATACAATTAAAACATGTTGTTGGGGATATTAGACACAAAGTGCTCTGTTTGAAGTCAGACCGAAATTCGTGAAAAAAATTTCATCATTTCGGCTTGTCAAAACGCGCAGCACAATCACCAATGGCACGCAATTAGGCATAGATTCGCTGTCGAAATAATGCCAAAAATGGGGAAGCTCGCCGCCGGTCATAACCGATCTGATTTGCACCAGCATCTCAGATTTTGTCAGCAGTGGGATGGATAGATGTCGTCACGGTAGCGGCGGCATGAAGACATAGAGAGGAACAGAACAAAGATGAATATTCATGAGCATCAGGCCAAACAAATCCTGCAGGAGTTTGGCGCGCCGATCGCAAAAGGTGCCGCGATAACCGCAATTGAGCAGGCCGAGTCCGCTGTTGCGGCGCTGCCCGGCCCGGTTTGGGTCGTCAAAAGCCAAATTCACGCTGGTGGCCGCGGCAAAGGCAAGTTTAAGGAGCTGCCAGCTGATGCAAAAGGCGGCGTACGGGTTTCCTTCTCGGCTGACGAAGCGCTTGAAAATATTCGTGAAATGTTTGGCAAAACATTGGTGACACAGCAAACTGGCCCGTCAGGCAAAGCTGTAAACCGGATTTATGTCGAAGACGGTGCCGATATCGACCGTGAATTATATCTATCGATATTGGTGGATCGCGAAACCGGCAAAACATCATTTGTTGCCTCTACCGAGGGCGGCATGGATATTGAAACCGTGGCGCATGATACACCGGAACTGATCCATTCGATTGGCATCACAGCCAGCGCCGGATGCACCGACAGCGATGCGGCAAAGCTTGCTGATGCGCTGCAGCTGGACGGCACTGCCCGCACGCAGGGCATGGCATTGTTCAAAAATCTGTATAATGCATTTGTCGCCAAAGATATGAGCCTGCTCGAAATCAACCCGCTGATCATTACCAAATCCAACGATGTTCAAGTGCTTGACGCGAAGGTGTCATTCGACGGCAACGCGCTGTTCCGTCATCCCGACATCATGGAATTGCGGGATGAAACCGAAGAAGATGAAAAAGAAGTCGAAGCGTCAAAACATGACCTTGCCTATATCGCGCTTGATGGCGAAATTGGCTGTATGGTCAATGGTGCCGGCCTTGCCATGGCCACCATGGATATCATTAAACTTTACGGTGCTGAGCCGGCGAATTTTCTTGATGTCGGCGGCAGCGCAACAACCGAACGTGTGACAGCCGCCTTTAAAATCATCACTGCCGACCCGAATGTCAAAGGCATTTTGGTGAATATTTTTGGCGGCATCATGCGCTGTGATGTTATCGCAACAGGCGTTGTACAGGCAGCTTCGGATATCAGCCTGAATGTGCCGTTAGTGGTGCGCCTCGAAGGCACAAAAGTTGAAGAAGGAAAGGCCATCATCAATGAGAGCGGCCTTAATGTGATCGCTGCTGATGACCTTGATGATGCGGCACAAAAAATTGTTAAAGCCGTGAAGGGTTAAAGACATGTCTATTTTGATCAACAAGGATACCAAAATTATCACCCAAGGCCTGACCGGCAAGACCGGCACCTTTCATACCGAACAGGCACTCGCCTATCACGGCACGCAGATGGTTGCCGGTACGCATCCGCAAAAGGGTGGCCAGCAATGGACCAGCGCATCGGGACAGAGCCTGCCGCTCTACAGTTCGGTTGCCGAGGCCAAAGATGCAACCGGGGCCAATGCCTCGGTGATCTATGTACCACCTGCCGGTGCCGCCGCTGCGATTGAGGAGTCTATTGATGCCGGCATCGAATTGATTACCTGTATCACCGAAGGCGTTCCGGTTCTTGACATGGTGCGCGTGAAGGAAAAGCTGAACGCCTCAAAATCACGGCTGATCGGGCCGAACTGCCCCGGGCTGATGACACCGGATGAGTGCAAAATTGGCATCATGCCAGCCAGCATTTTCAGAAAAGGGTCAGTCGGCGTGCTATCGCGTTCCGGCACATTGACCTATGAGGCTGTCTATCAGACATCGATGGCCGGACTTGGCCAAAGCTCTGCTGTGGGCATCGGCGGCGACCCGGTCAAAGGCACTGAATTTATTGATGTGCTTGAACTGTTTCTGGCGGATGATGCGACCGAAGCCATTATCATGATTGGTGAAATCGGTGGCTCCGCCGAAGAAGACGCCGCGCAGTTTCTGATTGACGAGGCGAAGAAAGGCCGCTCCAAACCAACGGTTGGCTTTATCGCCGGGCGGACATCACCGCCGGGACGCACCATGGGTCATGCTGGCGCGGTCATTTCAGGCGGCAAAGGTGGCGCCGATGACAAGATCGCCGCGCTCGAAGCGGCCGGCGTGCGGGTATCGCCATCACCAGCCAAACTGGGCGATACATTAGTATCTTTGCTAAATAGCTAAACCAATTTCCTCCAAAGAAAAACGGCGGTGACATATCACCGCCGTTTTTTTATGTCATGGATTTACACCCGGATGGCTTTCGCGGCGTTAGCCGACGCTGGCGACCTTATCAAAATTTGCATTTGCATGCAGCCGCGCATCAACGATTGACACAATCTGGTCAAGCTCGGCATTGTGCAGCCCAAGACCCTTGCCAATCAATTGCACCAGCCGGTCAACACGCTCAATATTGGCGACGCCAGAGGCAATGGCCCGTGCCGCCGAAGACGGCTTCAACAGGCTGTTTGCCGCATTCGCATATTTTTCAAAGGGCACCTGATCGGCAGCGTCCGCACCAAGCTGGCGGGCCAACGCATCAACCCACGCATACATCTGTGATGACGCATCAATGTCACCATGCACAGCGTCGCGAATGGCGCGCACCCCGTCTGCCTCAACACAGCGGTAATTCCCGGTCAGCAGCATGCTCCATTTTGCCATCGGCACAAACAAGCTGTCATAGACACGCAATTTAACCGGCACATCTTTGCCGTCGATTGTGACCGCAGCGATATCGGCTTCCAGCTGCCGCAACAATGCTGTATGCGCCGGGTCAGCAAACACCGCCGCTTTAAAATTGGTTGGCAGACCAACATGCAGAATATTGGTGCCTTCCTCGGGCGGACGGAACGCCTGTGGATCAGGGCTGCATAAAGACATCAGCCCGGGTTCAAAACCCTGCCAGACAGACGCATCATCATAGGCACTGTCCAGCGCCACATTCTCAAGCGACTCGATCCGGCGCAAAAATGGCAAGGGCGGCATGTTCATGATCGACAGACATGGCTTACCGCTCGCCGCAATCCGCGCCATCAGGCCACGCACAGACGGCGCTGAATATTGCGGCTCCTGCATGGCCAGCGCGATCATGTCATAATCTTCCGGGCGCGCCTGTTCAGGTGTCACCGCATTCAAGCTGCCAGGCAGGTCAGCCGAGCGAATGGCACGGTGCGCGTCTTCATCGCGCAGCTTGATCCGCACTTCGGTGCCTTCGCTATTGATCAGCGCCGCCGAGGCAGACCGACAGATTAATGTGACATCATGCCCTGCCATCAGCAGTTTTGTGGACAATAACGACCCATATGATGCACCCAAAATAAGCATCTTCATCTGACAATCTCCTAGCAATATCTGCCCAATATCTGCGACGCATTCTGCCGGTTTGATGGGCGCTCCAACGGTTGGAGATCCGCATCTGCGGCATTTTGGTTTGGCGTTGCGTACGCGGAACCGCCAAAACACAAAACTAAAATCATCTAAAAGGGTCACGAAAGCGAGGAAAAAAGAGAAAATGTGAAAATTGTAAATTTTTTACATTTTCATTTTACAAAGGCATGCGACCTGCCTAACATTGTCGAAACAAACCCGTAACACCTCGGCAAACCGAGCCATAACGGGCATTTAGGGGACCTATTCTGCAGGAGGTTTAGTGTGCAGGAAAAAATTCTGGTTGGCCACAAATTACGCCGGTTGCGCCAATCGATGGAGCTGTCGCAAACGGCAATGTCCGAAATTCTGGATATCAGCCCGTCCTATCTGAATCTTCTCGAGCATAACCAGCGCCCGCTGACCGTCGCGCTTTTATTACGCCTTGGCAATAGCTTTGACATTGACCTCAAGGAATTTGCCGAGGATGACAGCGCCGCATTAAACACCTCAATTACCGAAATTTTTACCGACCCGCTGTTGGCGGATGAACGTGTCCCGCGGCGCGAAATTCAAGACATGATCACCGCTGCCCCGGGCGCCGCGCGTGCCATCTACACGCTGTTTCAGGCCTATCGAAAAGTACGCGATGAAATTGAGGTGACGACCGGCGATGGCCGGATGATGACCAAGGTCAATGCCCCGGTTGAGCGGGTGCGCGAGTTTTTACAGTCACAAAATAATTATTTTGCGGTGCTTGAAGATGCCGCCGAAACATTATGCGAAAAGGCAGGCATTATGTTTCAGGGCAATAGCGGCGAGAAAACCGCCATGGAAAATCCGCTGGCCAATATTGCCAACCATATCAACAGCACGGCTGGCTTGCGGGTTCGGGTGTTGCCGGTCAAGGTGATGCAAAACCAGCTGCGCCGCTACGACCAGCATCGCCGCGAAATTCTGCTCAGCGAAGCGTTACGCCGGCCACAGCGCCAGTTTCATTTGCTGGTCCAATATGCGCTGCTCAGCCAGCAGCCGATTCTGGATGAGATCTGCGCCACACTGGACAGCGATGATCAGCAGACCGTGTCATTGCTGAAGGTCACATTGGCAGCGTATTTTGCTGGCGCGGTCATGATGCCCTATGACGCGTTTCTCGAATCAGCCAAAAATCTGCGTTATGATCTGGATTTGCTTGGTCGTCGTTTCGACACATCGCTAGAGCAGGTTTGCCACCGGCTGACCACTTTGAACGCATCGCATATGCGCGGCATACCGTTCTTTTTCGTGCGGGTCGATGATGCCGGCAACATTTCCAAACGGCTGGCTGCTGCCGGTATGCAATTTGCCACACATGGCGGCACCTGCCCCAAATGGGCAGTGCATAAGGCTTTCCGCACCCCTGAAAAAATTCTGACACAGGCGGTGGAGCTTCCCGGTGGGCAGAAATTTTTCACCCTTGCCAGAACGGTGCCGCCCTTGTGGTCAGCTGTATCAGAAGAAACCACCGAATTTGCTGTGGCGTTGGGATGCGAATTGCATCATGCGCGCGACATTATCTATGCCGATCAGATCGATACCGGCAAACCAAAAAATCTGGAACCGATTGGCATTGGCTGTGCCGCTTGTGAACGCATGGACTGCACCCAGCGCGCGCATCCACCGATTGGGCATGAACTGCGCTTTGATGGCCATATGCGGCGGGCGGGCATGTTCGATCTGGATATCAACTGACGCGGCGATGATTGCCGCATAAAAATGACGGCACCATAACGGCGCCGTCATATTTTTTGCGTTTTAATCATGCACCCAGATGGTGCTTATTCAGCCGCCACAGCGCTCGGTTTACTCACCCGACAAGCGGCAAATTTGAATTCCGGGATCTTGCCATAGGGATCAACCTGCGGATTGGTCAGAATGTTCGCCGCTGCCTCAACATAGGCAAATGGCACAAACACCATATCATCCGACACAGCTTTATCGGCACGCGCCATAATCGAAATCGAACCACGACGTGTTTCAATTGTGATCATTTCGCCAGCGACAATGCCCAATTTATGCATTGTCCGCGGGTGCAACGAGGCGTTTGCTTGCGGCTCGACAGTGTCTAGCACATGCGCCCGCCGGGTCATTGAACCAGTGTGCCAATGTTCGAGCTGGCGTCCGGTCGTCAGCACCATCGGATATTCAGTATCCGGGGTTTCCGCCGGCGCGATTATGCTGGCCGGGGTAAAGCGGGCGCGACCCTCATGCCTTGGGAACCCATCACCAAACACAATAGGCTGGCCCGGGTCGGTCTCGTCAAGCGACGGATAGGCCACAACATTTTCTGTTTCCAGACGTTCCCAGGTGATGTTTTCCAGCGATTTCATCGAGCGTTTCATCTCGGCAAATACTTCGCGTGGACCTTCATATGCCCAGTTAAGCCCAAGCCGCTTGGCAAGCTCAACGGTGATCCACCAATCCTCTTTGGCCTGACCGGGCGGGGCAATCGCCGGCCGCCCCATCTGTACCTGACGGTTGGTGTTGGTCACCGTACCGGTCTTTTCCGCCCAGGCTGAAGCTGGCAAAATCACATCAGCATAATTTGCTGTTTCGGTGAGGAAAATATCCTGTACGACAAGGTGATCCAGCTTTGCCAGCGCGTCACGCGCATGCCCGACATCCGGGTCTGACATCGCCGGGTTTTCACCCAAAATATACATCGCTGAAATATCACCCTCATGTACCGCATCCATAATTTCGGTAACGGTCAGGCCTTTTTGATCCAGAATATTGTCGGACTGCCAAATTTCATTAAAGGCAGAGCGTACACCTTCATCCGTGACGCTCTGATAATCCGGCAAAAACATCGGGATCAATCCGGCATCTGACGCACCTTGCACATTATTCTGCCCGCGCAGCGGATGCAGACCGGTGCCAGGGCGTCCGACCTGGCCACACATCAGCGCCAGCGAGATCAGACAACGCGAATTATCGGTGCCATGAATATGCTGTGAGACACCCATGCCCCAGAAAATCATGGCTGATTTCGCGCCGGCAAAATCACGCGCCACAGCCCGCAAGCTGTCCGCATCAATACCACAGAATTCTGCCATTTTTTCCGGAGTAAAATCTTTCAGATGCGCCTTCATGGCATCCCAGTTTTCGGTGAAACCATCAATATATTGCTGATCATAAAGCTGTTCTTCAACAATCACATTCATGATGGCGTTCAGCATCGCCACATCAGATCCGGGACGGAATTGCAGCATATGCGTGGCGTGACGCTTCAGCCCATGACCACGCGGATCCATCACGATCAACTTGCCACCACGTTTCGCAAATTGTTTGAAATAGGTCGCCGCCACCGGATGATTTTCCGTTGGGTTGGCGCCGATTACGATTGCCGCATCGGCATTTTCAATTTCATTAAAGGTGGCGGTAACGGCACCTGACCCTACATTTTCAAGGAGCGCCGCAACTGACGACGCATGGCACAGGCGTGTGCAGTGATCCACATTATTGTGACCAAATCCCTGCCGGATCAGCTTTTGGAACAAATAGGCTTCTTCGTTCGAACATTTCGCCGATCCAAAACCCGCGACCCGGGTTCCGGCAATATCACGGTGCGCTGCCAGCCCATTCGCGGCGACATCCAGTGCCTCTTCCCAGCTGGCTTCACGAAAATGCGACAGCGGGTATGCCGGGTCGACATTCAAGCCCTTTGCCGGCGCATCATCACGGCGGATCAACGGCACCGTCAACCGGTGCGCATGATGCACATAATCAAAGCCAAACCGCCCTTTGACACATAAGCGGTTTTCATTCGCCGGGCCATTCACACCCTCGACATATTTAACCTTGTCATCTTTCACTTTAAACGACAGCTGACAGCCAACCCCGCAATAGGGACAAACCGACTGCACTTCGCGGTCATAATCGGCGCGGTCGCCGGCCTGTGCATCATCAAGAACGGTGGCTGGCATCAACGCCCCGGTCGGGCATGCCTGCACACATTCACCACAAGCGACACATGTCGATGCGCCCATTGGGTCGTCCATATCAAAGACGATCTGCGCCTCATTACCACGGCCTGACATGCCAATCACATCATTAACCTGCACTTCACGACAGGCCCGAACGCATAAATTACAATGAATACAGGCGTCAAGATTCACCCGCATCGCCACATGACTGTCATCCAATAGCGGCACATGCGATGGGTCTTTTGCCGGGAACCGGCTGCCATCAACATTGTTCAGTTTCGCCATTTCGACAAAATGCGATGACGCGTCATGCGCTGTAGCAGGCTGATCCGCCGCCAGCAATTCAACCACAAGCGCACGCGATTTGGTCGCACGCTCGCTGTTTGAGCGTACCACCATACCCTCTTGAACTGTGCGTATACATGATGCGGCTAGCACGCGCTCGCCCTCAATTTCGACCATGCAGGCGCGACAGTTGCCATCGGAGCGGTAGCCCGGCTCCGGCTTGTGGCATAAATGCGGGATCACCTGACCTTCGGCCTGCGCCGCTTGCCAGATGGTGGTGCCTTCACTGACGGTAACTTCTTTTCCATCAAGCTCAAAGGTAACGGTCTTTTGTGGCGTTGAATCAAGCATTATCAACCTCAACTGATTTCATCAGGAAAATGTTTCATGGTCAAACGGATCGGGTTTGGCGCCGCCTGCCCTAAGCCGCAGATCGATGCATCCTGCATCACATCACACAGATCAGTCAGCAGCGTCTGGTCCCATACATCCTGCTGCATGAGCTGCACAGCTTTACTGCAGCCGGTACGGCATGGGGTGCATTGTCCGCAGCTCTCATCCTCGAAAAACCGCAGCATATTCAGCGCTGCATCGCGCACCCGGTCCTGATCCGACAGCACCACAACAGCGGCCGATCCAATAAAGCTGCCATGCGGTTGCAAGGTATCAAAATCAAGCGGCACATCGCTCAGGCTTGCTGGCAAAATACCCGAAGACGGCCCGCCGGGCTGATACGCCTTGAACTGATGCCCGTCAGCCATGCCGCCAGCCGCCGCAATGATATCGGTGATGGTTGATCCGGCTGGCAGCAGATGCACGCCCGGATTGGCAACACGACCGGATACCGAAAAGCTGCGCAGCCCGCGCCGCCCATTTTTTTCGACCGAAGATAAAATTTCCGGCCCTTCCCGGCAGACCCGTGCGATCCAGTGCAAGGTTTCGATGTTATGCACCAGCGTTGGCCGGTCAAAAATACCAACCTGCGCAACATATGGCGGCCGGTGGCGCGGCAAGCCACGCTTCCCTTCAATTGACTCGATCATGGCGCTTTCTTCACCGCAGATATAGGCACCCGCGCCACGCCGTAGATCGATATAACCGGGGGTGATCAGACCAGCCGCTTCGAGGCTGGCGATCTCCTGCCGTAAAATTTCCAGAACAACCGGATATTCATCCCGCATGTAGATAAAGCATATGTCAGCCTCAACAGCCCATGCGGCAATCAACATGCCTTCGAGAAACAGATGCGGTGTGCGCTCAAGGTAATAACGATCCTTGAATGTGCCCGGTTCGCCCTCATCGCCATTCACCGCGAGATAGCGTGGCCCTTCAGCAGCCCGCACAAACCCCCATTTTTTGCCAGACGGGAATCCGGCACCACCAAGCCCGCGCAAGCCACTTTGAGAGACAAGTTCCTGAACAGCTTCCCAATCGCCATCACGGCGCAAGGATTCAAGCTGCACATAGCCACCATCGGCACGATAGGCGTCCAGCTTTTGATAATCGGTGATATGTGGATGCGTATCCCCCGCCGCGATCGCTGCATCAACCTTGTCTTTTGTCGCATGGTCAATGTGATTATGCCCGATCTCAAGCACCGGCGCCGTGTCACACCGGCCCATACATGGCGCCCGCAACACCCGCACCTCGGCCGGGTCAAGCCCGTCCTGCAAGGCTTTGTTCAGCGCATCGGCACCAGCCAGTTCGCAGGCCAGCGAGTCGCACACCCGAATGGTCAATGCAGGCGGTGGCGTTTCATCTTCGTGCACCACGTCAAAATGTGCATAAAAGGTCGCCACCTCATACACTTCGGTCTGACTAAGGCGCAGCTCTTCAGCCAGGGCCGCCATATGCGCCAGCGATAAATGCCCGTATCGATCCTGAATAAGATGCAGAAATTCAATGAGCAAATGCCGTTCACGCGGACGATCGCCGAGCAGCAACTGCACTTCAGTGATAGCGGTATCGCTGACCTGTCGGCCCTTAGGTGTTTTACGTCCTTTACCTGGTGCCGATTTCCAGACACCCGCGTCCACAGTTCCAGTATCCACTCGTAAATCTCCTCAAGATAGTAACTTAGTCTTTCAACCGACGGGCCTCACGTCAAACAAATTATTTGGTATACCAGACAACAGCTATCACCAGAAAGATAGAAACAATTAACTAGACAAAAAGTCCTGAAATATTCGAGAAACTAAAAACCGCCACATAGTTTGATTGACGAAATTTGTTCCCATTGATAACTACATCCAATTAAGCACCTGTGAGTTTATTCGCGTGAGGAGTGTTATGACCCTACCCCCTTCCATGGTAGTGATCGAAATGCAGGAGCCAGGTGGCCCCGATGTTCTGCAATCTGCCACCCGCCCGCTGCCTGTTTTGCATGATCACGAAATTTTAGTAAAAGTCGCCGCAGCTGGCGTAAACGGCCCTGATCTGGTGCAGCGGCGCGGTCATTACCCACCGCCAAAAGGCGCGTCTGACCTGTTGGGTCTTGAAGTGTCCGGCGAAGTGGTTGCGGTCGGGGCAAAACAAACGCTGTGGGCTGTTGGCGACAAGCTGTGCGGCCTGACGAATGGCGGCGGCTACGCAGAATATGTGGCGATTGATGCGACCCATTGTTTACCCATTCCCGCCGGCATCAGCCTGACCGATGCGGCTGGTCTGCCGGAAACCTATTTTACCGTCTGGAGCAATGTATTTTTTAATCACACACTGCCAGAAAACGGCAATTTTCTGGTGCATGGCGGCGCTGGCGGCATCGGTTCTACCGCCATCCAACTTGGCGCGGCGCTGGGGTTATCTGTCTATACCACCGCTGCCGATGCCGATGCCTGCACCTATTGCGAGTCACTTGGCGCGCATCATGCGATCAATTTCAATACAGATGATTTTGTCTCGATTTTGCGTGAGGCCGGCGGCGCTGACATTATTTTAGATATTATTGGCGGCGATTATATCGCCCGCAATATCAAGGCCGCACGGCATGATGCCCGCATGATCCAGCTGGCATTTAATGCGGGTTCGCGTGTTGAAATTGACCTGATGCCGGTCATGCTGAAACGGCTGAGCTTTACCGGCTCAACCCTGCGATCGCGTCCGGATCGTTTCAAAACCGATGTCGCGGCTGATCTGAAAAGCCGGGTATGGCCGCTTTTTGCCGCACAAAATTCATCGCTGCGCGCCACCACTTTCACCAGCTTTGCGCTGGCTGACGCTGGGCAAGCGCATGCGCTGATGGAGTCGGCCAGCCAGCATGGTAAGATTCTGCTGACGATATGACATTGCCGCGCCCTTTGCGAGACGCAATCCGGTGGAAAACATGCGGGTTATTTGGCAGGTTGGTTGGCCGGTTGGTTGATGGTATTTGATGGCATTTATTGATTTGCAAACCCTGATCATCGTCGGGCTGGCCTTTGCCATGGGCGGTGTCATAAAAGGTGCCACCGGCGCTGGTGCGCCGCTGATTGCGGTGCCGGTGATGACAAGTTTTTTCGATATTCGCTTCGCCGTGGCGGTATTTGTTCTGCCTAATCTCATCACTAATTTATATCAGGGGCTGATCTATCGCCACGCGCTCAAAGATAGGTTGTTTTTACTGGTTCTGTGCTTGTCAGCCGCCGTCGGTTCATTTGCTGGCAGTCTGATGCTGTATCAAGCCGCAAGCGGCGTTCTGGAAATGATGATGGCTGGGCTGATCGTGTTTTATGTTGCCTTCCGCTTTGCCAAGCCAGGCTGGCAATTATCTGTAAAAACAGCGCATAAACTGTATCCGCCGGTTGGATTTGCGGCTGGCTTTCTGCAAGGCGCCGTCGGTATTTCAGCACCAGCCTCACTGACCTTTCTCAATGCCATCAGATTTGAACGGTCAGAATTTATCGTCATTGTCTCTGCGTTTTTTACCACCATGTCGATTATCCAGCTGCCCACCCTCAGCTATCTTGGTTTGATACAGACCGAACATATCGTTCTGGGCTCGCTGGCGATCATTCCATTAATGGCAGGCATGCCGCTTGGCGCCCGCATGCTGCGTCATGCCTCGGCAGAGCTGTTTGACAAAATTATCTTATTGATCCTGATTGGCATTGCCATAAGGCTGGTATGGGCGTTGTGATACGCCATCTAAAACAATATAAATCCGAACGATAATCAGCCAGCAGGTATAGCTGATTGGCGGGGCTATCGGCTGGCGCATTAAAAAACCCGGCAGCCTGCTTGCAGACTGCCGGGCAATATTTTTAGGGTAACATTTTTACGGGCTGATGAGGGCCCTGACATTAACCTAGTCAGGCGTTCGTTGCCGCCCGTTTTTTTCGCATACTCACAAACACCGGATACAGCATCAGCAATAACGCAACAATGATACAGGCAAGCGAGATGGGATGCTCCACCGGGTTAATGAAGGTGGTGGCATCACCGCGGCTGCCAATCAATGACTGTCGCATCGAACGTTCGGCCAGCGGCCCAAGAACGATGGCAAGCACCGCTGGCGCAACCGGATAGTTCAACTTTCGCAAAAGATACCCGCCAAGCCCTAGCGCAATCATCAACCAGACATCAAACATCCGGTCTGTGGTAGCAAACACGCCGACAAAACATAGGATGAAAATAATTGGAGTCAGAATAGTAAATGGCATCGCCAGGACGCGAACAAAAATTGGTATCATTGCCAAATTCAGTAGCACTGTGACAAAATTTGCAACATACATTGACCCGATCAAACCCCACACAAAATCTGGCTGTTCGGAAAATAAAAGCGGTCCAGGCCGCAATCCCCAGATGATCATGCCACCAAGCAGAATAGCTGTCGTTGGCGACCCCGGGATGCCAAGGGTTATCATTGGCAGCATCGAGCCAGTCGAGGCAGCATTATTAGCAGCTTCTGGCGCCGCGACCCCAGAGATATTGCCTTTGCCAAAACTATCAGGATCTTTGGAGAAGGTTTTGGCAAGGCCATATGACATCAACGAGGCTGGCGTCGCGCCAGCTGCTGGCAGTGTCCCAACAAAAAAGCCCAATATCGAGCCAAGACTGGTTGTAGCGATATATGATTTGATCTTCGTCAAATTATCAAAAAAACGCGCCCAGGTCGTCTTCACATTCTGGACCTGCACCGAGCCTTTCGTGGTCTCAAGCGTCCACAGCATTTCACCGATACCGTAGATACCAATAGCAAGGACCAAAAACCCGATGCCGCGTTGAAATTCGACCAAATCAAAAAAGATCATGCGAGGCTTGCCACTTATAATGTCAAACCCAACGGCCGCCATCACAAGACCAAGCAAAATCGAAAAAATCGTTTTCGGAATATCGTCACCGCCAAGCCCGATGAAGGTGGCAAAGGCCAAAATCATCAGGGCAAATTCTTCTTGAGGCCCGAATTTCAGCGCAAGGTTAGCAAGTGGCGGAGCAAAAAGGGTGAATAAAACGATTGATACAGTGCCGCCAATAAACGAGGCAATCGCCGCCGCCATCAGTGCCTGATCAGCCATCCCTTTTTGCGCCATAGGCCGGCCGTCAAACACCGTCGCAACGGCGGTAGACGCCCCCGGTATCCCCAGCGTAATCGAGGAAACCGCGCCTCCATACATCGCCCCGTAATACAGGGCGGCAAGAAAGATTATGGCAGATGTTGGTGGCACCAGAAAAGTCACTGGCAGCAAAATGGCGACACCATTAACCGATCCCAAGCCAGGCATCGCCCCAATAAAAAGCCCTGCCAGACAGCCGGCAAAAATCATGAAAAGATTCAACGGCTCAAACGCCTGTAACAACCCATTCCCAAGTAAAGTCATAACTTCAGTCATCAGTGTCTCCTGACCGGGGCCTACATCAAATATTCCCAGCGATAATTATCTATCCAGAGAAAAGCATCTTCAAAAATAGGCAAACCTTTTGGCAGGTATTTGGCCAGTTGCCACTCGAACAGAAAGTAGATGAAGATGATCGACCCGCCCATCAGTGCAAGTGTCTGCGGCCATTTATGGCGGCCAACAAACCGCATGTAAGCACCCAGAAACAGCGCTACCGAAAGATAGGTCCCGATATACTGGACAAGAAATATCATCGCTGTTAGCAGGACAAACGAAATCACCACAAGACCAAGACTTTCAGGGTCCATGTAGGGTGATTCATCTCTGCTTTCTGCAGTTGTGCCATTGAACCAACGGACCATCGTCCAGACCGAACATAACGCCATGCCAAGGCTTAGCCAGAATGGCCATAACCCAGATCCCGGCCCGCGCTCTTCCATCCAGCCAATAACCAATCCATCGCTGTGGATGTTCCACATCAAACCCAGTGAAAATACTAACATCCCAATGGCCATTATTAACTCAGCATTTCGGGTTGACATCACGTTCTCCCTCCAAAACCGGCGCAACAAAATAACATGACGACATGATGAACAGCCGAGATGTTCAAAAATCAGAAAAAATCAGAAAAAACAGAACTCCCTAGCCGGTTCACCGGCCAGGGAGTCTGTCTTAAGTCGTTATTTATTCGCCTGTAATCGCGCTTGCACCAACTTGTGCAATGAGCTTTTCATGCGCAGCGTACTGATCAGCGTGGAATTTTCCGAGGTCAGCATTTTTAATCATTGAGTCACAAGTCAGACCATCGCTGGTGCAGAAATCCTGCCATTCCTTCGAATCAAATAACTCTTGAAACAGATTGGTGTAGAATTTAACCGCGCCATCAGACATTCCTGGAGGACCGTTGACTGACCTCTGCATGTAATACTCAATGTTGATACCAAGTTCTTTCGCGGTTGGCACATCAGGGAATGCAGCCATACGCTCACCAGTAAATTGGATCAGTGGCTTTGTGTTGCCTGCTTTGTAGAATGCCATCTGTTCTGACGGATTATTAACTGTCGAATCAATCTGCTTACCAACCAGGTTTTTGGCAACCGTACCGCCCCCTGGGAATGGGATATAGGTCACGCTATAGCCGAACTCGGCTTCCATCATCGCTGTTAAGACGCTGTCTTCCTGGCCTGAACCAGTGCCACCGACTTTCCAGTCTTTACCCGCAGCTTTTACTGCACTTACATATGATTTAATGTCAGTAATGGCCGACTGGTCTGAGTGCACCCACAGCAAAAATGTGTCCATCGCCATCAGCCCAATAGGGGTGAATGCTGTTGGATCAACTCCCAAATCTTTTTGAATAATCGGAGTTGTGTAGAAGCTGTTCAGTGTCATCATCACAGTGTGATCATCACCCGACTTGTCTTTTAAGTAGCGCAATGCCTCAGCACCTGAACCACCTGGCTTATTGATTGGAATAAATGGACGTGGTGACAAGCCCTTCTTTTCAATAATGCCTTGAAGCAAACGAGCAATTTGGTCAGCTCCACCACCAGCACCCGCCATAATTATGAACTCAACTGGCTTTTTTGGTTGCCATCCATGGCTGCCTGCAACGGCAACTGAAGTTGTCATGCCAAGCGCTAAAGCACCGGCCAACAATGATTTTAAAAAACGCATTATATTCCTCCAAAATTTGATTCACTACCGTATGTCGCCTCTTTGAGGGAGACCTGGTGGTTGACGCACCGCACGATGCCCGCACCCTAAACTAGCAGACCTTAGCAAGAGAAGATGAACAAGATTTTTTTAGTTGTATCTAGCTAATATAAATCCCTCTAACCTATATATGGTATTCTAGATGCCATACAAAGCAACAACTAACTGGAAATTTATTCAGCCACATTTTTCAAGCAAGTCAAGAACAGCGTTCCGCGTCTAACTGGCCACGCTAATCCGCTCTGTCACAACAGTTACAGGCTGTGACATGTGGGTAAAAAAATTCCCAAAACCACAATATAGAAGATGCAGAATGCTGCAATTAAAAACTTGAAAAAAAATAAATTGTAAAATTTTACACTTTTCAAGTTTGCATAGAAAGCCAGATTATTGGCTAGCACCACCTTGCCCCAACTCGGCTAAGCCCTATTTTCAGCCATATCAAAGGAATCGCGCCAGAACGACGGCGATAATGGCCGCGTAAAGCGCAGATCTCAAATGAGCGTCGAAAACATGCCACAAAAGACACAGCATATAAAAGCAGGGCGCGAGCCGCCTGGCGGCATTTGGTGGTGCGGTAATCTGGCGTATGATTGAGGGATTGGCACTGTCAGCATCGCTGGTGCTCGCGTGCGCATTGCGGATGCGAAAAAAATGGCGGAGGGGAAGGGATTCGAACCCCCGGAAGGAGTTTCCTCCTTCAACGA
>ERZ802830.2579-NODE-2579-length-16164-cov-6.05208_pt1 | contig 16164 bp, 23 predicted proteins | sample MGYA00345654_ERZ802830 | MGnify/ENA primary metagenome ERZ802830 (study PRJEB30503, sample SAMEA104212375) | marine metagenome | biome: Westerlies Biome; feature: [SRF] surface water layer (ENVO:00010504) within the epipelagic zone...; material: water...
AGCGTTTTATGGGGAAGGTGCAAAACAGCGTGATGATTGGAAAGCGTTAAGAGGTAATGGTAAGGGTTGCAACTTTGCTTTGTCTTATGGTGGCACAGGTAAGGCAGTTCAGCGTACTATTGGGTGTTCAGCCGAAGAAGCAGATGAGAAGTTTAAGAAGTTCACTTCTACCTACCGAGAACTGACAAAGTGGTGGTCTAAGCAACACAACTTTGGTCGAAAACATGGTTATGTGAAGACGGGTATGGGTCGTGTTCAGCCATTACCCGACATTAACTCTAGTGATTTTAGGTTCAAATCCAAAGATGAGCGTAAAGCAGTTAATGGTCCAGTTCAAGGTACAAGTGCTGATGTAACTAAACTGGCGATGAGCTTCATTTATCAAGAGACTAAGAAGCGTGGTTGGCAAGATAAGCTGATGATGATCTTGACCGTCCATGATGAAATCGTCTTTGAGATCCATAAGTCGATCTTGAAAGAAGCGATTGACATGATCTCTGATTTAATGACTCGCAACAAGGTCATTAAGCGTTTAGGGTGGCAAGTACCTTTACTTGTAGATGTTGAGCTTGGTAAGGATTGGACTGTTCCCTTTGATGTAAAAGATGTGATTGCAGGAGAGGCAGGGGATAAGATCATCAACGCTAAGTACAAGTGCAGAGAGGTAGGTTGTGAGGGGAAAACACCTCGTGATCCTAAACCGACTTCATGTATGCACTGTGGGTCTAGCAACATCTATTGTGATTACACAGATGAGTTCATTGCTAAGATTAAGAAGCAGACGGAACAACTTTATATTGACTATGGGGTAAATCCTAATGATATTGTTAAAGATATAGTTGTTGAAGAACCTACCCAGAAAAAGCCAGATGTTCCTACCTTTTGTGTTGATGAGTTAACTGAAGAGATTGCATCAGACCTTGCCAAGTGGATTAAATCACAAGAAGGAGGGTATGATGTAGTATATCAAGGACGGAGTATTAATGCGTTACTAGAATGAGAGTAATTATATGAAGCCTAATAAAGATTTCTTTGTCGAGTGCAATGAAGGAGGGATGATGAATCCCCCAGAGTTTGAACGCACTTTTTGCAACCAATGTAAGAACCGACAATGTGTTCGAGCAGGTATGGCTTTTAGTACTTGGGATAAGCGTATACTTACCCAAGTTGATAGGTTGTTAGTAAACCCTAACATCGTGCTTCAAGCTGATGGTAGCAGATGGGAGGGTGTTTCAGACTTTGAGGGTTTTCAAGAGCCTCATGTAATTGAGGTTTGGGGAGTACCTCAAGAAGATCCTATTATAGATGATGAAATGGAAGAGGAAGAGGAAGATACGCTCCCTGCACCCCCTGTAGAGCCGCCAGAGATTGAAGAATATGAAGTGGCATTCACACCTAAAAACGACTTACAACCTCAACCGATGATGTATCATAACCCTTTGAACACACCACCTCAAGAGATCACGATAGGTGGAGATTCTAAGCCTGATAAAGCGCAGTCTCGACCAAAGAGATTTCAAGCAGACCCTTGGGCTGTAACTGAAACGCTACCTGTAGGTGGCAAGTTTAAGATGGGAAAATAGACATGATTGAACTCGTAATCTGTAAACACATTCGTAATGGGTATAAAGTAGTATTGCCTACGGGCTTAAATGTAAGGGTCTTACCTAAGTACGCTAAAGGGATTGTCTCTAATCCTTCTGAGTTAAATCCGAATGACAAGATCAAGTTTGTTGCGTGGGTTTCTGCTTCAAAAGAGGATCGTTCAATATGGCGAGTTTATCTTTGAAATATGAACGCCTGGTTAAGCCTTCTAAAGTTTTGCCTCCCGACCTTATAAGAGGCTACTATGAGCAAGAAGTTAAGAGTCTTAAAGAGATTGAAACTTGGCTCTTTAAGAATGGTTTGACCATATTATTTACGCTTGGAGAAGCCTACGGTAATGAGAGTGTTTATCTAGGTAAAGATAATCGGGTGTATATAGGCACTGAGAAGATTCCCCGTATAAACTGGTTAAAGAAACAGATATTGAGAGAGGGTACAGAGCTTTTACAAAGGGTGGTTAGAGAGGGTTGGACACGCAAAGAAATGTTTGAAAAAAAAAAAAAAAGGTCTGAAATAGAGAATCCTGTAGTATAATGGGCGTATGAGTGAATGTTTTACTCGTACATCTAAACCACGCACAACAGGAGAACTCACTATGAGTGGTATCGCTGACCGTATCGCAAATCTAAAACAACTTCTCACAGATCTAGAATCCGACGCATCTAAGACAGACACTGGTAATAAAGCCGCAGGCACTCGTGTTCGTAAGACACTTCAAGAGGTAGTCAACGAGTCTAAAGAGATCCGTAAGGCTGTTATCGAATCTCGTAATAGCGAGAGCTGAGGTTGACACCTCAAAATCTAATGTGTTAAAGCATTAGTGTCCATTCGGACATACACACACACACAGAGAGAAAGGATTGACTTATGTCATCTAAACTAAAAGGTGATCTTGCACCTAGTTCAAACAAGACCCCTTATGAACTTCGTCTTGAGATCTTACATCTGGCACAGCACATCATTGATCGTGAGAATGAAAATCAGCTTGCTGTTCTTCATCTTCAGAATGAAAAGTCGGAAACCCCTATCGAGGATCAAGACTTTCAGCGTACTGAGGATAAGATCTTAGGCGTGGCTAAAAAGTTGAATAACTTCGTGTCGAATGGCTAGAGTTTTCATATAAATAAGATATATTCATTTGTGTCTTGAAAATCCCTCGATTGCTAACTGTGGTCGGGGGATTTTCTTTTTATAGATAATTTATAAGGGTCTATTTACAGGAGGTGTGGACTATGTGTTATTATGACCCAATACTTTTGATGTGTATATGTGAGATAATTGAAGACCTACTAATAGTTTGACTTATTGAGAGCATCTTCTAACGCTTGTGTATTGAACCCATAATCTTGATACTTTTTATGTACTCTCCAAAAGTAATCTTCCTCTGGAGCTACTAAGCTTTTGTTCTCTGTATAGTAGACATGGGCTGTTACATACTCACCATTATCACACATCACATCCATGATTGAACAAGAACACCCTTCAAATGGTTCGGGAAGTTCCCAATGGTTTACGGTATAGAGAACCCCTTCTAAATAGTCGTTCATTTCCCCTTCAACCATAGAGCAGAAACCTTGACCTTTGCTTTTGTTCGAGAAGATCAGTTTGAACCCTCTGATCATTGCAAACTTATAAAATCGTGCTGATGGGTAGTTATCTACCATAGTATGTTCTTCGAGGCTTAACCCATAAGCGAAATAAAGTGCTTTCATTGTATCTCCTTTTTAAGTGTGTACTATAAGAGCTGCAGCTCCACAAAGACATAATGCTACAACTCCTTTCCAGTTGAACCCGAAGAAGTAGCAGTTAAGGATAAGGTCTACGGTTAGACTACACAACCCCCAAGTTACCCCAGCTCTCCACACATCTCCTATTTCGATGAGCTTCCACCAGGCATAGAGAGTCATATAGTTGGTCAACAGACTAGTATACAACCACCACTTAAAAGGTGTCCAATCGAACCCATATAATGCTTTTGAGTTCCCTTTGAACCAAAACACAACATTGGCTAGACAGAGTAAGATAACAGGTATTACATAGTTCATTTAATGCACCACTAAAGACTGCTCAAAGTTATATTCTAAGAAATTAGGTACGACATGATGTAGTTCGTCTAACAACTCTGGTTCTGATTGGAAGTTAATGTCCGAGAGAAAACCTTTGAATCCTCTTTCTTTAAAGTAGGACAGACCAAAGATTGACTGTCTGCCCGTATTACCATCTTCAACTAGACACCAAAAAGCAAACCCGATGCTATCTATTTCCTCGTGCATTTTTTGATGTGCGATGAAAGGCCAAAGATCTGGTTCTACATCTTGGAGAATTTCGGGCAACTCCGAAGACAGAGCAAAATAATCTTGATCTAAGTCTTTACCTGTCATTATGGACAAGTGAGGGGGTAAAGTAGATATATCAAGACCGTATTCTCTTGCGCCAGATACTGTCGTGTTTATTAACTTGTAGGCTTCTGTATGAAAGTCAAAAGGGGAAATGTTCATGTCAACTCCATTAAGATCTGCTAGGTCTATCCAACAAAAACTCCTCACAAGCAAGGAGGCTGTTAGATCGGTTATTTCTTATTGTACTTATAGGAAAGACGATAAGGTATGTTCAGATAAAGATTTAGCAAAAAAACTCAAGCAAGTAGATAGAGAGATTGGTAGATTATTAGAGTATGTTCAATCTTTAGAGGGTCAGTCTCGAAGAGCAATGCGAGAAGAACGACTCAAAAAAGAGCAACTCAAAAAAGAAAGAGAGAAAAGATAATGCCAACTTATAACTACAGATGCAAAAACGAAGAATGCAAACACGATTTCCAAGTAGTACACAAAATGAGCGACCCACCACCACCTTGTCCAAAGTGTAGTAGTGAAGAAGTAGAGAAACTAATCTCTAAGAGTAGCTTTGTCTTAAAAGGTAGTGGTTGGTTCAACTCTGGTGGATATTGAACAACTTCAATCTTTGGTCAAACACCCTAAATGGATCTGTGCAAAAGGTATTTTAGTGTTTCCGCACTTCAAACCATCTCAAAAGGTAAGATCTTCTAGTGAGGAGAAAGATATTTGGCTACCCGACTTTAAGGACACTGTAACACTCTCATACTTACACCACCTATACGCAATCAATAATGGGTCTGTAAGGCGAGATGGTGCTCTATGGGTAAGTTCACATGGGGTTATGGGGAATGACTTAGCAGATGTGCTTGTAGAGTCTTTCCTTAAACTTTAATAGTTCCTTAAAATCTAGGTTCTCTCCCCCGACACCATTTAGACTGTTCCTTTGTCCAATAGAGTCTAGCCTTACCACGCTTCTTCTTTAGAGCCATTTCTGCTTTCATGGCTTCTGATCTGTTAGCGTATGTGCCATAAGTACACATCAACACCCAAGGTCTGTGCTTTGCGGTGTACTTAGCACCGCCATGCTTCAAGATCCCATTGTGTTGACGCAACCTACGGTTAACATCTGTGGTGCAACCGACATAGAAGAAACCAGGTAGTTCTTTACCTGTCTTAGCAGATCTTCTCATCTGCTGACTCTGAATGACATATACGACCCATTCGCTCATGTTTGTAGTTCCTTTATTGCTCATCATATAGTGATTATATGACAAAGGAATAATACCATGAGAAATCATAACAAGATGGCAAGTAGGGTAGCCTACCAATACATGAAGCAAGCAGGGATACTAAGTGGAATCATTAACTTCTTTTCTGAACCACCTCGTGAAAAAGCAAAGAAGCCTATCCACGATGTCGCTAAAGTATGGGTAACTGGTGGAATTTACGGACAAACTAGAGGTTGGGTGTCAAAAACACTTAAACTTAAAGGTAAAGACACAGCAATCATTGATTACAAAGGAGATAACCTCAAGCTCTCTATCTCACAAGAGCGAGTTAAGGGTATGAAAGACAATGGAGGTCTTAGAGGAGATAGCTTCATTGTGATTTCTCTGACAGGTGTTGACAAGAACATCCCTAAGAGTCAGTTAGATAAAGTCTTAGCAGATCTTCTTAGAGAGGTTCGACTCGAACCTGACTTTACCAAGACTCCTGTTCAACATCCCAATATGCGTTAGACCTCTAAGCTCACCCCAAAGAGCTTACCCTCAGATACCTTGTCAATCTTAATAGACTTCATTCCTTGTAGGTTCACAGAGTCTGTAGACAGCTCACCAATCTTGAGGCTCGATCCTGTAGTGAGGGTGAACTTTAGACCACCAATGTTCACCTCTTTGGTGGTTGGTTCTGTGATAGGGGCATCTTCTTCTTCACTTGTGGGCGATACTCCATTCACCATAAAGTCATACATCTGTCCCCTAAACTTCTTTGGGAGTTCACAACCATACAACCCTTTAAGGTGGTAGTTCAGACGATTGAGCGACTTAAACTTGTGGCATACCTTCTTTGAGTATTCGAAGATTGAGGTATGGATGAGGTCTTTCTCGAACCCTCTCCCACCCCTTTGAGAAGAAAACTTACGGATAGACTTAAGAGCCTTAACAAAGGATTCCTTTGGAAGCACACCTGTTTCTTGGTAGTACTTACCATGTAGGTCTTTCCAGATGCAGGTGGGGTCCACGACACCTTTACTATTATGTTCCATGTGTAGATAGTGCATAGGATCATTTAAGATAACCCTAGCTTCAGATGACAGGTTCATGTTTAGCCTTTCTTTACTTTAACACCATATAGTGTGTTGTTTTCAATGCGATCTACCTCTAGTGAGATCTCTCCATGAAGGTAGATTCCACCCTCAAGTTGTACCTCCCCAATACAGACCACATTGTCGTTGGGAGTGAGTTTAAGAGTGCCGAGTAGGACATAAGGTTCTACTGATGATTGTTCTTCATTTGAAGCAGGAAGCTCAACAGGAAGATCCTCATCTTCTTCGATGATTGGGTTTTGAGCAACATAGTCATCCCATTCTTCTTGAGTTTGAGCAACAGGCACGATCATATGTTGCTCTGTTTGAGATTCAATCACAGCAACTAGATTATCTTCACGCTCTTGCTTATTCCTCTTTACTTTCGGACGACCTGGCTTCGGGAAGTGTTCTTCTACGACCTCTAGGGTTTCTGGCGACAAGCTATCAAGACCTAAACCAAAGATTAAATCCAAAGCATATTTGAGGTTATTCTTGGCTGAAAAGTCTCTAAGGTTTGTGCCAAGATAAGCATCACGAACCCATTGATCAGCGATCATCTTTACTTGACCTCTACCTAGACTACCCTCTTTGAAGGATTTAAAAACCTCAATCAATTTGAGGTAGGGAGACTTACCATTGTGGAGGCTATATAGAGGCAAGAGGGTAGCTTTTTTTCCCTCAACCGAAGCAACCTTGTTGAGTAGTTTCCGCATATCTTCAGAGCCTTCTTTTGCGTAGTTAACCCAAAGACGATCCCACTTGGAAATCATCTTTTTCTTACCACTCTTCACCCAAGGCATACGCTCATAGGCATCTTTTCCAGTAAAGATGCCCTCGTCATCCATGCCAAGAAGGGGTAGAGTATGAGTATTCTCACCTAAAAAGTTGTCCCAAGTCTCATATAGATCAAGTTCTTCTTGATTCGTTTCTATGTTGGCATTCATTTGTAGTTGATAACAGTGTCTTATATCCATTTCAGCTATTGCTGTTTTGTGTGAACATTCGATGAACTTGATGTTATCCTTCGTGGCTTCTTGTCTTGCCCAGTTCCTTAAACTGTGGTTGCAGTTTGATTTAAGGACAAGCACCAATTCAGTTCCAGATGGAATAGAATCTCTACGATCCGCAGACTGGTCCCAAGTCTTATGATTCGATATGATGAGTTGAAGCTCTTTCCCAAAACGCTTGTTAAGACGCTCGATAAACTTAGAGGCGAACTTAGACTCACCACCTATAACGAATGTGTTTTGTTTCATACTTACTCCTTTCATGGAGTTTGATTAATGGGTAGGGTATTTATATTATTTTGCATTTATCTCAACCGAGCAGTTTGTTTTCCATACAGATAGACCTTCAACTGTAAGGAAAGACCAGATACCCGAACGACCTCCGTAACAGTTAGAGGGGTGTCGCTTGGTCTGATAGTTAGTCCATCCTGTCGGACCTTCGCAGGAGATGGTGTAAGTATCAGACATCTCACTGTCTGGTCGAGTCGTTAGGTGATTCTTATAAGAGTCGTTAGGGCTACAGGCTACGAGTAGGGCTAAAAGTGTAAAAGCCATTGCTTTCATGTATAATGTCCTTTCAAGACTTAAGAGCAAAGTCGCTCACACTAGACTATAGATAAGGGGTTACAACCATGTATTATGTTCAGAATAAAGCTACAGGACAGCCACTCTACTACACGCATAAAGGCAAGGTAGATAAGGTCTATTCGCTACGCATCATAGCAGAAATCGAAGCCGAGAAGGTTGATCAAGCTACCTACTTAAAGACAGCAAGGATTGATGTCGTTGAGCTATCCAAGTCAGCTCGTCTATATATGGAGAACCAAGCCCGAATGTGTGGAGCGTAACCCCTTAAATATAACATCATGTAAGAGGAGCAATCCTCATCAACTTTAACTCTGACAAGGAGAATAATATGAGCATGGCATGGGATAACTACCGAGAAGTAATGGCTGACAATGGCTACTTTGATGATGGAATCGTTCGTAGCCATCTCGCGGACTGCGGTTATGACTACGATGACGGTTATTGGTTCGCCACCTTCGTAGATAAAGAGGTGGTTGCTCGAAAGGACCATCCTAAGTTCAACATCAAGAAGGGTCAGAAGCATCGCTTCATTAAGTCTAAGACTATCTGTGATGAAACAGGTGTTAGCTCTTGGGAGGTGTTTCGTAAGAGTCTTGTTTTAAAAACCACACCAGTATTGAGAGGTTAATAATGGAATACGCTTTAATTTGTGGACTAATAGAGGTGGTGATCATTGTAGCTCTAGTGAAAGCTTGGAGATCATAGTGTAACCCCTTAAATATAGACTACTGTAGAGGACAATCAAGTCCACCAACCCATACTCCCAAAGGATAACTAATGAGAGAGATATATGTAATCAGCTATCTTGTAGGCAAAGAAGCAAGACCTAATGGATCTAGTAGCTTTAACTGGTTAGCAACTACCCATGAGGGGAATCCGTTAAGCCTCCACTACGATAGAAGTAGAGCTAAAAAAGATCTTCATTGGGTTGAGGTTTGTGATCCCTCAAAACACTTAGGGATACCTACAGATAGTGATGGAATCGTAGGTATCGACATCGTTGACTTACCAAAATACTTTAAAAGAGAGGTACAATAATGGGACTGGATCAATATGCGTTTACTCGCAAAAAAGACGAGAAGGACACCCCAATCACACAGTGGCGTAAACACGCTAACCTAGAGGGTTGGATGAGCGACTTATACTATGAGAAGGGGGGTGACGCTGAAGTGTTTAACTGCGTTGAGTTATCCCTAGACAAAGATGACTTGTTAAGTCTCAAAGATGTGCATCAAAGCCTTCAAACAGCAACTGGGTCATTTTGGGGGGTGAGTACGAGCTACGATCTTGAACAGACTAGAGTGTTCATCGAGTCTGCAATACAGGCAATAGATGATGGGTATGAAGTTATTTATACATCTTGGTGGTAGTTTATTTATAATTGATCTTATGGAAAAAGAAGTATTCTAAGACTTCCACCAGTCATCGAACGCTCCCCATTCGATCATCTCATATAGATCAGTAGGGATTGACCCGACACAATCATGGTGAAACCACTCACCATTTCGTCTTATACGCCACTTTTTGAGGTCTTCATGGAGGCTAGGCTCTCTCCACCCTAAACCTTCAAAAGAGGCTATAAGACGAAGCGTATTTGAGTTGCCTGTTTGAAGTTGCTTGAGTCTCTTCTTTGGGTGCTTGGATCGACCTATCTTTATCATTCCTGTTTTGCTTGACTGGATGAAGTATAGAGAGTCGCCCTGCTTCTTTTGAAGGCTTTCTTGATTTCTTCTAAGTAGTTCTTCAAGTTTCATTTGTAAACCTTTATAATGAATCATTTGTATTACATTATATTAATAGTTTCTTTATAAGTGATCTTAAGTGATCTCTTTAACCTTAATCAAATGGAGTAATCCCTATGAGAAGATCAGCATCAGAAATTATCCGTAACCTTGAAACAAGAATCGCAAGACTTGAAAAACAAGCAACCCACGTTACAGGTATGGATTTGGAAAACCATATATCGGCAGAAGATAGTTTTGTTGATGTCCTTGAAAGCATAACCAAGCATCTTCCAGGATTTCGAGTCAAGAAATTAACTCGCCCTATTAATACCCTAATGGGAAAGGGTGAAAGAAACATTGGAAGTTATACATTTATAACAAAGGTACAACTTGAGGGAAATGGAATATTTAAACTCACTGTTGAATACTATACTTATGATAACAGATCAAAATTTGTGGACTTTAAAATAGATACCTCTACATCTATTGATCGCCAAGTCATCAGAATAGCAAAAAAGTTGAGCATCATCACACAATGGCAACAACCTAATATTATGCTACACCCATAATATAACAGGTTATTAAAGGTCAAACAATCCTGGCTCAAAACCTAAGAACTTAGGATCTGGTGCTTTGCCTTTTGAAAAAACGAACATTGGCGTACCATGTAAAAGACTCCCTTGGCGTTTGAGGCGTGTTGGTAATGAATAACCAAGTACACCTTCAGGTGTTGCTCCTAGTTCTAACATGAACTTCGACATTGGATTACAAATATTCTGGTACTTAGATGTTGGCTTGATCTTATCTTTGTCCTTTGAATAAAAGTCTTCAATACAGATAACCATACGACCACCCGAATCCAATACATCCCATGCTTTTTGGAGTGATGGATATAGGTATTCCTCTAGCCATTGATCTTTGCTCAAATAGCGATTAAAAGATTGGGTATCATCCTCGCTATACTTCCAATCAATGTATGGTGGAGCAGTGAAGACTAAATCCGCATTTATATTAGCATAATCAACTTCTTCAGAAGGCACACACAAGAACTTAGTATCCTTACCTGTATTACAAAAGTTGTTAATTTGTTGATATGGATAATGGAGTTTACAGTTAGGGTCTACACCAATGTAAGATTCAGCATTACTTGCATGGAATCCAAGTAAGCGACCACCAAATCCTGCGGAAAAGTCCAACACGCTTTTAGCACCAAACATATTAATGATTGCTTTAGCACACAAGGGTCGAAAGAACTTAGGTTCATTTTTTCTTCTATCAATGCCTTTTATTAAGGTTTTTGCGTTTATAGGTACATTGAATTCTGTAAGAAATGGTTTTAACCAGTAAGTTTCTTTTTCCCATAGACTGTAAGTAGAATTGGGAAATCGTGAATGGGTACATTTGAGTCTATGCTTATCCATAAAATGGTGTAAGACTTTTTGACCTGTAGACTTCATTGGGAAAATTAAACTATCCCCTTTGTATTGCATAAAGACGGAACTCGATGCTTTGTCAGAAGCCCAGTTTACAGTATCAAATTGTTTTTTTGATCGAGCTAGATCATCAAAGTCATATTTTAGAGCCGCCTTTGAAAATGTTAGCCACGGAAAATCTAGGTCTGTTTTTTTAATTGCTTGGTAGATTGTGTCTACATATTGTTGAAGAAGTTCTTTTGGGTTTTCTTCTTTAGAAAGTTGATCTTTCATAAAACCAATCATGTCAATATTGATCTCAAGATCACCACAAACATTAATGAATGTTTGTGGTTTTATGTCAAACTCTGGACGATTAAAAAGCATATTTCACCTTTCTAAGGTTGATGTGATGCTTTTCTTATATGATTTGTAGTTGTTTATTTCACATACAAACCATACTTCTGACTGAGGGGTCTTAGATTTAAAGGTCCATAAGGGCATCTAAAGGATCATCAAACACTTCGGTCTTTTTATCTTTGTTCTTGTAGGTGGTGTTCGTTTGGAACTGTAGGGGCATATTGAGAATACGACCATAAGGCCAAGCGATTTGTGCGTCAAACTCTTCAAAGGGAGCTTGATCACGAGACTTGAGGCATTGGTATTTAACCATGCTATTCTCACGCTTATCATCACCATACCAACTTGAGATAACAAGGTCAGCAGAACGCTCTGCTTCATTTGCATAACTCAAGTGAGTGAGGTTGTAAGATCCTCCATTTTTCTCAGCTGATTTATATCCCTCACGACTGATTTGAAATAAACATAAAACAGGAATACCCTCACCTCGATTAAATCCTAGAGATGTCTTTTTAAGATCACGGATGACTTCATTTAAACGATCTGTAGTAGACGCTACCCACTTACGAGGAGATACCAATAAAGCATGGTCAACTACCAACATCTTGAAAGGGGTCTTTTGATAAAGTAGCTCTGCTCTAGTGCGAATGTTTTCAACTGTAAAGTCAAGAACATCTGGGTCAGCAACCTCAATGTGGATTGAACCATATGTTCCTTGCTTCATTCCATTGTCGAGATCTTCAATGACATCTCTCATGTAAGAACGCTCATCTTCTGTGAGCTTACCTTTTTTGATCTTGTCTGGATCAATCCCTGCGTCTGTTTGTCCTTGTTGTATACCTAAAGCGATACGCTTATCTCGGAACTTAGGGTGCATAGAATGATAGACATAGATGATGCGTCTACATTGAGTATAGTGCATTTCAAGAGAGAAATACGCGGTGCTAGTTCCTCCATATACAGATTGATTATAGACCCAATTTAAACTAGAAGTAGATTTGAGGTGTCCTGTAAAAGCAGCCATGATGTAGAGTTCTTTTCTCTTGAACCCTCCGATAGCATTATCAATAATAGCCAATCCCGTTTGTGGAAGAATGTCAGTTTGCTTATTACAAGTGCGTTCATACTCTTGCCAAAAGTCCTCCCCATCCCCTAAGATTTCTCCACCAATACGAGAGCCGAATGTCGGAGTGTTTATCTTAGCAATCTCATTGAGTAGGAAGTTTCCAGCATCTCTTGATCCTTTGATGATCTTCTTTGTTCGACCCTCTTTAATCTCAAGTCCTGTACGAGCGATGACTTTAGCGTCCGCCATAACAGACGCTAACTTGGTCATCCTACCTTCTTCTACTCTTCTCTCAATGAGTGAGATAAAGTCTCCTCGATAAGAGACAGGACGATTAGCGATCTGTTGAATACGATCCGCTTCATCGAAAGACTGATTTTCTTCAAAATGTTCACGGACACTTTGTTGTGATGGGAGATGCCCATGCTTGAGGGTGAAGTCCTCAACATACTCGAACACATTGACTTCAGAAGGTAAGTCAAAGCGTAAGACCGACTCCTTAAGAGAGCAGTAGTTTTGGAACATGAGCTTGGGATCATCGCCTCTAGGCTCATCGGGGAGTATACTTCTTAATATATCACTCATAGTTTGACTCGCTTATGTTGACCCATATTAGATACGCTTTTGGTTCTGGTGGTAGTACGACTTGAAGTCTTTTCATTAAGGTTTATACGATCCCAAGGGTGAATCGTGTCCTCTAAAAGACGACTCCATGCAATATGCCCTTCCTCAAGAGGTTTATCTGGATCAATGATCAACCAAGTAGGCTTCTTGAGGTGTTCTCTAATCTCAATAGTCTCGGTAACAACCTCTGACATAGCCGCGTTTCTTGCCACTTTTGTACCAAGCCGAATGACCATCAGGTAAGGTGCTTCAGCTAGATCATCCAAAGAATAGACCTTTAAGTCTCTTTGGAAGTCAGGGTCTGCTATATCTTTACCTTGAAGCATCATAGAGCCAAGCCAAGCAGACATCAGCGTGTGATCTCCGATGACTTTTACAAAGAGATTAGGATTCCTAAAATTCCCAAGTGCAGATCTTAGGTGTAACCTCAGTTGATCCGTAGTAGCTGTGATTACAAGGTTCTTTTGAAGTTTATTGTTAAGCATAGAACGCTTGCGTATAGGAGCTACACTTAGGTGTGTCCATGCCCTCTCTGCTTGCTCATCAATCGCTTTATCTACAACGCATTCGCATTGAATGGCTTGTGGCATACCCATGTGTCCATTGTCTTTTTGGATATACCCTCGACCACCACATTTTTTACATTCACTCATAGTCTTGCTGACCTCCTTTGGTTATCCATTATATGAATAGGTGATCAACAAGATACATATTACTTGACTTTTATAATATCTCTAGCGTCATCTAGTAGCCCATCAAAGAGATCTGCAATCTCGGATTGACCAACCTCAAGGATAGAGTCTTCTTCCCCATCTTCTTTAAGACGCTTACCCAATACTGCTTCAATGAGGTTCATCTTGGCTTTAAGGGTTTTCATTACCCTCTCATCAATCGTCTTAGGGGCACAGATATGATAGCTATATACTTTATCATGTATAGAACCAATGCGAATCATACGACCAATAATCTGTAAATAATCACCTGCACTCCAAGGGGTGTCATAAAAGACAACCGCTTTAGCAAGTTGTAAGTTCACACCTTCAGCAGCCGCCATTGTAATGAGACAAACTTTGGTTTCACTCTCTGCATCTTGAAATGCCTTTTGACTCTCCACACGCTGATCACCCGATTCTGCACCTGTGATTCGACAAGTCTTGATCTTCTTTGCTTCAAGTTCGGCTTCAAGAATATCTACCATACCCCTAAAGCGAGAGAAGATAATCACCTTTTCACCATTAAGCTCATTATCTAAAATATCAAGTAAGGTTTCCAACTTCCCTGAATCTCCATCACAATCAACAAGTACAGGATGGTTTACGATTTGTTGACAAACTGTAACTGCTGTGAGCTTCGTAACTTCACGCTCCATCAGTTCACCCGTCTCAGGATCAATGTATTCAAGTAGACCTTGAAGAGCTTCTGCATACTTATTCTTTTGAGGTTTACTCAACTCACAATGGACAACTTTAGTTGTAAGAGGGGGGAGTTCTTTTGCAACTTCATGTTTCGGGCGACCTAAAAAGTAAGGGTCGATGTGTTCACGAAACGCTTCAATGTCTCGCTTACGGTGTCCGACTACGATTTTAATACGCCTACGAGATCCTGGTATAGTTTGATCTCTAGTGATACAATACTCACGCATAAAGTGTGTTTTATTCCCAAAGATATGAGGAACTGTAACTTTATAAATAGCCCATGCTTCCATGAGTCTATTTTTAATGATCGTTGCAGATAAAGACCAAACACGCTCGGCTGAACCTGCTAGATGTAGGCAGACTTGGTGAACTTGAGCACGATCATTTTTAAAAGCGGTTGCTTCATCAAAGACCATGACATGACCTGTCATGTTTTGAAGATATTGAAAGTCATTTACCGCCGTTCTATAGCCCATGACCATAGCTTTAGGTCCCTCAAATTCTTGAAAAGCTTTATGGATTTTCTCTCTCTTCTTTTTAGTGCCTAAGCATTTGAAGATTGTTACACCTGTGGTGAACTTATCGAACTCAGATTCCCATTGCCCTACGGCACTCTTAGTCGTGCAAATAATTGCAGGTATCTCTGGTCTTTTATCCCATAAATAAGCGAGGGTTGCGATTACTTGTAAGGTTTTCCCTAGTCCTGTGTCATCTCCAAGAACGAATCGAGGCATGGCTAGTAGGTGAAGTACACCTTGTATCTGATATTGTCTTAATTTTAACTCCACACCATTAGGTAGATGTGTATTAAGCATTTTACAAGCAGGTGGAGTTAGATCCTCTTTAACTCGAATCTCTCTAAGCTTTTCAATTGTAGCAAGTAGTTTCTTATTATCCATATGAGTACACCCCTCCTTTATGGGTGTGGAATGTACTTTATATGATTTCAACCATCAAATAAGTACCTAAGCAATCTTGTATATTCTACATTGAACTCAATGTTTTTAAGCGTTAAAAACTCAACACGAATGGTACGGATCGGTATATCGCCAGATGCGACCCACACTTTTGACCACACTTTACTAGACCAATAAATGTGGCAGTATTTACAGATCTTATAGAGAGTTTTGTACGCTACCTTCTCTTCTTGATAAGTGATGTCCTTCACCTTTTTTTCGTGGTGTATCAAACTAGAAATCTTACCTAAAATACGAGCTTCATTAGACAATCTAAACATATATGTAGGGAACTTACCATAGGTGAACATATACCATACAAGTTGTTCTTCACGCTCTGTTGTTGTGTTGACCTTAATAATCTTAGAGATGTGGTCAAGACCTTTGCTCACAAGTTGGTCGAGTTTACCACTAATCCTTAGTGTTCTTCTTCTGATCTCTCGTTGCTCTTGTTTTGTCCAACTCGCTTTTTTCTTCCTACCTGGAAAATATTCATCGCTTTCTTTTTTACAGTGAGGTGATCCTGGCTTCTTGTATTTACAGTAAATCGACCAAGCAACTGCCCACGCTTTCCCCTCGTCCTTTTCTTTTTGATTCCCCATGATCTCCTCTACCTTATCATGGACATAAGCAGGTACATTCTTGTTTCTATCTTTTTTATCACCCTCTGCGTGACGCATCGGGGAGAAAGACGAATACCCGCCATAAGATTTTTCATTTGATGTAAATGACATGATACCCTCACATTGTCCTGAATAGCTTG
>ERZ802830.2580-NODE-2580-length-16157-cov-6.06477_pt1 | contig 16157 bp, 12 predicted proteins | sample MGYA00345654_ERZ802830 | MGnify/ENA primary metagenome ERZ802830 (study PRJEB30503, sample SAMEA104212375) | marine metagenome | biome: Westerlies Biome; feature: [SRF] surface water layer (ENVO:00010504) within the epipelagic zone...; material: water...
ATTTGAAGGTGTTTTATATTTAGATAACCACAAATCAATATTATCTTCTGTTAAGTTGTAAGACCAATTTTCAAGAGATTTATTTATCATTTCTTCTGTAAACCAAAGGTTTTCTTGAGATGCTTTTTTAATAGATGTCTTAAAATAATTAAATTCATTTTCACTAATTCCACATTTATATCCTGGCCAAGTATTAAATTTTAATCCATAACTTAAGAAGAAGCCTAATTGAACTAAAGATTCTTTTTGATAAACGTTTTTTCCTTTTTCCATTAACACGACTATATTTGTACAAAATTAACAACGATACTTAGATGGCCATCAAAATTACAGACGAATGTATTAATTGTGGAGCTTGTGAGCCAGAATGTCCTAATACTGCCATATATGAAGGAGGAGCAGAATGGAAGTTTTCTCAAGGGACCTCTGTTAAAGGTCAATACACTGGCATCAACTCAGGTATATCTGTTGATTCGGAACATTCTAATGAACCAGTAGACATGGACATTTATTTTATTGTTACTGATAAATGCACTGAATGTAAAGGATTTCACGATGAACCTCAATGTGCAGCGGTATGTCCAGTAGATTGTTGCGTTCCCGATGAAGACTGGGTAGAAGAAGAAAATTTCTTACTTAAGAAAAAAGACAGTCTTCATAATTCTCAGTAAAATGAAAATATTTTCGGCTCTGTTTTTCTTTACTTTTTTGGGGTATGGTTTTTCCCAGTCTATGGAAAGCTATGAAATTAAGCTAATTGAGAAGTTGGAGAAAGTACATTTTGAAAAAGATTACAATACTTGTATGAATTTGAATGAAGAGTTCAAAACTATTTTAACTACTTCCATTCAAAATAAAGAAGCTTTTACTTACTCTTTCGATAGTCTTTCAAATTTTATGAGCACAACCACATCAAAGGATGGGACTTTTAGAATTTTTAATTGGAATATACAATTAGAAGGACAAAAACAGCATTATGAATGTTGGATCTTACTCAGTGATTTAGACGTTATAAAACTGCAAGATTTTAAAAATAATATCCCAGAAATAGAATATGCTTCTTTAGATGAAAACACTTGGTTTGGAGCATTGTACTATACCATTATTCCCAACAAGAAAAAAAATAAAACAATCTATACTTTATTAGGTTGGGATGGAAATGATATGTTTTCCAATAAAAAAATTATTGAATCTATGTACATTACAAAAAAAAATAAAATTCAATTTGGGCTTCCTATTTTTAATTATCCTGATGGTAAAACCAAAAAAAGAGTCATTTTTCAGTATAATAAACAATCTTACATGTCTTTAAAGCACAATCAAATTAGAAAAGAAGATTACATTGTTTTTGACCACTTAATTCCTTCATCACCTCACTTAAAAGATTTTCCAGATTGGTATGTAACTGATTTAAGCTTTGATGCTTTTAAATGGGAAGAAAGTGAGTGGAACTATAAAAGAGACTTCGATGCTAAATCGCTGAAAATCCTGAGAAGACCTTTTAATGATCCCAATAAATAAGATCATATTTTTTGTTGTTAATAACAGGTAACAAAAAGTTAATAAAATAAACCTCAAACATTATATTACAATTGAAATAATTTCACACTTTTGTCATTTTAAACATAAAAAATATATGTCAAAAGTTCATAATTTTAGTGCAGGACCTTGTATACTTCCTGATGAAGTATTTCAAAAATCAGCAGAAAGTATTTTAAATTTCAATAATTCTGGTCTTTCTTTAATAGAAATATCCCATAGAAGTAAAGACTTTGTGGAAGTTATGGAAGAGGCTATAAAACTAGTCAAAGAAATTCTTGAAGTGCCAGAAACTCACGATGTCCTTTTTTTACAAGGTGGAGCAAGTTTGGGTTTCTTAATGTCTGCTTACAATTTAATGGGAAAGTACAAAACTGGTGGTTATTTAGTAACAGGATCTTGGGCAAAAAAAGCTGCTAAAGAAGCTTCATTTATGGGAAGTTCGTTAATCGTTGGCTCATCTGAAGATAAAAACTTTAATTATATACCTAAAGATTATGAAATTGGTGATCATATGGATTACTTTCATGTTACCTCAAATAACACCATTTTTGGAACTCAAATTAAAGAATTTTACAACGGAACTGTTCCCTTAGCTTGTGACATGTCATCTGATATTTTTTCAAGAAAAACTGATATTCAAAATTTTGACCTTATCTATGCAGGTGCACAAAAAAATATGGGGCCAGCTGGAACTACCTTATACATATTCAATAAGGACATTCTTGGTAAAAGTTCTGTTTCCATACCCACAATGCTAGATCTTAAAACTCACTCGGATAAAGATTCAATGTTTAATACTCCACCAGTTTTTGCCGTTTATGCTTCAATGTTAACTTTAAAATGGCTTCAAAATAATGGAGGACTTGATTTTATCGAAAAACAAAATGAGAAAAAAGCAAATTTAATTTACAATCAAATAGATAATAGTTCTCTTTTTAAGGGAACTGCGAATCTAGAAGACAGAAGTACTATGAACGTTACTTTTACACTTGAAAATGAAGATTTAAATGAAACATTTAACAATATGTTATCGGATGCCAAAATAAATGGACTTAAAGGTCACAGATCTGTAGGTGGATTTAGAGCTTCTATGTATAATGCAATGCCTATTGAAAGCGTTCAGGTATTGGTAGATGTAATGAAAGAATTAGAAACAAAAAAAGGTTAATTATGAAAGTTTTAGCAAATGATGGTATTTCAGCTTCGGGAATAAATAAGTTAGAGAATTCAGGATTTGAAGTAATAACTGAAAAGGTAAACCAATCCGACTTAATTGAATTCATAAATAACCAAAATATTGAAGTTATTTTAGTCAGAAGTGCTACTCAAGTTAGAAAAGACATAATAGATAATTGCCCATCCATCAAAATTATTGGAAGAGGCGGAGTTGGCATGGATAACATTGATGTAGCCTATGCCAAAGAAAAAGGAATTGAAGTCATCAATACACCAGCTGCATCTTCACAATCTGTTGCTGAATTAGTAATGGCTCATCTTTTTAGTATTTCTAGGTTTGTTTTTGATTCCAATAGAAGTATGCCTAAAAATGGTGAAAGTGACTTTAAAATATTAAAAAAGAAATATGCAAAAGGAATTGAGTTAAGAGGAAAAACTATTGGGATAATTGGTTTTGGAAGAATTGGGCAATTTACAGGTAAATATGCTTTAGGAGCAGGAATGAATGTAAAAGCATATGACCCATTTATGAAAAAAGCCGTTATTGATATAGATATTGCCCATCAAAAAATTCATGTGCCTATTGAAACTTGCTCCTTGAATGAGCTACTAACAACATCAGATTTTATAAGCCTTCATGTTCCCATGCCTGAAGATGGCAAGCCAGTATTAGGTCTAAACGAATTTGAAGCTATGAAAAATGGTGTAAGAATTGTAAATGCTGCAAGAGGAGGAGTTGTTGATGAAGACGCTCTCATTGAGGCTATTAATTCTGACAAAGTAAGCTTTGCTGCACTCGATGTTTTTGTTGGAGAACCTCATCCCTCAATTGAAATACTAAAAAATCAGAACATATCTTTAACCCCTCACATTGGAGCTGCAACAAGCGAAGCACAAGACAGAATTGGAATAGAACTAGCAGATAAAATCATAAATTTTTACAACCAATAATTTTTGGTAAATTGCCATAATGGCTAATATAATTCCTTTTAAGTCTGTACGACCTTCTAGAAACAAGGTTCATCAACTGTGTTCTAGGCCTTTTTACACCTACAAAAAGAGTCACCTTAAAGCCAAATTAGAAAGTAATCCTTACTCATTTTTACACGTTATAAACCCAGAATATAATAAAGTCAGCAAAACAAAACCTAATAGCTTTGCTAGATTCAAACTAGTAAAAGAAAAATACGAAATTTTTAAAAGGAAAAATTACTTAATTAAGGATCAAAAACCTCAATTTTATATTTATAGGCAGACCACAGAGTACGGGATTTTTAAGGGGATTATTGCAGGAGCTAGTGTAAAAGATTATGAAAATAATCTGATTAAAAAACATGAAAATACCATTCATAAAAGAGAAAATATTTTTAAAAATTATCTAGAAGTCACAAAATTTCACGCTGAACCCGTATTATTAGCCTATAACCCAACAAAAAAAGTTCAAGAAATTATTAATAAAGTCATTTTAGAAAGACCAGAATATAAATTCGCTACTATAGATAAAAAAGATCACGAGTTGTGGTTAATAGGTAAACAAAGTCATTTAAAAGAAATTATTGAAGAATTCAAGCTTATTAACAACATCTATATTGCCGATGGACACCATAGAATAGCATCTTCTTTGCTTTACCAAAAAAACAACCCAAAAAGCATTCTTAATAATTATTTTTTATCTTTTTTTATCGACCAAAATGATTTAAAAATATTTGAATATAATAGAATCATAAAAAATATCTCCCATTTCGATGAGATTGAATTTTTAAATACACTAGAAAACAATTTTAAAATTGAAAGTTTAGTAAACCATCAAGCACCAAATTCTAAAGAAGAATTAAGCATATATTTTAATAAAAAATGGTATTTAATTAAAGTGAAATCTGAAAAAATTTTTGGTGATTTTAAAAGTCATTTAAATAGTCAAATTGTTTCTGATTTAATACTTAAAGACATTTTCAAAATTAATCATTCAGATTCCTATAAAAATATTGAATACATCAAAGGAAATCAACCCTTAAGTTTTTTAGTTAACAGAGTAAATCTATTGGGAGATAGTATTGGGATTCAACTATATCCTCATGTTATTGAAGAAATAACTTCGATGGCAGATATGGGAGAAAACATGCCTCCTAAAAGTACGTGGATTGAACCTAAACTTAGAAGTGGTCTTACTATTTACGAATATTAATTCACTAATTCTTTAACCTTATCTGCTGCATCTTTAAGAGTTACAGCTGAATGAACGTTGAGTCCCGAATTATCTATAATATTTTTGGCTTCAATAGCATTGGTTCCTTGAAGTCTTACAATAATTGGTACAGGAATATTTCCAATACTTTTATAAGCCTGTACAATACCATTAGCTACTCTATCACATCTAACTATGCCTCCAAAAATATTAACTAAAATACCTTTAACATTAGAATCCTTTAGGATGATGTTAAATGCTTTTTCTACTCTATCAGCATCTGCAGTTCCACCAACATCCAAAAAATTAGCAGGATCTCCACCGCTTTGCTTAATTATATCCATTGTTGCCATCGCTAATCCGGCACCATTTACCATACATCCAATATTTCCATCTAGATTTACAAAGTTTAAACCTGCTTGGTCTGCCTCAACATCTGTTGGATCTTCCTCTGAAAGATCTCTTAATTCAGCATATTCTTTATGTCTAAAGAGTGAATTGTCATCCAAACTAACCTTAGAATCAACAGCTAGAATTCTATCGTCACAAGTTCTCAACACGGGATTTATTTCAAATAAAGAAGCGTCACATCCTTCATAAGCAGAATATAGAGAATAAACAAATTTTGTCATTTCTTTAAAAGATTTGCCACTTAGCCCTAAATTAAAAGCAATTTTTCTACACTGAAATCCAGTGATACCTACTTTTGGATCAATTTCTTCTTTGAAAATTAAATGAGGGGTTTTTTCAGCAACTTCTTCAATATTCATTCCTCCTTCAGTTGAATACATTATAATATTTCTACCCGTTTCTCTGTTCAGTAAAACTGACATATAAAATTCAGATGTTTTATCAAAATCCGGAGCATATGCATCTTCTGCAATCAAAACTTTGTTTACTTTTTTTCCTTCAGCAGTTGTTTGAGCGGTCACTAAATGGCCTCCTAAAATTCCTTTTACTTTTTCCTCCAATTCATGAATACCTTTAGCTATTAAAACCCCATGAGACCCCGTTTCTTTTACTGTACCTTTTCCTCTACCACCAGCGTGAATTTGCGCCTTTACAACAAACCATTCTGTTCCGGTTTCTTCATTTAATTTTCTTGCTGCTTTTAGGGCTTCACTAGCTGAATGAACCACTTTTCCTTCTTGAATAGCAACTCCATAACTTTTGAGTATGTCTTTGCCTTGATATTCATGTAAATTCATAAGATTGCTTAATTTTTAAGTAAATGTAAAAATTTGTATTAATGATTACTTTACTTAAATGAAAATTATTACAATGAAATTAAATTTTATTTATAAATAAATTTAAACTACTTACTTTTATAGAATGATTAAAGGCATTCAACTGCACAAAAAATTTAATGACTTGCATGTTTTAAATGGAATTGATATTTCAATTGCAGAGACAGAAATAGTTTCTATTGTTGGTAAAAGTGGTGCTGGAAAAACAACTTTACTTCAAATTTTAGGAACTCTTGAAAAACCATCAAGTGGAAAAGTATTATACAATGAAAAAAATGTTTTTGATTTAAATGAAAACGAGTTAGCAGATTTCAGAAATAAAAATGTAGGTTTTGTTTTTCAATTTCATCATCTTCTTCCTGAATTTACAGCATTAGAAAATGTTTGTATTCCAGCATTTATTTCCAAAACATCTCAAAAAATTGCAATAGAAAAAGCAACATATTTACTAGACCAAATGGGTATAGCAGATAGACTTCAACACAAGCCGACTGAACTCTCAGGAGGCGAACAACAAAGAGTCAGCGTTGCAAGAGCATTAATAAATGACCCAAAAGTGATCTTAGCTGATGAGCCTAGCGGAAATTTAGATTCAAAATCTGCTGAAAAACTTCATGAGCTTTTTTTTAAGTTAAGAGAATTAAATAATCAATCCTTTATTATTGTTACTCATAATAACAAACTAGCTGATCTAGCTGATAAAAAAATTATTATCAATGACGGAACTATAGACTAGAAGGACGGACAGGACAAAGTTCTAAAGGTCTTTTTCTTTGGAGCACAATAAACCTTTAAAGCAATAGATAGTTCATGTGAACCTCCTGAATAGGCCCCCAATTGTGAAGTAGTTAAATCATAACTATAGCCAATCCTTAGTACTTTAGTATCCATACCCAATGTTATTATAAACGAATCTCCTTCTCTGTACCAAGCACCCACAACATAGTTACCTTTTGTGTAGTATAAACCAACATTTAGTTGTTGGAATTCGCCCTGTTGAACAAAAAGAATACTTGGTGACAATGATTCATTTTCTTCAGTAAAAATTGACTTTGATCCCAATGAAATTTCAGTACCCATATGAACAGTATATCTTCTGTCTAGAATTGATTTATCATTAGATGTTCCTCTGTTCAAAGAGATTTCTGGCTCTGTTAGGTGGTGAGAGGCTATGCCAAAATAAAAATTGTCAGTATATCCTAATAAGCCTGCTGAAAAATCAAAAATATTAACAGGAGCTGGGTTTGAAAGAATATCATTTGAAGAAAATACAAACCCTCTCCTGGGGTGAATCATATCACCAAATGTTAAATTATTTTTATCTACGGATTTTTGAATATAAGTTCCTTGCATTCCAAAATTAAGCGTAAATTTTCTTGTTAAATGCTGATGATATGAATAAACAAAACTCGCTTCGTTAGATTGTAAGGTTTTGGCAATCTGATCGCTCAATAAAACAATACCTAAACCACCTTTTAAAGCATCAACATATTGGTCATAAGTGATTGAGGTAGTAATAAAATCACCTGAGAATCCAGGCCATTGATTTCTATAGTTAGATACAATCCTAGGACATTTATTACTTCCCGTAAAAGCTGGATTTAAGTAAACTGGATTGGAATAAAACTGAGTGAAAATAGGGTCTTGTCCATAAGAATAGAAAATTGTAGAGAAAATAATAGCAATAACTATCCAGATAATTCTAAAATTATTAGTTATAAAAAAGTATTCTCTTTTCATATTAGTATTATACTCTAAAAAAGAAATTTAGTTATAGATAAGCTACTAAAATTAATAACATTATCAAAAAAGTTGAAAATAAAGTCCTTTTTTTAGAAAAATAAAAATTTGATAATCAATTGATATAAACTATATTTATGATAATGTATTTACTACATTATATAAATTGGATTATTAATAAAATTTAAAATCTTTTAAAATGAGTGATTTCCCTTGGTTAGAAAGTTATCCTGATTTTGTTTCTCCAACTACAGAAATAAATTATCAAAACATTGTTGAAATTTATGATCAATCTATAAAAAACTACGGTACAAATGTTGCCTATAAAAATATGGATGTTGAACTTACTTACAATGAAATTGATCAACATGTCAATACTTTAATTTGGTTTTTTCAAAATCAAACCAATCTTAAAAAAGGTGATAAAGTAGCACTTCAAATGCCCAATTTATTACAATATCCTGTAGCTATATTTGCCTGTTTGAAAGCTGGTTTAGTGGTTGTTAATACCAACCCATTATATACTGCAGATGAAATGTTACATCAATACAAAGATTCTGGAGCTAAAGCAGTAATTATAGTTGAAAACTTTGCTTTTAATCTTGAAAAAATTCTTTCTCAAACTGCAATTGAAACAGTAATCACAACAACTATAGGTGACTTACTGGGATTATTTAAAGGTAATCTTATAAATTTTGTTATCAGGAATTTTAAGAAAATGGTTCCTTCATACTCTCTTCCTGGAAGCATCCCATTAAAAAATATATTAAAAGAAAATAGTGGTAAAAAAGGAACTTCTATAACCATTAATAACAATGATACTGCATTTCTACAATACACTGGAGGAACAACGGGCGTCTCTAAAGGAGCAGAATTATCTCATGGAAATATTTGCGCCAATGTTTCACAAGTGGAGTCTTGGATTGGTAATAATATAGACGAAGGAAAAGAAGTCATTATAACTGCACTTCCACTTTACCATATTTTTGCTCTTACTGCTAATTGTTTTACTTTCTTTAGGTATGGATCAAAAAATATATTAATAACCAATCCAAGAGATATGCCTAAATTCTGTGCAGATCTTAAAAAGAATCCTTTCACCGCAATTACAGGTGTAAATACACTTTTTATTGGTCTTATGAATCAAGAAGTTTTTAAAAATTTAGATTTTTCTAAAATGAAGTTAGCTCTTGGAGGAGGTATGGCTGTTCAAGATGTGGTTGCAGAACAATGGGAAAAACTTACTGGATGTGCGTTATTGGAAGCGTATGGACTTTCAGAAACAAGTCCGGCAGCTACCATTAATCCTTGGAATGGAAAACATCAAATTGGCTCCATTGGATTACCACTACCTAATACTGATATCAAAATATTAGACGACAACATGAAAGAAGTCAAAATTGGTGATCCAGGAGAAATTGCTATAAAAGGTCCCCAAGTGATGAAGGGCTATTGGAATCGTCCTGAAGAAACCAAAAAATCTATGCATGGAGACTATTTCTTAACTGGAGATGTAGGAACCATGGACGAAAAAGGATTTTTTAAAATTGTCGATCGAAAAAAAGAAATGATTTTAGTTTCAGGTTTTAATGTTTACCCTAATGATGTTGAAAAAGCTATTTCAGAAAATCCAAAAGTTTTAGAAGTTGGAGTTAGAGGAGAAAAAAAGGAAGATGGAACTGAATTTGTAAGAGCATTTATTGTGAAGAAAGACCCCTCATTAACAGAAGAAGAAGTAATCAATTTTTGCAGAGAAAAACTTACAAATTATAAAGTTCCAAAAAGCATAAGTTTTAGAGAAGAATTACCAAAATCCAACGTAGGTAAAATTTTAAGAAGATTATTAGAATAACAAAGGAGCGTTTATGTTTGAATAACTCCTGTCTTATAATCCTCAATAACTGAATTATTATTGGCAGCCTCAATTCCCATAGAAATCCACTTTCTAGTATCTCTTGGATCTATAACTGCATCTAACCATAATCTTGATGCAGCGTAATATGGTTTAATTTGCGAATCGTATTTAAGCTTGATATTTTCAAACAGCTCTTTTTCTTTTTCTTTTGAAATTTTTTCTCCTTTAGATTTTAATGAAGCTAATTCAATTTGAAGTAGCACCTTTGCGGCTTGTTCTCCACCCATTACTGCTATCTCTGCTGTGGGCCAACCAACAATCAATTTTGGATCATAAGCTTTTCCACACATGGCATAGTTGCCAGCTCCATAAGAATTTCCCATTATTATAGTGAACTTTGGGACAATAGAGTTGGCCATAGCATTAACCATTTTTGCACCATCTTTTATTATCCCGCCATGTTCAGACCTACTTCCTACCATAAATCCACTCACATCTTGGAAAAAAACTAGTGGAATCTTTTTTTGATTACAATTCATTATAAATCTTGATGCTTTATTAGCGCTATCGCTATATATGACTCCACCAAATTGCATTTCAGATTTACTATTTTTTACTACTTTTCGTTGATTAGCTACTATTCCAACAGACCAACCATCAATTCTGGCATAAGCACATACTATGGTTTTGCCATATTTAGCTTTATATTCAGTATAATCACCATTATCAACAAAAAATTTAAGAATTTCTTTAACATCATAATTAGTGGATCTTTGAGAAGGAAAAGTACCGTAAAAGTCCTCTATATTTAAAATTGGTTTTCTACTCTCAATTTTATTATAGTTTAATTTTTCACTTGTTGTTATTTTACCTATTATATCTCTTATTGTTGATATACACGATTGATCATCTTTAGAAATATAATCCGTTACTCCGCTTATTTCGCAGTGAGTTTTTGCTCCACCTAATGTTTCATTATCAATTATTTCTCCAACAGCTGCTTTAACAAGATAAGAACCTGCTAAAAATATGGTGCCAGTTTTGTCAACAATTAGAGATTCATCACTCATTATGGGTAAATAAGCTCCACCAGCAACACAACTTCCCATAACTGCAGCTATCTGGGTAACTCCAGAAGCACTCATTTTAGCATTATTTCTAAAAATTCTACCAAAATGTTCCTTATCGGGAAATATTTCATTTTGCAGAGGGAGAAAGACACCTGCACTATCCACTAAATAGATAATAGGAATTTTATTTTCCATTGCTATTTCTTGAGCTCTTAAATTTTTCTTTCCAGTAATCGGAAACCATGAACCAGCTTTTACTGTTGGATCATTAGCAACTATTACACATAATTTTTTATTGATATAACCCATGACAACCACTACCCCACCTGCTGGACATCCACCATATTCTTCATACATTTTATAACCAGCAAAAGCACCAATCTCAATTGAGGAACTTTCTTTATCTAATAACCGACTCACTCTTTCTCGTGCAGATAATTTGCCTTTTGCCTTTTGCTTTTTAATTTTTTCTTTACCGCCTCCGAGATAAATCTCATTTAAATTTTTATTCAAATTAGAAATCATCAACTTAATTTCATCTTCATTTTTGTTAAAAGCAATATGTTTTTCAGACGAACTCATAGAGCATAAAGTTACAACAACTTTTATAGCTAATATAACTTATTCAAAATGTTATAATGTAGCAATTAAACTATATTTGAAATAAATAAAGTTGATGAGAATAGGAATAGTATTGTATCCTACTTTTGGAGGAAGCGGAATTGTAGCTACAGAGCTAGGTAAAGAACTGGCTAAAAAAAATCATGAAATCCATTTTATAACCTATACTGAGCCAGTACGTCTTGGAGAATTAAGAAAAAATATTTTTTATCATGAAGTAACTACATCAGATTATCCTCTTTTCAAGTATACGCCTTATGAACAGGTTTTGACAAGTAAGTTAGTAGATGTTGTAAAATTTGAAAAATTGGATTTACTTCACGTTCATTACGCAATACCGCATGCCTCAGCTGCATACATGGCACAACAAATTCTAGCTGATCAGAATATTAAAATACCATTTATAACCACCCTACATGGTACAGATATAACTTTAGTTGGAAAAGATCCTTCTTTTGAACCAGTAATCAATTTCTCCATAAATAAATCAAATATGGTGACTGCTGTTTCTGAAAGTCTTAAAAAAGATACCAATGCACTTTTTAAGATTAAAAATAAAATTGAAGTTGTTCCTAATTTTATTTGTATTAATGAGTATAAACTTGAAAATAACGATTTCTACAAAAAAAGATTTGCTCCAAACAATGAAAAAATTATTTGCCATATTTCAAATTTTAGAAAAGTTAAAAGAATCGAAGATGTATTATTGTCATTCGAAATAATTTCAAGAGAGGTTGACGTAAAGCTAATTCTTGTTGGCGATGGTCCAGAAAGATCTGTTTTAGAAAAGATATCTCGAGAATCAAAATTTAAAAATAATATTTTCTTTTTAGGTAGTTTAAAATCCACTAAAGAGGTGCTCAATATTTCAGATTTATTCTTTCTTCCATCCTCAACTGAAAGTTTTGGATTATCTGCTTTGGAAGCAATGGCATGTAGTGTTCCAGTTATTTCTACACAAACTGGTGGAATTCCGGAAGTAGTAATAGATGGTGAGAGCGGTTTTTTAAGTAAGGTGGGTGATGTTGAAGAAATGTCCAGAAATGCCATAGATATATTATCTATCGAAAATAAATTATCATTATTTAAAGAAAATGCATTAAAACAAGCCATGAAATATGATGTAAAACAAATATTACCTAAATACGAAAAAATATATGAAAAGTGTGTTAATGATTACTTAAGTAAATGAATCCAAAATTCATCTCTTACAGGATTTGAAATTCTATTGCCATCATCATCATATGTACTTCCAAATGTTCCATCCATAATAACTAAATAAACTCCCTCTCCGCACTGCTTTCCATCTTCAAATGTTCCATCCCATTCAAAATTTGGATCCTGTGAAGTATATATTAGTTGTCCCCATCTGTTATAAATTTTAACTTCCATTACATCATAACATGGATCATCCTTACCAGCTAGTTTATAAGTATCATTAACACCATCTGAATTGGGAGTAAAAATATTTGGAATATCTTTGATTACACCAGTAGGAGGTTCAACGGTTACATGAGAAGAAGCTACAGCAGTATCTGAACCACAAACAGTAGAAAAAGCTCGGTAATTTAAATCAAATTCTTTTTGAAAAACATCATCACAATCAGTTACCCAACAAAATCTTAAGGCTACTTTTTGAACAGCAGAAGAAACATTACCAACATGAGAATAACCAACCATAGAAACCGTATTTCCAATACTATCATTAAAATTTTCATAATAATACTCTCCCGAAGAATTATTATAAAATGGTGGTACAAATGAAGAATCAAAATCAAAGTTACCAGAAAAAGGCTCAATGGATAATGTATCGGAAAAATTGAGGGTATCTTCTGCATATAAATCCATACACATAGTATCTTCAAGAGATACAGAAATATTTGAAGGGATGTCTAAACAGGTTGGAGCAGGTTTCTTATTAACATTAACACTTAACTCTTTAATTACTTGGTTATAACCACTACAATCAACAGAATAAGAATCCATATTGATAAAAAAAGTAGAATCAATTCCTTCACAAGGTGCTTCCCAGCAATATCTCATAAATAAATCTCCAGTTGTTCCAAAATAACCACTGTTATTTAAATTAAGATTGAAAAAGACTGAATCCCCAATAATATTATTCCAATCTTGGTAGATGAAATTGGTATTGCCTGAGGCGTAGGCAACTGGTTGCATATAAGAACCTTGTAAATCAAAAGTAGTTGATGTTAATTTGAGGTATAACGAATCAAGTGGGTCATTAGTAATCACCTCTATATCAAAACAAATACTGTCTTTTACATAAACATCTACAGAAAAAGTATCTAATGACGAACTAGAGGGATCATCATTAATTGAAATTGAGGGTGGATTAGCCAAAACACAAGCTTCTGACTTATACTGAGCATCTCTTCTAACTTCCCCAATTTTAACTCCATTTCTATATTCTTCTACCCTAACTGCAAAAGCAAAATACCCAAAAATTGAAGGGCAAGCAGTAATTTCACCTGTTGCAGAATTTATAGACATCTGTGGAGATCCTCCGATAGAATTAAACTGATTATAGCCAGGAGCATAATTGCAACTTGGATAAAAAGGATATGCACCTCCACCAGGTGCAGAATTACCATTGTTAGGGTTTGTTCCATCGTCAAGTGGAGGAACTAATGAGAAAACTAAAGAGTCACCGTCTGGTTCTGTAACTGGCCATGTAAAAAATTTAGTATTATTTACACAGAAATAAGCATCATTGGGATAACTCCCAAAATCAGGAGTTGAGTTTTGACCTAAACCAGGATCTGGTATAATTGCTAAAATTGAAATCCCATCTGATGTTGGATTGAGCAGATTATTTACTAATCCATTTCTACAACAAGTTTCATAATGCAAATAATAACCCATAGAAAAATTGGGTAATGTTACAGGAGTTAATCCATTATAAATTCCTTCTTCAATTCTAAATACTGATGGATTAGGGGTAAAACATGGATCACCTAAAGGGACAATAGTTCCATTACCATTATTTAAATAAAGCGTTTTAATAGTTTGAAGGTTGTTGGTTCCAAGTTGGTAGATACCTATGGTAACTGATGAAGGCATAGACACAATTCCATTAACATCATCTCGATATAACCTTAATTGAATATCATAAACACTAGAATTGGGACCATTATTAGTCATAGTCACTTTAAAATCTCCACCAACAAGGTGTGTAGCATAGATATTTGAAGAACTAAGTGAAAATAGCAGAACAACAAAAAAACATATATTTTTTATAATAATTATTCTCATACAGATTAAAATCGATTGTAAAACTAATTTATTTATAGATAAAATCAAATTTCTATTTGGTAACTATTTTTTCTAATAAAATGAAATCCAAAAAACAAGTTATATATGTAAATAATAAAAATTATTAGATATAATTAAAATTAGGTTTTTTAAATTACTTTTATTCAACATGAAAAAAGCCCTTATTTCTCAAATGCTTAATGCTTTATGGCTTCCAAGGTTAATTGAAGAAAAAATGCTTATTCTTTTAAGACAGGGTAAAATATCAAAATGGTTTTCGGGTATTGGTCAAGAAGCTATTTCAGTTGGGGCAACATTATCAATGAATGATAATGAATTTATATTACCTATGCATAGAAACTTAGGAGTTTTCACAACAAGAAATATAAATTTATTTCAATTATTTTGTCAATTTCAGGGTAAAAAAGAAGGTTTTACAAGTGGTAGAGATAGGTCTTTCCATTTTGGAACTATGAAGCATAAAATTGTGGGTATGATTTCTCATTTAGGTCCTCAATTAGGAATAGCTTGTGGAATTGCTTTAGCAGAAAAAATTGAAAAAACCAATCGATCTACTTTAGTGTTTAGCGGAGATGGCGGAGCTAGTGAAGGAGATTTTCATGAAGCTTTAAATGTGGCATCTGTATGGCAACTTCCAGTAATTTTTGTTATTGAAAATAATCAATGGGGTCTTTCAACTCCTTCCAAAGAACAATTTAATTGCAAGCAATTTATTGACAAGGGAATTGGATATGGGATGAAAACAGAACAGGTAGATGGAAATGACGTGATAAAAGTTTATGAATGTATAAATCAAGTAAAACTATCTCAAAAGAAAAATCCTGAACCATTTCTTGTAGAAGCCTTAACATTTAGAATGAGAGGACATGAGGAAGCTTCTGGAACTAAATATTATCCTGAAGGATTACAAGAAAAATGGAGAAAAAAAGACCCAATTTTAAGACTGGAAAATGAAGCTATAAAAGAAAATCATTTTTCTAAAAAAGAGATACAAGAGCAGAAATCAGCTATTAAAGATAAAATAAATAAAGCTTGGCTTGAGGCTTACTCAACAGCTTCATTAAAAGCAGATTTAAGTACTGAGCTTAAAGATATTTATAAAAATTACAATAGTGAAAGCTCACGTACAACAAAAAATAAAAAAGAAATGAGGTTTATTGATGCCATTTCTCAAGGATTATTTCAAGGAATGGAAAAATTCGATAACTCAATTATAATGGGTCAAGATATAGCAGAGTACGGAGGAGTATTTAAAGTTACTGATGGATTTCTAAAAAAGTTTGGCACAGATAGAGTGAGAAATACCCCGCTATGTGAATCTGCCATTGTTGGTACGGCTTTAGGTCTTTCTCTCAAAAATAAAAAAGCAATAATGGAAATGCAATTTGCTGATTTTGTTACTGTTGGTTTTAATCAAATTGTAAATA
>ERZ802830.2583-NODE-2583-length-16150-cov-13.8475_pt1 | contig 16150 bp, 11 predicted proteins | sample MGYA00345654_ERZ802830 | MGnify/ENA primary metagenome ERZ802830 (study PRJEB30503, sample SAMEA104212375) | marine metagenome | biome: Westerlies Biome; feature: [SRF] surface water layer (ENVO:00010504) within the epipelagic zone...; material: water...
AACAGTGTCATCCAACCCATGCCATTCAATCATAATTGACAATGCCTTGTGCTGAGGACGGCCCATCATTGCATCGAGAAGCTCCGCATCAAAGGTTTTCCCTCGACGACGTAATAAATCGGTCCCTACTTCCTGGTAGAGTTCTTCTGTATTCACGAGTAGGCCATCAAGATCAAAAACAGCAGCGCGGATGTCAAACGGTGATCCCTCAAAATCTTTGGCCATTTTCTTTCCTTGAGTGGTGAATGTTTTTTCATCCCTAGATCATGAGATACCAAGCCATCAGTCCAGCCAATAGACGGCCTTAAATGTGTTGAAGTATCAGGTTTCTACCGGTACTGGTGACGATGAGACACTATTTGGTACGAAAACAGCAAGAAACGGTGTTTTCTGCTCCTTGCAGCACTCGACGTCGGGTCGTACAACGTAATCTTTAAGAATCGTACTGTAGATTCAATTGACGTAGGGGTACCCAGATTTATGACTGCAGTGAGTAGTTCGTTGGCAATTCTCCTTCAATCAAAAGACGCGAGTGATACTGTCAAAAAGGCTTTGGGTGCTGGGCAAATCATTTCCCGACTATCACCTACATTAGTGCCATCTACACGTATCCGCTTCAGAAAGATGACTGCAGATGAGTTGGTTATCTCTGCAGAAGCCGCAGCAAGTGGCTATCCAGTTGAAAATACCGACCCTGAACCGCTTGTAGCACTTCGCTATTTCGTCCCAGATGTCCACGAAGATTTGCCCATGAATGGAAGGAACACCTAAATGTCTTACGCGAGTCCAAAACTTCATAATGCAATGTGGCCAGGCCTTGTCGGAAAGGGGACTGACGAGGGTCAGGAGCCACCGATATCGTTGGACCGAATGTTGGAGCTCACAGCAGCAGCAGAAGTCGATGGCCAGAAATTTGATGGAATTGACTATTTCCTTTTCTTACCACATACCAATCCCGAAGCGACCGATGACGAACTCTTCAAGATCGCTGATAAAATCGCGAGTCATGGTTTTGCAGTTGGCTCACTCGTAGCACCAGTTTGGCCAGGTACAGTTGGCGATTCGGCAATGGGTGATGCTGAGTCACGAGAAAAGTTCTTGTCAGCGGTGAAAATGGCGTGTCGTATCGCCAGAGTATTTGAGCAGCACGGAGTCAGGAAATATGGCGTCATCCGTATAGACTCAGCCGAGTTTGGTGTTGCCAAGTGGCGAGAAGATGCCAAGGCAGGTACAGCAAGAATAGTTGAGACCTTTAAAGAGGCTGCTCGCATCGCTGCCGATAATGGACAGAGGCTTGCAGCAGAGGGAGAGATCTGCTGGGCCGGCATGCATTCGTGGCGAGATATGCTTGATGTTCTTGAAGGAGTTGGTATGCCGGAAACGCTTGGATTTCAGGCTGACTTGGCACACACCTATCTCTATATGCTCGGCTGTAACGCCCCCGAGCATGCCTTGGTCAATTCAGATTGTACAACTGAAGAGTTCTACGCTGCATATAAGCAGATGACGGACAAACTGCGACCGTGGACTATTGATTTTCATGTTGCACAAAATGATGGTGAAATTCATGGAGCTGGTTCACACGATAAAACTGGGAAACACTGCCCAGCAGACGACCCCAACGGAAAACTCGACATTGTGAAATGTTCTGGGTACTGGCTTGAGGATGCTTCTTCTCGATGCATCGAACACATCTGCTGGGATGGCTGCATGTTTCCGAATGAAACGCTTGAAAACCCGGCAACATGGAACACAATTCTGAAGACAATGATTGCCGTGCGCGATGCACATGGTTGGAACTAAAAAAGATTGCGAAAGGAAGAGATTGATGGCAAAACCACTCCGTATTGGCATGATTGGCTACGGCTTTATGGGTCGAGCACACTCCAACGGCTACAACCGTGTGAAGAATTTTTTCGACCTTGAGTATGTACCAGTTCTTCAGGCCGTTGCTGCACGAAATACAGAGAAAGCGCAAGTCTTCGCTGATAAGTGGGGGTATCAACGTGTTGAAAATGATTGGCGAAAACTTGTCGCCTCCGATGATATTGATGTCATTGATATCTGTACTCCGAACAACCTTCATGCTGACATAGCGATAGAAGCAGCCAAGCACGGAAAGGCAATTTTGTGTGAGAAGCCTCTGTCAATGGATACCGCAGAAGGCGAGATAATGTGTGAGGCTGTAGAGAAGGCCGGGGTGCCAAATACGGTCTGGTACAACTATCGAAGAATTCCAGCTGTAACATTCGCCAAACAATTGATTGACGACGGCCGGCTTGGTCGAGTCTTTCATTACAGAGCTGAATTCCTTCAGGATTGGACAATCAGTGCTGATTTGCCCCAGGGTGGTGAAGCGCTTTGGCGGCTTGATGCAAAGGCCGCGGGCAGCGGTGTAACGGGTGATTTACTTGCCCACTGCATCGACACCGCTCTTTGGTTGAATGGATCAGTTTCTGATGTGACGGCCATGACCGAAACATTTGTGAAAGAACGAACGCATCAACTGACAGGTAAAAAAGAGCCAGTTGAAATTGATGACGCCTGCTCGTTTCTTTGTCATTTTGAAAACGGTTCACTTGGTCTTTTTGAGAGCACGCGATATGCACGTGGTCACAAGGCGTTGTATACCTTTGAGATCAACGGTGAAAATATGAGCATCAAGTGGGATCTTCATGATCTTCATCGTTTAGAAATCTTTGACTACAGTGACGAAGGTCCAGAACGTGGCTGGAAGAGTGTCCATGTCACAGATGGGGAGCACCCCTATATGGGCAACTGGTGGGTGCCAGGTCTGGCAATTGGCTATGAGCATTCATTTGTGCATCAGGTAGCTGATTTTTTGACCTGCTACGCAAAGGGTGAACCTTGTCATCCAACCTTTCGGGATGCACTTGAAACACAACGAGTGTGTGATGCAGTACTTGCGAGCGCGAAAAGTCACGCATGGTCAAAAGTGAATGGCTAGCTGTCGTTTTCATATGAGTTGCTTTGCTGTACGGGTCGCGATAGGCTGATTAGGAAGATTTGGAACGACTTGTTGGGGTGCCGTTGCTCGTGTGATTTTGTTTCCGAGTCGTACTGTTTATGAGCGCAATTTCTGCAGTACGCCGTAATTTTGTGAGAATATTTCAATGTACTTCACAATGTCCTGCCCAGACTGTGATAAAAGCCTCAAAGTTCGTGACGAACTTGTTGGCAAGACCGCACGTTGTCCGCATTGTCGCAGTTCGATAACCGTCAAACGGCCTGAAAAACCGGCAGGTGGTACAAAAGCAGGGCAGGCAACAAAAGAAGGTGGAGTTGCACAAACTCCAGAGTCAGTAGCGCGTGCCCGAGTGCTGTCGGTCACTGCGAATACAAATGTAAACGTAGGACTTTATGCCCTATTTGGTCTCGCAGCCACAGTTGTCTTCTATCTTCTACTTTTACCTTTTGCTGGACCAGCAGATGATCGCTCATATCTGGGCCGTCTCTTCATGGGTGGAGAGGGTTCGACTCTTGCGACCGGCCAGTGGGTTCCATACACAGAAGTATTCTTGTTCTTCTGGGCAGCGACCATGCTCGTTGGCAAGCTTCGAAAGATTCGTCGCCAGCAGCGAGCCATGTTATTTGATGTTCTACCAAGTGATATTGGAGAGAAGATTACAGAAAGAAACCTTGATAAGTTTCTTGAGTACATTAGTGAACTCCCCAAAAATGCCGTCGGCAGTTTTCTTGTCACTCGATGTGTGCGAGGTCTTGAGCACTTTCGTGTCCGAAAAAGTGCGGCTGATACGGCCACGATGCTTTCGAGTCAGTCAGATCTCGATGCCAGCAGTGTCGACTCGAGTTACACAATGTTCCATGTTTTCATTTGGGCGATTCCGATTCTCGGTTTTCTTGGAACTGTTATCGGTGTGAGTTCCGCTGTTGGTGGATTTACCGATACGCTGAGTAGTTCAAGCGATATGGAGTCACTGAAGGTTGGTCTAAAAAGTATTACAGGTGGTCTTGGTACATCATTCGATACCACACTGGTTGCTCTTGCGATGGCGATGATTCTTACATTTCCAGTAAGTGCGCTTCAGAAACTCGAGGGCGACGTTATTGGTGAAGTTGATGAGTACACCAATGAATATCTTTTACGTCGACTTGAAGATGGCAGGAATTCCGAGGATCATCGCCTGCCTTCTGCAAGTCGTAATGACATGCAGGATGTTGTGCAAGCTGCTCTAAAAGTGCATAGGGCAGAGCTTGAGGGCTGGATCGGTCAGCTCAAGACTCTTGGGAAGGGCGTCTCTGCGGATCTCTTTGACTCATGGAAAAAAATCGATGAGAAGCAGACTGAGCGAATTACGCAGACGGAACAGTCATTATCAAATTTTGTTGGAAGACTTGATGGAATGGGTGAGAAACTTGCTGTAAAAGTCGAGGAGGGTTGGAGTAACGCCCACGATCGGCTGTATGAAAAAAATGCCGGACAGGTCGAGCAGTTAGGGAAAATGGTTGAGTCAACACGCGATGAAATAGCAGCCATGGCATCCACTGCGCAGGACGCGAGGGGACGGTCCACTGACCTTATGTCAGAGGCTGCAAGTAGCGTGCAGGAGTACACTCAGTCGCTACAAAAAAGTCTGTCAGAGCTTGCAGAGACAATGGAGCGACTCAATGGTCAAACCATTAATGTTGAAATGATGCAGCGTGGTTGGTTTGGTTTCGGTGGTGGGAAGAAAAAGAAGCCCGAAGAAAATAGTAAAATAAAGTATCGAACCTAAAGTGCTCGTCGATTGTGTCTGTTCATGTGTCCGTGCAAAGTGGCAGGCTGTGTAATCACATGGAATCAATGTCATGGCCCGTAGGAAAAAAAAGAAACAGGAGATTTCACTTTTTCCGTTTCTCGATATTCTGGCATGCGTTATTGGAAACTTGATTCTAATAATTACGGCTGTTGTTCTTGAATCTGTTGACACTGACAAGCTCGCTGATTTATTTCAAAATGAAGCTATACAGAAGCAAACAGAAGAAAATCTCGCGACTATTCGTGGACTTGAGGAAAGACTCGAAAAGCTCAAACAAGACAGCAACTCAAGTGATAGTCGCGTCCAAAAAGCTCAGCAGCAACTGGTAGAAGCGGAACGCGCGCAGCGTGAGGCTAAAGGGCGATTGTTGGATGTGCCGCCGCCACCGCCTCCACCAGATGATGAAGACACTGCAGAGCTCAAGAAAAGAAATCTTGAGATTCAAGAAATTATCGCGGAAATGAAGAGAATTGAAGCAAAGATTGCAGATAAAAAGAAGAAGCCCGATCAGACGATTTCAATTCTTTACGCAAATAAAGGAAGGGGTGGTGTCCGCCGTCCATTTTTTGTCGAAGTAAAAAAAGATAATCTGGTGTTACTTCCAAATGAACTTGACTATAAAAATCTTTTCGACACGGAGAAACCAATCAAGGTGCCTGTTGCCAAAATGGCCGGTGATAAGTCATTCAAGAAGCTACTCGACTATGTTTTGACCCATTTGGGGAAGACAGGGCTTCTTCGAAGACGACGTGATACGATTATCACGTTTCTTGTTCGTCCGGAGGGAGTGAATTCATATCGGGTGGCCAAGAAGGTAGTTGATCAATACGAAAAGACGAATGAAAAGCGGCTTGTTGTTGGCGTTTTACCAAATGGCGCACCCGTGCTGGACGCACTGAGTGGCAAGGCACCTCTGCCTGGTGAGGGTAAAATTCTGCTTGACTGAAGACGTATAATCTCAAGCCAATACTGGCATATACATCAAGGAGTGAATTATGGCTCGACGCAAAAATAACACGTCAGCAACCGGTGCGAACATGGATTCTTTGCTTGATGCTCTCACAAATGTTGTTGGTATTCTCGTGATCGTTCTTGTCGCCGTCCAGCTGTCGAGTCAAGAAGCCGCGAGACGTATGGAAGAGATGATTGCCCAGATCGATCCAGCTGAGCAGGAGCGAATAAAGCAGGCAGCAAAAGATTCAGAGGCAAAGCTAGAAGAAATGAAGTTAGCCCTTCAGACAGAGTCCGACAAGGAGAAAATTGATCCAGAGAAATTACTGGCCATGCTCCAAGATGATATTGCCGCGGCGGAGTTGAAGGCAAAAAAGGATTTGCTTGCGGCTGAGGCAGCAGAGAAGGAAGCAGAAGAAAAAAAACTTGCAGCAGAAAAACTGCGAAGGAGTCTGATGGCTCAACTTGCTACGCTCGAAGAAAAAGAGAAAGAATTTACCGTTGCTAAGACAGACTTGTTAGCAAAGTTGGAAAACATGCCAACTCTCAACGCACCACCTCCTAAAGAAGTTCGGCCACCGACGCCCAAAGATATTCCCCGAAACAAAGACGGGAATGCACTTCTTCAGGAGCGAAAAGTCCTTGTTAGTAATGGAAAAGTTATTCCATTTGTTGACCCAGGCAAGCAAATGGAGACGGCAATCAAAAATCGGTTGAAGATGATCATCGATAAGAACAAGATAAATGTAGGAGAGGGGAACTACATTTCGAATGAAGCACAAGCAATGAAATTGATTGATGAATTCAATAAAGATCCAGCAAAAAATAAATATTTTGATCTGAAACTGGTTCGCGCTGGGAGGCAAATAAGGGTGGAGATTGTTCCGACTGAAGAATGTGGCGAAGAGCCTGAAGAAGCAGTGCGCGGGATTTTTGGAACAGTCCTTCGCAATATGCAGGGAAAATGGTATCTCAGGTACTTAGTTGAACCAGACTCTTTTGAGACGTATATGGCGATGCGAAAGGTGACAGACAGCAGTGGTTTTTATGCAGGCTGGACAATCATTGACCCAGACAGTTACCTCCATAGTCTATCTAGTGGATATAACATTGGAGAAAAGCCACCTCCACGGCCTCCGAGAGACCCTGGAAAGCCGGGGCCTGTGAAGGGTGTTTTGGACTGAGGTCAAAAGGCAATTTCCAGCGAGTCAGGAGTTCGAAGATGAACTTGGGTGACAACCTCGTTGTGAATACCCGGTTTGTCGTCACCATCTTGTTCTGTGTGTCACTGGCTGGTTGTGACACACCACGTGTCACACCTTTCTCAGGTCAAGTCAAAGGTGTGTCGATGACTCCTGGGTTACGAGATGGTGAGGCCATCTCGTGGCTGCCTGCACAGGTGGATGATTATCAAAGATATGTACCTGTCGTATGTAAACATGAAGATGAATTGGTCACAAAACGAATCATAGGACTTGCGGGAGAGTCTATTCGAATTGCGGATGGCGAACTTGTTAAAGATGGAGAGATACTGAGAAAGACTCCTCGCCTACTTCAGCAGTTCGGTCTCATTGTTGACAGGAAGACGGATTCATGGCGAGATGCAACGCAATCATGGAGGCAATTGAACAATACCTGGGTGTGTGAACATGTGAGTCCAAAACACACTGCATGGTTAACGTTTCATCCAGAATTATCACCGGGTGTAGTTCCAGCTATCGATGGCGTGCGTATCTATGATGATGTGTCATGGTTGTCAAAGGAAACCCGACGTCTCAATATAGTTCAAGATGTTGGGATTTCAGTTGTGCTTGATATAGATCTTGATGAAGAGTGCGGGCTGGAGATAGTGGTTGGAAAGAACCAACACATGGCACGACTTGTAGTCAGGAAGCAAGGGCGACTTGCAGTCATTGCAGGAAGGCTTGATGGCCAATTTGTCGTGACGGCATGGCCGATACCTCAAAGTCATCAAGAATTTCTTGAAGGCCACAGTGCTGTCAGCGTGTCTCTTGCCTATGAGGTTCCTAAAGAGTGGTCTGTTGAATCAGAGGTGGCACATGAGGACCATCAGCCGCGAGACGTAGCGTCACTCGGTCTTGGGATCAAACTTCTTACGGAGAGAGAGGAGGTTTCTGCAAAAGAAATCTGCACGGTCACCGCTGAGAAATTACTGGTATGGCGTGATACACAGTGGCTCGCAACGCCAAATAAGAGTGAATGGTCCGTTCCGGTGGGGCATGTTTTTGTATTAGGTGACTGCCCAGCCGCAAGTAGAGACAGCAGGCATTGGGGGCCTCTTCCCATTGATGCGATACAAGGAACGGTTCTCCAGCCGTCACCTGGTGAATTATTTCCTTTCCGCTTGCATCAAGACTGAAACAGTTGTGTGAAAGGGGATCTGAGCTTCGTACAGAGAACCATCAGATTTTCTGAGGGCACAGTCGGTTGGCTTCATGAAGCACGCATACCGAATCAGCTTGCTGAGCCAGACGATTAACTGCATCAGGAGTCTCTGCATGGCCGATATCAAGGTCTTCGACTAATTCTTGTTCCAGTTGAGATAAAAGAACAAGGCGTCGATCCCCCAAAGCCCGAGCAAAAAGTGAGGTTTGGAGAGCATCCATGTGCAATCTGATGTCATCAGAGTCAGAGGCCTCATGGAGAAGCATCCGTAAATCAATTCCTTGTCGCCAGCGAGTAAAAATGAGCCCGGGCTCTTCATGCATAGTACACGCTACGCAGACTGTTCCGTCATGGCTTGTGACACGAGCAGCAGCAGCAAGGGCTCGAGTAAGATCAGCAAAGCCACACGGTTGGTCAGTTATGCCTGCAATTGTAAGTGTTGAACGAGATTCAGGAGAAGGTCGCCATTGTTTTGCCAGTAATCTGGCCTGCGTAACTGAAGCAGCAGGAAAACCAAACGCTGCACCGGCCAATGTTTGATTGTTTCCAGCTACGAGATGCAATGATGCAAGGACACCCAACTGTGCTGTGATTTGTTCTGCTTCATCTCGCCAGTGACGGAGAGCCTGTCGTCGATTCTGCAGGAGTGACGTGACCAACGCCTGGCGGCGATTCTGTCGTGCGAAACTTGGCCAGAGTTCACCCTCAGGAGAACGTCCACTGAGGCTTGCATCATAGCCAAAGCTTCCAACAGCAAGTACGACATCAGCGTCAACAAGACTGCGAGCGAGGTGGAGTGGTTCACCACTTTCATTAGCAAGTAAATATGCTGTTTCACCATCGTTAAGTGGATCGAAGACGTTGACAGGAAATGGTTGGTTCGTCGTGCAAGAGGAATCATCGGTGAGGGATGGATCATCTGATTGAATAGTCGGTCGTGCAATGACAAGTTGAATATCATCAGGACTCACTCCACCAGCCTGCAGACTTTGAAGAATGGCACGGTAAATTGCATCTGAAAGGACTTGGCCACCGGGTAGATTTCCGGCTTGAGCAATAACAACTCGATCACCCGGAACGACATGGTCAGGCAAGGCGGGGCCAGCAACAGGCTGCAACAGAGCATCTCGTACAACATCAACTGATGCATCAATGTCAACACCTTCAGGGCCTCGCATTTCTACTATTTCAGTAGATGGTTGGCAATCAATGACAAGCGGGTTGTCTCTACCGTAGTTCAGATGAACTTTCAAAGTATTCTCGAATTTGAGAGTCAATTCAGTGGATGTGTATGGAAAACGTAAGCCGATTTGGAATTAAATTCTAGATCATTGCTCTTTCGTCGGAACAAAAGCGGTTGCCGAGGTAACGCTAGTGGAGAATTACAGAACTCAAGGAAATTAAAAATAGGTATCAATCAGAAAAAATAGTGGTTCATGCGCTAACAGTTTTTTTATTAAGCATGACCAATTTGACCGGCACAGGTTTGTTTGTTGGTGCATTCGTTGTAAGTGGTACTGAGTGACTTACTTGCGGCATCGCTTATCTTTCCCTGTTCTAACGTCGATAGTTGAAGTTGGAGTTGAAACAAATCTCACGTGACAGCGATGCTGTTTTATGTGGGAGAAGTACTTGAGACTCATAAAATTTGTCTGGGATTATTTTTACACGCTATTTCGATAGATTTGGAGTTGGACCGATGAGCAGTTTGCACCTTGTACCATCTAAGAAAGCACAACTCCATCTGATGCCAGCATGTTTTTTCTTCATGGTTGTGTCATTTTTTTGTCTATCTGTTCACGCTGGTGAATATGTGATGCATACCGATGCAATCACTTTTGGCCAACCGAGCATGCCAAGTGCATCATGCAATTGCGAAGGAAATCGCCAGCCTCCTTGGCATGGGAGTGTTGAAGGCCGTTGCTGCAACCGTCCCTGTTGTCCACCGCCGACACATTTCCATGCTGATGCATCTGGGCAACTGAGAGCAAAAGATGAGGCAAAATCTCAATGTGTGAAACTGCCTCCAGCATTTCCTAAATTCGAAGCATGGCGGCATACTGGCAGATTGCCATCTCCTGCACCACTTGTCATGCCTCCGTACTATCATTGAGAGATATCGATTTCGGTGTGTATGGAGGGTAGGTCTTAAAAAACCTGTGCCCTGCTATGACTGAAATATCAGAGGTACAAGAATCGTCACTACAAGAGTCACAGTGACAGCACCCACGATATCGAGTCCTATACCAGCCCGCATCATCGATCGAAGTGGGACACGTCCAGTGCCGTAGACAATTGCATTGCATGGGGTACTGACCGGCATCATAAAGCCAAGACTCGCAGCAAGTGTGGCAGCGATTGCGGTTGATAATGGGTCACCCCCGGAAGCAGATGCCAAAGCAATTGCAACAGGTACAACCATGTTCGCACTCGCGGTGTTGCTCGTAAACTCACTGGTGAAAACAGCTACAACTGCGGCAGCTCCGATAAGAACCCATCCGCTTGTGTCACTCGGAAGCCATGCAGTGAGGCCTTTCCCAATGGCCTCCGCGAGCCCAGTCTGAAACGCCAGAGACCCGAGAGCCATGCCACCACCATAGAGAAGAATAATACCCCAGTCGATTCCTGCAGCCTGTTGCCACTGCAGAACACGTGATGATTGCTTTGTTTGACCATCACCGGGAAGAATAAAAAGAAGCATTGCTCCGAGAATTGCAGCAACACCTTCTGGAATGTGGTCGCGGAACCATAGGCACAACGGATGCTCACTGCCGAGTGTGAGTGTGAGAAACCCAGGTGTTACCCAAAGACCTACCGTCACACCAAAGGCTAAGGCCGTAGACCGCTGGGCAGTTGTCCATGAACCGAGCTGTCGCCTTTCATTGGCGACCAACTGACTCATGCCTTCAATATGACGCACCCCAGATGGAAAACTCACAGCGAGTAAGAGTGTCGACATAATGATGAGAAAGATCGAGACAGGTGCTCCGACAAGGCACCACTCAAAAAAACTAATGTGAACACCAAGCTGTTCTCGTATGAAAGCAAGTCCTATGACATTCGGAGGCGTACCGATCGGTGTCGCCAGGCCGCCGATTGATGCAGCGAATGCAACACAAAGAAATAAGCCGGTTGCAAATTCTGGCTTGGGGCAGCAATTGGCCTTTCGGCCAGCTTCTTCAACGGCAGAGAGCATGCCCGCAACGATTGCTACCATCATTGCTGTTGTTGCTGTGTTGGAAATAAAGCCACTTACGACACCAGAAACAATGGCTACCGCAAGCATTATTCGAAGTGGGCGTTCACCAACCATTGGCAGCGCAAGCACCGCAAACGCAAGCCGACGATCAAGCCGGTGAATACGAATAGCCTCCGCTAAAATAAAGGATCCAATAAAAAGAAAGACGAGTGGCTGAGAAAACGGCCGAAAAACCTCACTCGCAGGTGCAACACCTGCTACGACACAGGCAGCCGCCGCTAGAAGTGCAGACACCGGGAGAGGCAGCGCTTCTGTAACCCAGAGGGTCACCACGCCTACCAGAATAAAGGCAAGCGCGGTGGCCTCGTAGGAAAGTTCCATACCAATACGTTACTCGTTGGAGAGGTACTGACCGAATCGATCGATGTTATTGAACCGCGGCTTGAGCAGCAGCTAATCGGGCAACTGGTACCCGATAAGGTGAACAGCTTACATAATCAAGACCGAGCTCATGACAGAAGTGGACTGAGTGTGGATCACCACCATGCTCGCCACAGATGCCAAGTTTGATCTTCGGACGACTTTCGCGACCCTTTTGAACAGCAATTTTCATCAACTGGCCAACACCAGCGATATCAATTGATGCAAATGGGTTTGCTTTGAAAATTCCTTCTTCGGTGTACTTGTTAAGAAATGAACCCATGTCATCTCGGCTCATACCAAGAGTCGTTTGCGTGAGGTCATTCGTACCGAATGAGAAGAACTCAGCGGTCTCAGCTATTGCGTCAGCCGTAAGAGCCCCACGTGGGATTTCAATCATGGTACCAACGAGATACTTGATTTTCTGCCCAGTTTCTTTCTGAACCTGTTCCGCAGCGTCGTGAATAACAGCTACCTGATTATCCAGTTCTTTTTTAAACCCAACCAGCGGCACCATGATCTCAGGCCGTACCTGAATGCCAGATTTTTGAACTTTGGAAGCGGCCTCAAAAATTGCACGGGCCTGCATCGCTGAGATTTCTGGGTAACTGATACCAAGACGACAGCCACGATGCCCAAGCATGGGGTTGAACTCATGAAGCGATGCAACTCGCTTGGCAACCACTTCAGGACTTATCTTCAGCTTCTTGGCCAGGTCCGCCTGGGATTTTTCATCATGCGGAACAAACTCGTGAAGTGGTGGATCAAGCAGCCGGATAGTTGCCGGACGTCCTTCAAGCGCCTTGAAGATCCCCTCGAAATCTTCCCGTTGATATGGAAGAAGCTTTTTCAGAGCGGCACGGCGAACATCTTCACTCTCGGCAAGAATCATTTCACGCATCGCGTCAATACGATCACCCTCAAAGAACATATGCTCGGTTCGGGTAAGACCGATTCCTTCTGCACCAAAGGCAATAGCCTGACGCACCTGTTCTGGTGTGTCTGCGTTTGTTCGCAAGCCAAGTTTTCGGTGCTTATCTGCCAGCTTCATGATGAAGTCGTAGTACTGGAAGACTTTTGACTGCTTTGGCTTCATGGTCTTGCTGACCAGTACCTGCTTGAGTTCACTGTCAGCGGTTTCAATGTTGCCAGCAAAGACTTCACCGTTGCTGCCATTAATTGAAACTGCATCACCTTCTTTGAGCGTGTGCCCGGCACAAGTCAGTGTGCCTTTGCTGTAATCGATGGAGATTTCACCAGCACCTGCGACGCACACTTTACCCATCTGACGTGCTACCAAAGCGGCGTGACTTGAGACACCACCTCGGCTTGTCAGGATTCCTTCTGCGGCAATCATCCCGCGAAGGTCTTCAGGGCTTGTTTCAACACGGGCAAGGACAACACGTTCGCCAGCCTCGGCAAGTTCTTCTGCCTTGGCTGCGGTAAAGACAAGTTGGCCAGCCGCAGCACCGGGGCCTGCAGGGAGTCCGGTAGTCAGGAGACGCCCTTCTTTCTTCGCGGCGGCGTAAGCCTTGAGGTCAAAGATTGGCGCAAGAAGTTGTGATAATGCATCTGGATCAGCCGACTTCAGGGCATGCGTTGGCTTCATCAGTTTTTGCTTCACCATATCGTGTGCAATCTTCACATAGGCAATCGCTGTTCGCTTTCCGTTACGAGTTTGAAGCATGTACAGCTTTTTCTTTTCAATAGTGAATTCAAAGTCCTGCACATCGCCAAATTTCTTCTCGAGCCGTTCACGAACTTTAACGAGCTGTTTGTAGGTGTCTTTGAAGACAGGATCTTTCGCCATGGCTGTCATTGGAAGTGGCGTACGAACACCAGCAACAACATCTTCACCTTGGGCATTCACAAGGTATTCACCATAGAAGATGTTTTCACCAGTTGCGGGATCTCGGGTAAAGGCAACGCCCGTCGCGCAGTCATCACCCATATTGCCAAATACCATGGTCTGAACATTGACCGCGGTGCCCCACTCATCTGGAATTTTGTACTTCCGACGATAAAGAATGGCTCGTTCGTTCATCCAGCTTCCGAATACGGATCCGACCGCACCGATCAATTGCTTGAATGGATCCTGCGGGAAATTTTTCCCGGTACGGTCTTTAATGAGACGGAAGTATCGCTTGATGAGTTCGCGGAGTGCTTCTTCTGTAAGATCAGTATCATCTTCAATACCAAGTTGATGCTTCAGTCCGTCCATGACTTCATCAAAAGGCTCGTCTTCATTCTCATGCCGCTTCTGGACACCCATTACCACATCACCATACATCTGAATAAATCGGCGATATGAGTCATAGGCAAAACGGGGATTGCCAGTTGCTTTGGCGAGCCCAACAACGGTTTCGTCATTCAGGCCAAGGTTCAGAATTGTGTCCATCATGCCAGGCATGCTGTCACGAGCACCGGAACGAACACTTAAAAGCAATGCATTATTTGGGTCGCCAAACTTCTTCTTTGTTTCTTTTTCAATTGTTTTGAGGTTTCGAAGAATCTGATCCTCAAGACCGGCAGGAAACTTCTGGCGATTTGCGTAGTAGTCGATACACGTCTGCGTTGTGATAGTGAACCCTGAAGGCACTGGCAGACCGATTTTCACCATCTGAGCCAGGTTCGCACCTTTGCCACCAAGCAGATCCCGCATGGTTCCATCACCGTCACACTTTGTTTGGCCAAAGTAGTAAATCATCCGACCAGCTTTCTTCGCTTTCACAGCTTTGCGGACGATTTTTTTCTTAGCAGTTTTTTTCTTGGCAAGCTTCTTGGCCATCAGGGTATGGAACCTTTCATGGTGAGGGATCGAGTGAGCTGAAAGCCCCAACTCAGAACGCATGTTTTCAATCAAACGACAGAAAATCTACGGTCAGACGTCAGGAGCGTCAACGAGCTACTCTCTAGCGACATGTATGTGCATCAAGCCTATGTTTTTAGCAGTTTTCAAGCGACGGAACCAGATGCTGAAGAGACTGAAGGGACCTAGGGCAAAATAGGCCAGATTGACTTTGTTAAGAGCCCTAATTGGCCCAGTTGAGAAAAATTTCTTGGTTTGTTCCTGGCTGACGTGTGCTGAGAATTCCTTGCCTTTTTCCAAAAAGTGTCACTAAGATAGAGTTGATAGACCCCGCTGATCGATCCCCTCTCGGATCCGCGCTTGAAGGCTTTCCCTGGCAAGCGGCGACGTGGGTGTTCCCAAAGAACTCTTTGAAGTTACATCAATGGAACCCTCGCCCACATGGCTCATTGCACGATGCTCTTTCATCCCTGCTTACAGTGCAGGCGATTTTGGATTTCTGCATCAAAAACGAGGGAAAGCAAACACAGTAAGGGTTTGCTGCCTAGGACTTCTGCTTTTCCTTGGTGGTGTTTCTCACGGGACCTGCCTTGCAGTGCAGCCTGAAACGCTGTCATTTAATCATGATATTCGTCCAATTCTCAGCCGTCACTGCTTTGCATGTCATGGCCCGGACAGCCATGATCGACATGCTGGTTTGCGACTGGATATCCGTACGAACGCACTTCAAGAACTCGAAAGTGGCATGCGTGCCATTGTTCCTGGCAAACCAGAAGAGAGTGAACTGGTCGCACGCATTTTGGATTCAGACCCAGATGTCATCATGCCTCCACCAGAGAGCAATCACGTACTGACACAGGATCAAAAAGAGATCCTCAGTGCCTGGGTAGCTGGTGGTGCGGAATACCAGCCGCACTGGGCGTATGTTTCTCCAGAGAAGCACAAGGTTCCAAACACCATTGACGATCAATGGTGTTTGAATTGGATCGATCACTTTATTTTCCAGCGGTTGAACGAGAAAGGTATTTCACCAGCAACTGATGCTGATCCAATTACGCTGGTACGTCGAGTCACATTCGATCTCACAGGTCTTCCTCCAACGCCATCAGATATTGATGACTACCTTTCGAATAAATCAGCTGATCGATATGAACAACTTGTCGATCGGCTGCTAGCCTCTCCTCGGCATGCCGAACGACTTGCAAGTTGGTGGCTCGATCTGGTTCGGTACGCTGATACCGTTGGGTATCACGGCGATCAAACGCATAGTGCATCGCCCTATCGCGATTGGGTGATTGCAGCATTTCAAAAGAATCTAGATTTTGATCGATTTACTGAAATGCAAATCGCCGGTGATTTTTCTGTGAAAAACTCTGACGAGCATTTTGAAGACCGCCTTCTCGCTGGTGCCTATAACCGACTGTTGCAGACATCTCATGAAGGTGGGCTGCAGGTCAAGGAATATCGAACGATCTATCAGGCCGATAGGATTCGCAACCTGTCTGGAGTCTGGCTAGGAGCAACGGTTGGCTGTGCTCAGTGCCATGACCATAAATACGATCCATATACGAGCCGAGATTTCTA
>ERZ802830.2584-NODE-2584-length-16148-cov-9.63357_pt1 | contig 16148 bp, 14 predicted proteins | sample MGYA00345654_ERZ802830 | MGnify/ENA primary metagenome ERZ802830 (study PRJEB30503, sample SAMEA104212375) | marine metagenome | biome: Westerlies Biome; feature: [SRF] surface water layer (ENVO:00010504) within the epipelagic zone...; material: water...
CCTTTACTGCCTTGCGATCTACTTCAGCAGGTATTTTATCGCGAAACAATGACTGTGGTAAAATACGACCAAACACTAAACGATAAGCTTGTATAGCAAAGCTATTAAAGCCATTTGGTGAAAATGTTTTTGTTTCTATCATGATAAATAAGTAAGCCAAAAAAAGGAATCTGCTCTAATAAAATGATACCATATTGCTTAACATAACTGTCAATCGAACTTAGCGTAGCGAGGACAATCGTGCAATGTTATCGGGATATTCAGCATGAGGGGTAGCAATAACTCCACAAATAAATGAATCTTGCTGCGAAGGTGCTCAAAGCTGAGTTAAACCCCAAGCCTAGTAGATTGTTTAAGGCAGTATAAATGCGTTATGGAAAAAGATAATGTTTGCTAGAGCAATAGTAATTAGTATATGTGTACATAAATTAAAGTGTAGTAAATCTTGATGGCTAAAAAGGTACTCATATTTACCAAGCGCGTTTTGCCTTTGTCCAATACCTTTGTGGCGGCCCAAGGAAATAACCTTCCTAATTTTCAACCTATTTACATTGGGTTACGGAGTAACAAAAGCGGTATCGATTTAATTGATGGTCAATCTACCTGCGTGCAAGAACAATACGAAGCACTTCCGGTTATATCAAGATTGATGCTTGATGGTATGCAGCATTTAATGCCTGCCTGGAAAACCGCACTTACCGATTTATCAGCAAACCTTATTCATGCTCATTTTGGGAAAGGGGGGTATTATTGTAGTCCAATCGCAGAGAAGTTGAACTTACCTCTTATTACTACCTTCCATGGTTCTGATATCACTCAAAGAGATAAATTCTCATATAATAAAAAGCACCGCAAGATAGTATTCCAACAGTCATCAAAAATAATTGCCGTGTCAAAGTTCATTGAAAACAAGCTATTAAAAGCAGGATGTCCACCAGAAAAAATTATCCAGCATTATACTGGCATTGATACCCAGTATTTTTCATCAGTGGGCCAAAAAAGTGAACAGCCGACTATTTTATTTGTTGGCAGATTGATAGAGCAAAAAGGTTGCCAGTATTTGATACAAGCAATGAAAATAGTTCAAGCACAATTACCTGAGGCTGAACTAATCATCGCGGGTGATGGCAAGTATCAAGAAAAACTAGTGACATTAAGTGCGGACTTTAGAAACATCACTTTCTTAGGCGCGCAAAACAGAACTCAAGTAAAAGCGTTGATGTCTTCAGCTTGGCTAACCTGCTTACCTAGTGTAAAAATTGACAGAGGCAATGAAGAAGGAATGGCAACTGTTTGCATGGAATCACAGGCTATGGGAACTCCAGTGGTAGGGTTCGATACAGGTGGTGTAAGTGAAGGTGTCGAACATGGCGTTACAGGGCTATTGTCCCCCGAAAAAAATATCGAGCAATTAGCAAAAAACCTATTAACGTTATTGAAGTCAAATCCACTAAGAACTTCGTTTTCTAGCGCGGGTGTTGAACGCACAAACAGATTGTTTAATATTAAACGGCAGTGCCAAATCTTAGAGAGTATCTACCAAGAACTCTGTTAAACCGTTCTAGGGTTAAATAATTGACTGCGCCAAAGAAGAGAACACCGTTCTTAGGGATGTGGTTTTGTCTTAGGTAGGGATATCATGACTGTTTGAATGGCACGCAAGAGGTCGGTGGTTCGATCCCGCCTAGCTCCACCATTCCTTTATTTATTAACTTTTAATCCATTCATATCGAACTGCTTTAAAAAATTCCATAGTATTTGCGAAGTATCAAAACTGGCTGATTCATCTTTATCACCTTCATTCCATTCGTGCCCTTGATTTGAAATAATCCAATAGTTTATAAATGCTCCATTGGAACAATTTGTCCACTTATTGAGTGTGCCTATAGTTTCCTCGCCATTATAAAGAGGCTCTTGAGAAAATTCTGTACATTGGTTGAAGTCTTGCCAGAATGAAATAACACCTGTTGTATTCCCATTATCTTCAAGAGGTCGATGATAATCACCTCCATTAATTGAAATAACATCATCTTGCAGACCATGAATATGAGCAAGTGGAGTTGGGTGGAGTGGGCTACATGTATCATAGGTATAATTACCCATTAGACCTGCAACTGGTGCTATAGCTGCAATTTTAGGATTTAAATAACAAGCCAAATGATATGCCATAAAACCTCCATTAGAAAAGCCTGCTACATATACCTCATTTAACTGAACATTGAAGTTGTTTCCAGTCCAATCAATAATGCTCTCTATAAATGCTACATCATTAACACCGCCATCTTCAGTATTCCATCCTGTTGTTGCTTTTTCATCATAATAAGCTCCCTGAGGATAAATAATAATGAAAGCATCATTATCAGCTTGTTCTTTGAAGCCAGAATACTGCATATTGCTTTGAGCATTGTCACCACCACCATGAAGACTAAACAACATAGAAACTGGAGAAATATTATCTGAATAGCCATTTGGAACATATATATAAAATTCTCTAGCTAATCCATCTTTACTAAAAGTGCAATACTGGGTATTTTCAATTGAAGAGTAATTTATACATGACGGAACAGATGTATCAGGGAGAGAAATTGGATCAACTATATCAGAAACAGTTAAGTTTTCTTCTCCACCACTTCCCCCACAAGCAGAAATAAAAATTAAAACTGTTATAGGGATTAAGTAAGAAAATTTTTTAAAAGGTAGCTTCATGCATCACTTTATACATTGTCTATGAAATATACTTTACTTTAAATGTAATACAAATCTCTAACTTTCTAAAAAGAAATAATTTATTTCATCATGTTAGGGCAGCAGTTTATAAAAGTGTTAAATAAACTAGCTACCCAAAATTTAAATAAAATTTAATTTTTTACTAACAATCCTGATGTAGAGTTTGAATCTTCAGATAAGCTTCTTACACTTTTATATAATGTGCATTCTCTTTTTTTTGCGTTGTAAGTAAAAGCTATAACTTTACTTCTAGAGTTTGCATAATTCTGGCACTTTTCTACAGATGAGTACTTAGCTGTGTCTCTAATGGTAGATATATTTCCACTAACTGAGTAACCCGCCTTAATATCAAAATCTGAAAGAGTAAAACCAGATATGAATAATGCAGATGTTATAAGTATTTTGTTCATGATAATTCCTTTATAAATATGTTTTATTAAAAGTTGTGTGCATGCATAGTATAATGTATGCAGTGTCAACATTAGCATTATCAACTAAATTAATTAAATTACACCAAGTAAAGTATTTGACATATATATACATAAATTTTACATATTATTTGATAGCTAACTTTATGTAATTAAAAGATTTTAATTAAATACAAATAAACATGTATAATTTTTTTTATGAAAATAGGGGTACCTAAAGAAATTAAAAACAACGAATTCAGAGTAGGTCTTACTCCTAACTCTATAGCTGAAATAGTCTCTTTTAATCACGAGGTATATGTTCAAAAAGATGCAGCAAAGGAAATAGGTTTTTCAAATTTAGACTATCGAAATGCTGGAGCTATTATTGTTGATACTGCTAAAGAGCTATATCGGTGTTCTGAATTAATAGTCAAGGTTAAGGAACCTATCAAAGAAGAATTTAAGTATTTAAATGAGCAACATACTTTATTTGCATATCTTCATTTAGCTGGCGATATTAAAAGTGGTCTTGAGCTAATATCTACTGGTATTACAGGCATTGCCCTTGAAACGGTTACCGCAGACGATGGCACATTGCCTTTATTATCTCCAATGAGCGCAATTGCAGGTCAATTGAGCATTGTAGTTGGTTCATATCATTTACTTAAACCTAATAAAGGCATGGGTATATTGATAGGGGCCATGAAAAATGTAAAACCAAGAGTTGTTACAGTCATTGGCGCTGGCGTTGCAGGAACTGAGGCAATTGAAAAGGCCATTGATAATAAAGCTTATATTAAAGTTATTGATTTATCTCAAGAAAAGCTTCTTGAGCTAGAAGAAAAATATGGTAATAAAAATATTGAATATATCTTATCAAACGAATCGAATATTACTAATGCCTTAAAAGAATCTGATCTTGTAATTGGTGCAGTTTATGTTCCTGGTAAAAAGGCACCAAAAGTTGTTTCAAATGATATGTTAAAGGTTATGAAACCTGGTGCTGTTATTGTTGATATATCTATAGACCAAGGAGGTTGTCTTGAATCAAGTAGACCCACAACACATGATAATCCAACATATGAACAAGATAACATTATTCATTATTGTGTTACCAATATGCCTGGCGCAGTTCCACTTACTGCCACTCAAGCTCTTAACAATGTAACATTATCTTACATTCTTGAAATTGCTAACAAGGGAGTCGAACAAGCCCTAAAAGAAAATAAACACCTGGCCAATGGTTTAAACATTTATAAATCAAAAGTCGTTCATGATGCTGTTAAAGAGGCATTTGGAGTTTAATTTTTAACTTTATAAGCTTTTAGAGTGTTTAAGATCATTATCTAATTACTAATTATAGTGTTGATTTTAATTGACAATATATAAATTTATAGTTCTAATATCTGGACGTGATACAAAAATGCTTTTGTATTGCCATTTTTTATACATATAAAAGGGGATTTTAATATGAAAATTTTAGATTATAGATTCTTAGCAATCTTTATCGCTTTCTTCTCTTTATCAGTAACTGCTGATAATCCAGGAGATGAAGCTGATGCTTCTTCAGAGAGTGTTGTTGCAGAATCAAACATGAGTTCTTCAGAGACATCTGATGAAACATCCAGTGCAGATACTTCAGATGTTGAAGATGTTGTTGTTACTGGTTCAAGGTTTGGTGTTTCTCAATATAAATCATCTCAACCAATTACAATCATTACTGCTGATGACATTAGAGTACAGGGTTACACTAATGCTGCTTCTGCTGTTTTTGATTTACCTTCTGTATTTGCTTCAGCTAGTACATCAGGTGATCAAAGTGCACTTGTTGCAGGTCAGAGGATTGCAAACAACTTTGGTTTAGGATCTGGTAGAACTTTAACTTTGGTTGATGGTAAAAGATTCATTAGTTCTCAGAGTATCCAAGGTGGTTCAGCTGCTACTGGTTCTGTTGACTTAAACAATATCCCTTTAACTTTAATTAAAAGAATTGAAGTTCAATCATCAGGTGGTAGTGCTATGTATGGTTCTGATGCTATTGCTGGTGTTATTAACTATGTCCTTGATAGAGAATATGAAGGCTTTGAACTCGGTTTAGACACTTCAAGACCTTATTATGGAGACAGTAGCGGAATATCCCCAACAAATACTGTTTCTTTAACATTTGGTGCAAGTTTTGATGATGGTAAAGGTCACATAGCTGTCGCAATGCAACATAATAGACAGCCAGAAATTCAAGTTGGTCAAGTTGATGGTCTTAGAGATTGTGAAAACAGAGTTATAAGAACAAGAACTTTTGCTGACGGTAAAAGTTATCAAAATGGTTATTATGATGGATCAATGGTTTGGCCAAATGGCGCAGACATTCAAAGCAATGTAGGTATGTGTACAACTTTAGATCTTCTCCCTTTTGAAGGTGGAACATTTGATCCTAGAAACTGGACAAGAAGACTTGTAGATTGGAATACTTTTGCATATGACGCTCAATATTTATTTGATTCAGCTGGTAACTTGGTACCTCATGAAAGAGGAACAAGTTATAATAACTTTGCTTTCAGATACGGTGGTAACCAAATGGCTTCAGATAATGCTGAAACCTTGCTTTCTAAAAGTGAAAGAAATGCACTTTCTGTTTTCACAACATATCAAATATCTGACAATACAAGACTTAAAATTGATGTTTTTGCTAATAGAAGTGGATCAGAGGAATCTGGTGATGGTACTGGTGGACCATATCTGTATGATGGTTTTGGTGGTGACCTAGATGGTGGTTATTATAACTATCCTTTCTTTGAGTGTGGACATCCATACATGTCAGCCGCAACTACTGCAAAATGTAATTCATTATGGCCAGCAGTTCCAGCTAATTTAGGCGCGCTTACAGGCACAGTTACTACTACATATGATCCAGTAACTGGTGCTGCAATTAATACTCCCGATGTTGTTACTGATCCTTTTGCAGGAAGAAGAGGATTCTTAGTTGGTAAAACTATTAGAGATTTATACGATGATCCTAGAGGACCTATTAATAAAGGTACCCAAGACTTACTATCCTACACAGTAGCTTTTGATGGCACATTTGAAATGGCTAACAAAGAATTCCAGTGGGAAGCAGGTTTCTCTAATGGTACTGTTGATCTTAAAGGTGAAAACCAAGATATTAACAGAGGAAGAATGGTTACTGCTCTAGATGTTGGTATCAATCCAACAACTGGAGAGGTAGATTGTAAAATGAATTATGTAGATGACTACATAGGTATTACTGTCGGTGCTGCTAATCCATGGGATTCAGCTAGATACCATCCAAATACTTTTGGATCAGTAGGCCTTCCAGGTGATTGTATACCTTATAACCCATTTGGATATAATCCTAACAACCCTGCCGCTGAATATATTATGATGGATGAGATCAGTCTTGCTCAGAATACTCAGACAATTACTTTTGCTGAGGTTCAAGGTACTGTTTATGATTTACCATCAGGACCAGTTAAATTGGCTTTGGGACTATCAGACAGACAAGAAACTTTAAAATATGACACTCCATCAATTCAAGAGCATAGATTGGGAAGAAGTGCTGCTGCAGGTTATAACGATAACCAAGGTTCATATACATCTGAAGAATACTATGGAGAGTTATCTCTTCCTTTAGTAAATGAGGCTATGGGGCTTTCATATATGGGATGGGGTATCCAAGATTTAAGGGTGGATGCTGCATACAGAAATATTGAAAACTCTTTCAGTGGTGAATATTCAGTAGAATCTGCTAATCTCTATTGGCAAGTAAGTGATTCACTATCTATCAGAGGTGGAACACAGACTGCTGTAAGAACACCTGATCTTACTGATGTGTTTGGACCTCAATCTCCTTCGTTCCAGTTTGCTAATGATCCTTGTGATGATCGTTACATTGATCTCGGTGTAGATCCAGAAACCAGAAGAGCTAATTGTGAAGCTGAACCATGGTGGGTAGATGGCTGGGAAAGTGCAATTGTTAATAGATCAATCGAAGGAAAAAGCGGTGGTAATCCAAATCTTCTAAATGAACTAGGTGACACAATGTCATATGGTCTTATCTTCACACCAGATTTTGATCTCTTACCTGGTGATTTCACAATGAGTATTGACTTTGTTCAAATTGAAATGTCAGACGTTGTTGATTCATTTTCATTAACTCAGAACATGAATGCATGTTATGACTATGCAGCTCAAGAAGCTAAGTATTGTGATACTTTTAGTAGGGTAATGGATCCAGCTGGTGAAGGTTCTAATGATTATGGTGATGTTAATGATTTCTTACTTGCTGTAAACAATGTTGGTGTTAGAAACTTTGAAACATACATATATAATTTTGATTACAACCAAGAAACTGCATATGGTGATTTCTCTGTAAGATTTAGAGGATATAATCAGCAATTATTTGAATCAGCTCCGACTGCAGATCCAGATGACTTAGTTGACTATACAGGTCAGGCTAGTGAGCCAGAGTGGATTTATGATGTGCTTGTAGGTCTAAAAAGAGATAAGTTTGGCGTTTACTATAAAGTTGACGGGCAATCTGGTGGTTATATTAATATTCTTCAAGACTTTGAGCTACGTCCAGATCAGTATATTGGTCTAGACGGTGAGCCAATCACAGAATTTGATGGATATTGGATAGACAGTATGGCTATTGTTTACACACCACAAGACAATACATTCGTTTCACTTAATATAAGTAATCCGTTTGGTCTTGATGGTACCGAGAGTAATAGATTTGATAGAGAAAGAGGAATCAACCTTTATCAAACTGTTTCATTATCTCTAAGACATAAGTTCTAATATTGTTAGAAAACTTAAAAAGGAGGGCTTGCCCTCCTTTTTTTATTAACAAAATATTCAATGAATCTCAAATATTATCAAGTTGATGCATTTACATCTCAGCAATTTAAAGGAAATCCTGCAGGAGTAATTTTTAGTGATATTAGTGATACAGTTCTTATGCAAAAAATTGCCTTTGAAAATAATCTATCTGAAACCGCCTTTATCTCTGAAATTGATAATGAATTCTATATAAGATGGTTTACACCATATTGTGAAGTTGATCTTTGTGGGCATGCAACTTTAGCATCAGCATTTATTTTTTTTAATTATATAGATTCTAACAAAGATACATTTAAGGCTAACTCCAAATCTGGTGAGTTGCGAGTTACTAAAAATTCTTCAATGTATTATTTGGATTTCCCAATAGATGAGCTTAATGAATATAAAAATATGAAACTTATTGAAGAAGTATTTAATGAAAAGCCTGAAGCTATCTTAATGGGACGTCATGACATACTAGCAATATTTAAAAATGAAAATACCATTAAAAATTTAAAACCTAATTTTAGTTTAATGTGTGATATTGATGTAAGAGGCTTTATAGCCTCTGCAGAGGGAAACGATGTAGATTTTGTCTCTAGATGTTTCTTTCCAATCACAGGCATTAACGAAGATCCTGTAACAGGCTCTGCACATACAACTTTAATACCTTATTGGTTTAATAGACTAAATAAAAATAACATGATGGCAAAACAGTTATCAGAGAGGGGAGGTTTATTAGATTGCAGCATTAAAGACGATAGAGTCTTTATTGGCGGCCAAGCAGTTCTTTATTTTTCAGGAACAATTGAGATTAAATCCTAATAAGCTGCTTTCCAAAGTTTTTACCTGATAAAACATCCCTAAGAGCCTCAGGGGCATTCTCAATACCATCCTTTACACATTCTTTATATAAGATTTTTTTATCTTCTAATAGCTTTACAAGCTCATTAGTACAATTATCCCACTCATCCATCCACTCAATATTCACAAAGAATCTATGTTTTGGTTTTGGATTTAATTTTTTAAAAACACTAAAAGGAGAATCATTAAATAAATCCTCAGAATTATATTTTGAAATAAAACCACATACAGGAACCCTTGCTCCTTTATTTAATAATGGTGCAACAGCCTTTGTAACTTTACCACCCACATTTTCAAAATATATATCTATACCATGTGCACAATTATTATTAAGATTTTCTACAAATTTATCTTCTTTGTAATCAACACATTCATCAAAACCCAAGACATTTTTTACATAGTCACATTTATGTTTTCCACCTGCAATTCCAATAACATAGCAGCCAATATTTTTTGCAAGTTGCCCAACAATAGATCCAACAGCTCCTGACGCAGCGGAGATTACAATTGTTTCACCTTTTTTTGGTTTACCAATTTTATGAAGCCCAAAAAATGCTGTTCTTCCAGGCATTCCAGCTGCACCTAAAAAATAAGTTATTGGTATGGTTGATTTTGGAATTTTATAAAGGCTTAAATCAGTATCATTCGTTACTATGAAAGATTGCCATCCTTTATGAACACAAACAATATCACCAACTTTATAAATATTGGATTTTGATTCAATTATTTTCCCTATAGTCTCCCCGGTCATTGGCTCGCCAAGTTTTGCAGGAGTTGCATAAGACATGGAGTCATTCATTCGACCTCTCATATAAGGATCTATAGAAAGATACTCAGCTTTTATAATTATTTGGTTTTTTTTTATAGATCTAATTATTTTCTTATCCTGAATCCAGCAGTCATCCTCTGGCATACCTATAGGCCTTTTATTCAATAGCATTCTTTTATTTGTATATTCCATATTTTTTTAAATTAGTTGTGTTAGCTCTCTAAAATGTTTTCGACAGACAGATTTATATGTCTCATTTCCTCCAACTTTAATTTTATTTCCCTCTATTACGATATTATTATTTTTATCATATCTAATAACCATTGTTGCTTTTCTGGTACACATTGTGCAAATAGTTTTTAGTTCAATTAAATTATCTGCTATTGCAAGAAGCTCAGAACTTCCTTCAAAAAGCTCACCTCTAAAATCAGTCCTGATGCCATAACACATTACAGGACAATTATAGATATCAGCAATTTGACCAAGTTGCTGAACCTGTTTTTTTTGTAAAAACTGAGCTTCGTCAACAAGAATACAACTCAACTTATCTGTCTTGTTAGAGCTGAAATATTCAACGAAGTTAAAATTTTTATCAGCTATAAGAGCATCAGCACTTAATCCAATTCTAGAAACAATTTTTTTATTAGATATTATCTCTGTTTCCTTGGGGATGAATAGCAAAGTATCGTGTCCACTAGTTTGATAATTATGGTTTGCCTGAAGTAAAAGAGTCGATTTCCCGGCATTCATTGTAGAATAATAGAAGTGAAGCTTAGCCATAAATAAATAATAGTCTATGAATGTATTTGAAGAAAGAGGAATTACCACATTAGATCTTCATGGGGTAAAACATTATGAAGTTTTTGATTTAACTCACGAATTTGTGTTGAGGCATCAAGATAAAACTCCTCTTATTATAATATGTGGCAATAGCGTTAAAATGATAGAGTTAGTATCTAAATGCTGTAAAAAAATGGACTTTACATTTAGTGAACCACGTTTTGGTATTATTAGGATTGAGCGAGTATAAATTTCTATGGTAAAAGATATATTAAAGTTTAAAGATCAACTGTCTGAGGATGAAAAATTAATCTCAGAGTCAGCTTATGATTATTGTCAAAATGAATTAATGCCACGCATTAAGCATGCGAATAGAAATGAAACTTTTGAAAAAGAAATATATAAAGAGTTTGGAGCAATGGGTTTCTTGGGTGCACCAATTTTGGGATATGGATGTCCTGGAGTAAATTACGTTTCTTACGGCCTTATTGCTAGAGAGATTGAAAGGGTTGATTCGGGTTATCGATCTGCTTTTAGTGTTCAGACTTCTTTAGCAATGTATGCGATATACAAATTTGGCTCAGAGGATCAAAAAGAATTCTATTTACCTCAAATGGCAAAAGGTAATTTAATTGGATGCTTTGGCCTTACCGAACCAGATGCAGGCTCAGATCCTTCATCAATGAAGACAAAGGCTATCAAAGTAGATGGAGGCTATAAAATCAATGGTTCAAAGACATGGATTACAAATTCGCCAATAGCTGATCTACTTATAATATGGGCAAAAGATGAACAAGATATACTTAGAGGTTTTATCGTAGATAGAGATATTAAAGGAATAGAGACACCTTATGTTGATGGAAAATTTTCATTAAGAGCCTCGGCAACAGGTCAAATATTTCTTCAAGATGTTTTTATAAAAGATGATAAAGTTCTCCCAGATGTTCAGAGTTTTCGAGGTCCATTTTCTTGTTTAAATATGGCAAGGTACGGCATTGCTTGGGGTGTAATGGGTGCAGCTGAGTTTTGCTGGAATGCATCTTTGGAATATTCAACGCAAAGAAATCAATTTGGCAATCCTCTTGCATCAAAACAACTAATCCAAATTAAATTAGCAGACATGCAAACAGATATAGCTTTAGGGCTTGAAGGTTGTTTAAGAGTTGGTAGGTTAATTGACGAAGACTCATTTGAACCAGAAATGATATCCCTTATAAAAAGAAATAATTGTTCTAAAGCTTTGGATATTGCTCGATTATCAAGAGACATTCATGGTGGAAATGGGATAAGTGATGAATATCATGTTATTCGCCATTGCATGAACCTTGAAGCTGTAAAAACTTATGAGGGAACTGATGACATTCATGGATTAATTCTAGGTCATTCTCAAACAGGTATTTCAGCTTTTTAAAAACTTTTTCTAATAAAGTTTGTCTAAAAGAATATAATAAGTAAATGATAATACAAACCAAAAATCTGAGAAAATCTTATGTCACCGGTACACAATCTGTTGACGCTATAAAAGGAATTAACTTAGATATTGAAAAAAATGAATTTATTTCGATTATGGGACCATCAGGTTCTGGCAAAACAACTTTAATGAATATTATTGGTTGCTTGGATTCTGCAACCTCCGGTTCTTATCATTTAAATAATCAATTAGTTAACAATCTATCAGATGATGAATTATCTCAAATACGAAATAAAGAAATAGGATTTGTCTTTCAATCATTCCATCTTCTAGCTAGAAACTCTGCACTCAGCAATGTGATGCTTCCCCTCAGGTATGCAGGCCTCAAAGAAGATGAAGCTGAGATTAGAGCTAAAGATGTATTAGATCAGGTTGGATTGATTGATAGAATGGATCATACTCCGTCTGAGTTGTCAGGAGGACAACAGCAAAGAGTTGCAATTGCAAGAGCTTTAGTCAATAAACCCAGTATAATTTTTGCAGATGAGCCAACTGGAAATTTAGATTCTAAAACCGGAGAAGATGTGATGAATTTATTTAAAGACCTGAATAATCAAGGCCAAACTATTATTCTCATTACTCATGAAGAGGACATTGCAAAACAATCGAAACGAATTATCAATATAAAAGACGGTCTGATAGAATCAGACAAAAGGACATAACTCATGAATACAAATAGATTAACTTTCGTCATACCATTTTTGCTTATAATCCTTTCATCTTGTGGTTCAAATAGCGAACCACAAAAAGAAACAACCTTTTACAAAAAAGAATCTATTGTTACTAAAAAGTTAGAGCTTTCTATTGAGGCGTCAGGAATAATAGAGGCTATATCATCAGTTGAAATCAAATCAAAGGCATCAGGAGAAGTTTTATTTTTAGGTGCTGAGGTGGGTGATTTTGTTGATAAAGGTTCTATATTGAGTCAAATCGACCAAAGGACCCCCAAAAATATATTAGATCAAGTTAGGTCTGAATTTGAAGCTTCAAAAGTAAGACTTAAAAATGCAGAATCACAATTTGAAAGGGGTAAGGAATTACATTCCAAAGGAAGTATATCTGATAAAGACTTTGAAGATATCCAGGAAAATTTTGCACAAGCTAAATCAACACTAGTTAGAACTGAAGTTTCATTTGAAAATGCTAAAATTGCATTAGACGATACAATTGTTAGGTCACCAGTAACTGGCACAGTTATTTCAAGACCGGTAGAAGTTGGTCAGGTAATTTCATCACCAACGTCAGCAGTTGGCGGTGGAACTGTTTTAATGACAATGGCTGATCTTTCAAAAGTGAGGGTTAGAGCTCTGGTTGATGAGATTGATGTTGGTAAGGTATCTATTGGTCAGACTGTTTCCATTAAAGTTGCTGCTTATAGAGATAAAGAATTTTTTGGCACTGTTGCTAAAGTAGAGCCTCTTGCAAAGATCGAACAGAATGTAACCACTTTTCCTGTATTGATTGATATCGACAATGATGAAAATTTATTACTATTAGGAATGAATACAGATGTTGTAATTGAAGTCATGAATAAAAATGTCTCCCTAAGCGCGCCATCTATGTCTCTTAGAACTAGAAAAGATATATATTCAGCAGCATCGATATTGGATATCCCAAAAGAAAAAGTAGATATTTTTTTATCAAACAAAGTAAAAGGGGAAAACTTTAATAAATTTATTGTCATAAAAGAATCTAATGAAGGACCTGAATTATTATGGGTACAAATAGGATCATCTGATTTATCTTATGTAGAAATACTAAATGGCTTGAATAAAAATGACACTGTATTTATCTTACCTAGCCAGGGGTTATTTAATTATCAGAAAAGGTTTAAAGAAAGAGTGTCTGCATCATTTAGCTTTGGTTAATCAGTTATGCTTCTAAAAGAATCATTAACGTCAGCCATATTATCAATAAAGTCTAATGCAATTAGGTCTTTTCTAACTTCTTTAGCTATTATTATTGGAACTGCTGCTGTTATTGCAGTTATTGGTATCGGCTCAAGCGCAAGCAAGGCTCTAGATGAGCAAATTGATGATCTTGGCGGAAGAACATTGGTTGTCAGTCCAGGTCAAAATAGAAGAGGAGCAGTTACAAAAGGGCTAATACCACTAGATATAAAAGATTCAGCTGCGTTAGCAAAAAATAAAGACCATAACTGGAAAATATCTCCCTATATAGCTAGAAATAGACAGATTAAATTTAATAATGCAAATATTAATGAAAGAATCCGAGCAAATCTTCCAATTCATTTTGAGGTTAGAGGGTATGAAATAGAATTCGGAAGAATTTTTAATGAAGAAGAAAATTTTGGAAGAAAAAGAGTTGTTGTAATTGGGTCATCAGTTCCAAAAGAGCTTAAAACCTCTGTAAAAAACATATTAAATAATGAGGTTTTAATTGCTGGAACAGCATATAAAGTTATTGGCATTCTTAAAGAAGAGGGTAGTACTGGATGGCAGAATCCTGATGATGAACTATACATACCCTTACTTACTGGTGCACAAAGAGTTTTTGGAACTGATAACCTAGATTCCATTAATGTTGGAATCTCTAATAGTACCAATGTGGATGAAGTTATGATGACTATAGAAAAAATTCTAAGAGCTCAACATGATATAGGTCCTGGTCAAGACAATGATTTCAGAATAAATGACTATAGCCAGTTCTCTGATCTTAGAAGGCAGGCAACTGGGATTTTTACCGCCCTTATCGCTGGTATTGCTGGTATTAGTTTATTGGTAGGTGGAATTGGTGTTATGAATATTATGCTAGTCTCAGTTACTGAAAGAACAAGAGAGATAGGCCTTAGAAAAGCCCTGGGCGCATCACATAGAGCAATCATGCTGCAGTTTATTGTTGAAGCAATTTTATTATGCATCATAGGAGGCATGATTGGTGTAATTCTTGGAACTAGCATTCTATTTTTATTTGCTTCATTTAATGATTGGCCATTTGCCTTACCCTTAAGTGCAATAACAGGATCTATTATATTTTCAGCAATGGTGGGTTTATTTTTTGGAATCTGGCCTGCAAAGAAAGCAGCAAAACTTGATCCAGCTATCTCACTTAGATATGAATAGTTAGCAAGCAATCATATATGTAGTTAACTTTACTTAATCTGTTTTTAATGTCTTTAAAACTTGATATGAAACTTTTTCAACCTCAGCAAAAACTTCATGATGAGGGTTTTGAGAAACAATCTTAATTTTATTTAAATTATCAACCATTTCACTGCACTCAATGAGCCCAACTTGTTTATTGCTTGAAAGCTGGCTTATCTGTTTTACAATTTTATTAACCTTGAGGTATTTCATATGAAATAAGAGTGTTTGACCTTTAGTTGATAGACTTTCATAAATCATGTTTACGCTATCTCTAGTCACAACTTTTATTGATGCTCTTTGTATAATCTCATCATAATTATCATGCGCAATGATTAAATTATTATTCTCTGAAGCAACTTTATTTACTCTATCAATCATCTCATTTGATGTTCTTCTGGTGGTAAATAAAAACCATTTTTTTTGTGAATATAAGCTGAGCAAGAACTCAATTTGCACTATGATTGCTTCTTGATTGAAATCATAGTGCTTATTAATTCCACCTATTCCAATAAAGCCTAAACTCTCATCCACGTCACTTGTAGAAACTTTAGCCAAAGAACCTTCAAAATATATAACGCTGTTAGTATTCGATAGTTTTTTTATATCATGGGTTGGAGAGCATATGACATCGAATTGATTTTTATATAAATTTGGAGCAAGAATGCTAATTACTTTTACAGTAGTGCCATATTTAAATAGATAGCTCTTAATCAATAACATTCTCATATGAATACTGCTTCCAGCACCTATAACAATGTCAATCTTATTATTCTTATATGCTAAAAACTTCTTTTTACTTAAAAATAAGCTTCCAAATAAAAAGCTTGTTGTATAAATTACTAATTCAAGGAATTGTGAGAGCTTGCTAACTAGAATAAGTTCTTTTTTAATATTAATATTTTCAGTCTTTGATATTTCATCTAATAATATCTTAACCTGTTTTTCATGGCCTTTTTTTCCATCACTTATCCATAAAATATTCATAAAATTTAACTTACTTATTTCTCATTGAAATCAACAGTTTTTTTCTTAACTATACAAAGGATTTTACATGGGATACAGTTTTATAACATTATAAAAACTCATTTTAAAAAGTTGAAAGAAGATCTCAGAAAAATAGCTATTTCCTTAATTTCACAATATGGTGATGAGGCTCAAACAATTGCTATGTTAAGAGCAGC
>ERZ802830.2587-NODE-2587-length-16140-cov-6.90326_pt1 | contig 16140 bp, 20 predicted proteins | sample MGYA00345654_ERZ802830 | MGnify/ENA primary metagenome ERZ802830 (study PRJEB30503, sample SAMEA104212375) | marine metagenome | biome: Westerlies Biome; feature: [SRF] surface water layer (ENVO:00010504) within the epipelagic zone...; material: water...
TTCAAAAATTAAGTAATGGCCTAAAAAAAGGTGACGAAGAGGGCGGCGATAAGAGAGGCCTAATGTCAGCTGCTATTCTAATATTATCAAAACACCACCCTCCTATTGACCTGAGAGTTGATTTTTCTTTATCTCCTTTGAAAGATTTACAAACTTTATATGATAAGTTTTGTGATAAAAAATATTCACAATGGTTTAAAAATTTACCTGTTAGATAAAAAGAGAAAGTTGATTATGGATGACAATTCGACTTTGTTTGACTGAGTAAGGAGAATAGTTGCCATCCATAATCATGGCAGTCCGGTAAAACTGCACTTAGTACTATATAGGTAATTTTATATAGTACTTTTTTAGTACTATATTGATTTTTTAATGTTGGTAATATAATTATTAATAAAAAAATAAATTACAAATTCGAAATACTCTATAAACATTCTTTATTATATAAAAAAATTTCCTTTGGAAACTAAAACACATTCACCTGAAATATAAGTTCTTTTAATTTGGCCTTTTTCTTTAAGAATAGAAACATTTATTAAGCTAGGCCTTCCAATCATTTCACCCTGATAAATTTTATAATTATACTTGTTATTTCTATCATTATTCTGAGAAGCTAACAAAGCTCCTAATGCGCCACATGCACTTCCAGTAGCTGCGTCCTCAACAATACCAGATAAAGGTGCAAACACCCTTGCAAAAATATTTTGTTGATTACCTCTATAATAAATCATTAAAGAAAAGAAATCGTCCCCATAACTAAAATTTTTATCAGCTTCAGAAAAAGCTGATATATTACATCTTGCGTTATTAAGAATTTCTTTATTTTGAACTTCAGCTATTACAAAATCTAAACCAACACCAGCAACGACCGGTGGGTCATTTGAAGTAATAATAGAACCTTCATTGGTTTCAATACAATTTTGAATTGCAGATGTGGGTACTGTTTCTAACTTATGAAATTTATTAGGAGCCTCAATTTTTGATCCTACTACAGTAGCTCCATTATATTGAGGAATAACATTTACCAAACCAGCTATTTCTTCAAAAACCATTTTGTTTTTAGAATAATTTCCTGGTATTAAATTAGGGAAACAGCTTAATAAAAAACCAGCCCCTACATTCGGATGACCAGCAAATGGCAATTCATTTTTTGGAGTAAAGATTTTTACTTTAGCAGTATTATCTTTATTTTTTGGTTTTTGAATAAATACAGTTTCAGAGTAGTTGACTTCAGATGCAATGCTTTGCATTAGATCAGTAGAAATATCATAGGTATTAGTAAAAATTGCTAATGGATTTCCACCAAATATTTTATTAGAAAACACGTCAACAGTATAAAATTCAAGATCCATTTTTATTTTCCCACTAAATGCTTACCCAATATCCAGTCTGAGAAGATTTAAAAATACTGTCAATAATTATCATATTTCTATATGAGTCCTCGATATCAAAAGGGAAAGGTTTTTGATTCAGAATACAGTTATTCATTGTTTCAATTTGTTTTTGGTACTGATCTGCTTCCTCAATCTCTATTACACTTGGCTCTTGTGAAGGATGTTTTACATCATTCCACAAATAAATTTTTGACTTTTGGTCTGCCATTGGATTGAATGGCACTGGAACTTCAAGCCTACCTTGCGTACCAACAAACCTCATGTGCTGCATCAAATGGCTTTGAGTGGAACAAGTAAAACTCATTTGAACTTTCCCAAAATCTAGAATTGCTGAAGCTAAAATATCAGTCTTAAAATCAGCGTCATACTCTATCAGAGAAACAACCTTTTTTGGTTCAAGACCAGTCACAAATCGAGATGTTATGATTGGGTATACGCCTATGTCTAATATACCCCCTCCTCCAATACTTGCATCATTTCGAATATTTTGTGGATCAACATTATAGTAATTAAATAAACCTTGAATTGCAGTCAATTTTCCAATAGCACCGTCTTGAATTAATTTTTTAGTTTTAATCCATTGAGGATGAAATCGAACCATAAAAGCTTCAGAAAAAATTTTTTTACTTTTCTTTATTACTGTTTTTAAGTTGAGAATGTCTTTTGCTTTAATAGAAATTGGTTTTTCACAAAGAACGTGTTTCCCAGAATTTAATGCTTTAATCGAATACGGAATATGCAGATGATTGGGCAGAGGTATATACACTGCGTCGATTTCAGGATCCAAGATTAATTGTTCATAATTACCATATGTTTTTTGTATAGAAAATTTTTGAGATATATTCTTTGCTTTTTTGATATCTCTTGAAGAAATGGCAAGTAAATTTGCATTCTCACTTTTAATCATTGCTGGAATAACTTGCTCGACTGCAATTTTAGCGGCTCCGAGAATGCCCCAATTAATTTGTTTCATAATTCAAATTTTTTTTTAAATAACTCTAAAAATATTATACTTAACAAATAGTTTGTAAAATTATAAATTTAATACTTAATAAATTACGTATAAATATTTTTTGAGAATTTAAAATGCAAAAAAATAAATACTCTATAGCAGTTATTGCAGGTGACGGTATTGGGAAAGAGGTTATGCCTGAAGGCATAAGATGTTTAGAAGCTATTAGCTTAAAACATGGCATTAATTTAGAATTTAAAGAGTATGACTTTTCATCAGTAGACTACTATGAAAAACATGGTTCAATGCTACCAGAGGATTGGAAAAATACTTTATCTCAACATGACGCTATATATTTTGGAGCGGTTGGATGGCCTGAAAAAGTGCCTGATCACATTTCTCTTTGGGGTTCACTTTTAAAATTTAGACGAGAATTCGATCAATATATTAATTTAAGGCCAGTAAAGTTAATGCCTGGTGTCCCTTCACCTTTAGTAAATAGAAAACCAGGTGACATTGATTTTATGATTGTTAGGGAAAATACAGAAGGAGAATACAGCTCGATCGGTGGTAAAATGTTTGAGGGAACTGAAAGAGAATTCGTTGTCCAAGAAACTGTAATGACAAAAATTGGTATCGAAAGGGTTTTAGATTATGCATTTAATTTAGCGCAAACTAGAAAAGACAAACATTTAACATCGGCTACAAAGTCAAATGGTATTTCGATTACTATGCCTTACTGGGACGAATTATTTGAGCAAATGTCTAAAAAATTTCCTAATATAAGAACAGATAAGTATCATATAGATATTTTATGCGCTCATTTTGTTTTAAATCCAAATATGTTTGATGTAGTTGTAGCATCTAACTTATTTGGAGACATCTTATCTGATTTAGGTCCAGCATGCACTGGCACAATTGGAATAGCACCATCAGGCAACATTAATCCAGAAAACAAATATCCATCTTTATTTGAACCTGTTCACGGATCTGCACCTGACATTGCAGGAAAAGGTATAGCAAATCCGGTAGGTCAGATTTGGGCAGGTGCTATGATGATTGACCATTTTGGCTTTAAAGAGGCATCTGAAGAATTGGTCGAAGCTATCTCATCTACTTTATCAGAGGAAAATTTGAGAACAGCAGACCTTGCCGGGAAAGCAGATACAAAGTCTGTTGGTAAAGCTATTGAAAAAATTCTCAGCTAAAATAATTATTGATGCAACTCAGTAATTTTTTTTACACTATCTCTTTTATTAAAATCTTCATTATGTTGGGATATCAAAGGAAACTTACTCATATCAACACCATCATCTCTAAACCAACGTGTTACTAATGCAAGATATGGATCACACATTGAATAATTTTCACCTAAAACCCATGGACCCTTCAATAAGTTTTCTTCAATGTATTGAGCGTAGCTTGTCATATTTTTTTTTACATTTGAGGTTAATGAGGCAAGAGCATGTCCATCAGAAGTCCATCTTTGACCTCTATGTTTATGTGCATGACCAACATGAACTGTTGATGATAAGTACATATTAAAAGATTGAGCTTCTGCTAATTCATGAGGGTTATCAGGTGCTAATTTCTTATCAGGATAAAGCTGGCAAATATAAAACATGATTGCAGGATTTTCAGTCAAAACACCTTTATTTGTTATTAGAGCTGGTACCCTTCCTTTTGGATTAATTTTAAGAAATTCTGGTTTATTTTGATCTCCTTTTTTTAAATCAATTCTAACAGCAGAATATTGAGCTCCTGCATCTTCAAGCAAAACATGCGTTGCAAAAGCACACGACATTGGAGCATAATAAAATTTCATCATTTACCTCTTAGTTTGTTTTATTAAAACTATAATATATATTATCAGTTGTTATAATCCTATTAACTTATAAGAAAATTTTTGAGGAAATTATGAACGAAACCATTAAATTAATGAAATCTCATCGCTCAATTAGAAAGTTCACTAACAAGAAGATTGATGAAAAATTACTTGCTGAAATTTTAACCGCTGGTCAGGCTGCAGCCAGTTCAAGTTTCCTTCAAGGGTGTTCAATTATAAGAATTACTGACAAAGAAAAGAGAAAAAAATTTAGTGTTTTAGCAAACAATCAAGAATTTATAAACGAAGCTGCCGAATTTTTAGTTTTTTGCGGAGATCTTAAAAGATCTTCTATGTGTTGTGAACTTCACAATGCAAAAGCTACAGAAGGTTTTACAGAGCAATTTATCATAACGACTATTGATACAGCTTTACTTGCACAAAATGTTGTTATTGCAGCTGAGTCTGCAGGATTAGGAATTTGCTATGTTGGTGCAATAAGAAATAACCCTCAGACTGCGACTGATTTATTAGAACTTCCCAAGAACGTTTACCCTGTGTTTGGTTTATGTTTAGGTTATCCAAATCAAAATCCGGAAGTAAAGCCGCGCCTTCCACTTGAATTAATACTTAAAGAAAACTCCTATAACACAGATAATGATATTAAGATTATCAAAGATTACGATTTAGAGATGCAAGAATACTATAAAAAAAGAACAGATAATAAAAAAGCATCTACTTGGAGTGAACAAATGTCTGGTTTGCTAGGCAGGGAAGTGAGGGTATTTATGAGAGAATTTCTTAAGAACCGTGGGTTTGCAATGAAATGATAAAATTCAAAGTCTTTGTTTCAGTATGACTAAATTAATAAATTATTTTTATAATATGGAAAATTTAAAAGGTTCAAAAAACTCATGGGGATTAATTGCTAAAGCTTTTCACTGGGTGCTTGCTATATTTATTTTATCTCAAATATTTTTTGGTATAAATTTACACTATATGGGTCCAACTGGACTCAAAGGAGACTTAATACATTTTCATAAAATATTAGGCACCATAATTTTGTTTTTAATTTTTTTAAGACTTTTATGGAAATTCTATAATCCCTCCCCTGACCACGATGAACTAAACCTCTTTCATAAATTAGCTTCAAAATTTATACATAGTTTATTGTATCTTTTACTTTTCCTTTTACCCATACAAGGAATGTTTTTAACGTGGGTTTCTGGATCAGATGTGATCTTTCTAGGTTTATTTAAATTACCTCGATTGATAGAAGAGGATTTCATTTTACATGATGAAATCTTAAAGTTTCATTTCCGAATGACAATGGTGTTAGTAATAACATTTTTAATTCACTTATCAGGGACCTTATTCCATATATTTGTTTATAAAGATAAATATAACGTTTGGAAAAGTATGAAATTTTTATCAAAAAATAGTCTTTAATTACTTAATTGGGGAGAAAGTTTGTTAGATTTTTTCCAACCATTTATCCCATCTGCTGCATCATAAATTTTAACAAAGTCAAAATTTTTATTAAGATATTTACTTACAACTCCTGTTCTCCTTCCACTTCTACAAATAAGGATAAAGGGTTTTTGTTTGTCAGCAATTTTATCAAACTCAAGTAGCCATTGACCGAGGTTCACTTCACCTTTTTTATTAAAGAAAGTTATTAAGTGACTACCCTCTATTATTCCAGTTTCACTCCATTCACTCGGTGTTCGAATATCTATAATGGGGACGCCATCTAAAATTAAATTTTTGAGATTGCTAGTGTCTACCTTTTGAATTTCTGCAAAAGTTAGTTGGGAAAATAACGTCAAACCAAAAGCTGTAAAAATAATATTTCTAATCAAAATTCTATACCTTTCATCTATCTAATGAATTTCATATAATTTTAAATTTCTCAACATCAACTAATCCATGATCAGTTATTTTAAGAGACGGTATTACAGGCAATGCTAAAAAAGCTAATTGAAGGAAAGGCTCTTCAAGTATAATACCCAAATCTTTTGCAGACCTTCTTAAGTCAGTAAGTTTATCCCTTACAATTTCAAAACTTTCTAAACTCATTAATCCAGCAATTGGCAAAGATAATTCAGCAGTAATTTTACCTTGAGAAGCGATGACAAAACCCCCTTTAATTTCTTTTAATCTATTACAAGCTATAGCCATGTCTTCATAGTCAATACCTATTGAAACTATATTATGATGGTCATGAGCAACAGTTGAAGCAACGGCTCCTTTTTTTAATCCAAATCCTCTAACAAACCCGTTAGCAATATTATTATTTTTACCGTGCCTTTCTATTACCGAAACTCTTACAAGATCTTTTAACGTATCAGGGCTCTTATCACCATTAACTATGGGTATTTCATCATGAAGGTGTTCAGTAATAATTTTACCTTCTATTATACCAATGATACTTGTTTTTTTAGTTTTATCTTTAGAGATAAAATCTGATTTTTCTAAAGTTTTACATTTAACTGAGTTTAGTCCTATTGGGTCAACCCGTTTTACAGTTGAAAAGAGTTTCTCATCAACAACTTTGCCACCACAAATGACTGATTTTGCCTTACACTCTTCTAAGTTCTCTAATATAACAATATCTGCTTTTTTACCTGGAGCAATAATGCCTCGATCATTTAATCCAAATGCTTCTGATGCTGATAAAGAGGCAGATCTGTAAGCATTTAATGGGCTGACCCCCATTTTTATCAAAGTTCTAATCATAAAATCTATATGGCCATATTCATCAATGTCGAGCGGATTTCTATCATCTGTGCAAAAACAAATGTAAGGTGAAGTTTTGTCATTTATTATTGTATATAAAGACATTAAGTCTTTACTTACAGAGCCTTCCCTAATAAGGACTCTCATACCCTTTTGCAATTTTTCTAATGCCTCAAGTTTGGAAGTAGCCTCATGCTCAGTTTTAATTCCGGCTGCAATATATGCGTTTAATTCTTTCCCTGATAACTGAGGAGCATGACCATCAATATGACCACCAGAAAAAAGCTCTAATTTTTTTATTATTTCATCATCACAATTTATTACGCCTGGATAATTCATCATTTCTGATAAACCAATATTGCTGACATGACCTTGCAAATGTTTCAAATCAGAAGAATTTATACTTGCTCCTGAAGTTTCCATTGAAGTAGATGGTACACAAGAAGACAACTGAACAAAAATATCCATTATAGTTTGCTCACTTGATTCCTGAAAGTATTTCACTCCTTCTGACCCAACTACATTTGCAATTTCATGTGGATCACATATAGCAGTTGTAACTCCTAAAGGAAGAACGCATCGCTCAAATTCAAATGGAGTTACCATTGAACTTTCAATATGAAGGTGCGTATCTATAAAACCAGGTACTAAAATTGAGTTTGTAACATCAATGATTTGTTTACCTTTATAATTATCACAAGTACCAACTATAGTGTCTCCACAAATAGCTACATCACCATCAAGATAATTACCTGTTATCAGATCAAATACTCGTCCACCTTTTAAAACAATATCTGCTTTTTCAACTCCAAGGCCTTGAGAAATTTTGTCCCTTAAATTATTCAAATTTTACTCCAAGAACTTATATAATTTTCATAATCTGAAAAATAATTAGAGATTAACTGAATTTCAAAATTAGTCAAAATTGAAGTATTTGGCTCTCTTTCTAATAAAAATTCAAATGACTTTTTTAACAATTGAGTTTTTGAAACCTCTCCACCAGTAAGGTTTTGATGAATTTTATCTGAAATAATAACTTTATGAAATGTAGTTTCTTTGTCAATTACCTCTACACTGAACTGATCTTTTTCTAATTCAATTATTTTGATAGACGACAATTTCTTTCTCCTCTTAAAATAATACTAATTATTCATTGGACCTGCTAACATTTCCGCATCAAGTCTTTTTCCATTCCAATCTATTCTCCAATCCAGATGTGGACCAGTTGATCTTCCAGTATCTCCAGAATGGCCAATTAAGTCGCCTCTCCCTATTCTATCGCCTAAGTTAACATTTATTTCACTTAAATGAAGAAAAGTGGAATTTATGTTTAGCCCGTGATTAAGAATTACAGTATATCCTGAATAATATAAATCTTCAGTAAGCGTAACTATACCGCTTGCAGGAGCTTTTACACTTGTTCCAATTGGAACTGAAATATCTATTCCAAAGTGTGGTGATTTTGGAATATCATTTAAAATTCTTTGACTTCCATAGACCCCTGTTATTAAACCTTTTAATGGCCAGTCAAATCCTTGAATAAAATCTCCCATTTCAAGTTTAACTTTTCTTGCCTTATTTACTTTTTTTCTATCAGATTTTATCCTAGAAATTGTATCTTCTGGTGGAGTGACCATCGATTTTTTTAAACCATCTATTCGCTGAATTTTATATACTCTTTTGATCGGTTTGATAGAGGTTTTAAATTGTTCATTTTCATTGTTAATAATGACTAATTTAATTGGGTTTTCCTCATCACGATGAAACCCAAAAACAAATATGCCACTTTCATCAATTTCAAGAAACTCATTATTTATTTTTATTTTATTAGAAGGATTAGTCCTAGCAACTATCAAATTCCCTTCAACAGGGTAACCAGATATAACTTCAGCTCCCAAAATTTTAAAATTTTTATCGAAATTACTTATATTTGTTTGCTTTACATTTGTTTGTGCATGTGAACTTAAGGCAAGAATAAAATTTAATAATAAAAAAAATACTGATAATGATAAATTTCGAATTTTTATTTTTTTTAAAATCATAATAGAATTAAGTTAATAGCTAGATTGATTAAAGTCACTACTTTAGAAAATTTTAAAATTTAGACTGATTTAAGGAAAGTTTTTTGATCAAAAATATTAACATAACGTCATTATACGGCCAAGAATGTAGGGAGAGAGAAAATACTGATAGACTTATTTTCAAGGCTGCAAATGAAATTGGTTTCCTTAAAATTTCAGGTATCCAAAATTTTAATTTTAATAAAATTAAAAGAGAAGTTCTATTATCAATTTTTAATCTTCCAGATAAAAATAAGAAAAAATTATATAGATGGTACTTTAGAAACTCTAACAAAAATGTATACAGAGGCTGGTTTCCTTTGCAAAATGGATTGCAAACATACAAACAAGGCATAGATATTGGCCCTGATCTTGTTAGAGAAGTAGTTCATGACCCTGAAGACCCATTAACTGAAGAAACACCTTTACCACAAGAGAACGAACTCCCAACATGGCGTAATATTGCTAAAAATTATTATCTTTCCATGGAAAATTTAGGATTAGTTATTATGCGATCAATTGCTAGATCTCTGAAAATTAATGAAAATTATTTTGATGACTATTTCAAAAATGGAAATTCTACTTTAAGGCTACTTCATTATCCAATCAGAGATAAAAATAGCTTTGGAAAAAATATGCAAAATTTTCAAGTTGGTAATGGTTACTCACTTGGTAAGCCACATGTTGATTCTGGTCTACTTACTATTCTTCAACTTGATAAGGTTGCTGGATTACAAGCTCAATTAAAAAATGGTGAATGGCATGAAATAGTTCCAGAAAATGATACATTGGTAATGAATTTTGGACGTTTACTTGAAAAATGGTCAAACAATAAAATCAAAGCAACTGTTCATAGAGTAATAGGATATGGTAATGAGCGTTTTTCAATTCCATTTTTTTTTGAACCTTCAATTAAATCATATATTAAACCAATAAAAGAACTAGGAAGCAGTAACAGTTTTAAACCATTCTTTTATGGTGATTGGCTGTGGGAAGTTACCACACAATTCATAGAACAATCAGGTATTAAACATTTAAGGAAGAAAAAGGGTTAATTAAATATATTTGTGAATTTATTTAACTATAGACTTTATTTTCTTGGACTGTAGTTCGAATAAACGTAGTGCACTTGCATAAATCCTTGAGCCTTCTAGCACCTGAATATGTGCATGCTGAACGCAATCCACCAAGAATATCTTGAACAGTATTACTGATTTTTCCTTTGTAAGGGATTTCGACTGTCTTGCCCTCTGCAGCTCTGTAATCTCTCAATCCACCAAAATGTTTTTCATTAGCAGTCCTTGAGCTCATACCATAAAATTTCACTTTGTTATCGACAACCTGTCCCCCTCCCTCATCATGACCAGCAAGCATTCCACCAAGCATAACAAAATCAGCTCCACCGCCAAAAGCTTTTGCGATATCACCCGCAACAGTACAACCTCCATCTGAAATAATATGTCCACCAAGTCCATGTGCTGCATCTGAACATTCGATAATTGTTGATAACTGTGGATATCCTACTCCAGTTTTTACTCTTGTAGTACAAACAGATCCTGGACCTATACCACATTTAATTATATCTGCGCCTTTCAATATAAGTTCCTGAGTTTGATCAGCAGTACAAACGTTACCAGCAATAATTATTATATTTGGGAATGAGTCCCTAAAATTGGCAATAAAATTACAAAATCTCTCTGTATAACCATTAGCAACATCTATGCATACATATCTTAACTTTTGGCCAACTCGTTTATAAACCTCATTAAACTTAGATTTATCTTCTTCTGTTATACCGATACTCATTGCCACATAATCTGATCGACCACCCTTATTCTCTTCACTAACAAAGAACACTTCTAGTTGTTTTTCAGAATATGTTTTCGTTAAGCATGTGAACATACCATGTGGTATAAGAGCATCTGCACTTTCCATTGTTCCAACACCGTCCATGTTAGAGGCCATTATTGGAATGCCCGAATATTCAGGTATTAGTTCATGACCTTTGTAAGGGATATCTAATTTGGCATTAACAAAACTAAATTTTCTACTTAGATCAACTTCTTTTCTGGTTGTTAATGTTGATCTTTTCGGTCTAATTAACACATCTTTAAAATCTAATTTTATTTCAGGTTCAATGATCATTTTTTGTTTCAAAAATTATTATCGAATCAAAGATTACTCTTCTTTCTTACTCAGTACAAGATAACTATTTGAAATTTCATTAATGTTGAATATTTTATATTATATTAATAGAAATTGGATTTTAAAATGGTAACAATTAAATTTTTAAAAGCTTCTCTTTTGGTAGCAAGTTTTGGAATATTAGCAGCTATAACTGCAAAAAAAATTTATAAAAAGAATAAGTGCAAACAACAAAGCGATTCATAATTTAATATGGTTATTTATTTAATATTTTTTTTCTTAATATCTGTTTTGCCAATGCTCTGGCTTAATTATGTATTTAAAAAAAATGATGTTATTTTAGAAAATATGCCCTTCAATGGTTTAGAGTTTGGTAATTTGATTTTAAAAGAAAGAGGCCTTCAAAATGTCTTAATAGAACAAACCAAGATAGGTGATCACTATGATCTTACTGAAAAAAAAATAAAGGTCTTAGATGAAAGACTTGAGAAAAAAAGTATCACCGCTATATCGATTGTTTGTCATGAGATTGGTCATGCAATTCAGCATTCCGAAAATTATAAACCCCTTGAACAAAGAAATAAAATTGTAAAAAATACAGCTTGGATTACAAGAATTGGTAGTGGTATTTTGTATATGGGAATTCCAGCAATATTTGCAACTGGTGCTTCAAGTTTAATAAAGGTTAGCCTTTTAATTACTCTTTTGTCACTTGTTATAGGAGTGCTTATTCATCTAATTACTTTAGACGTAGAATTCGACGCTAGCTTTAATAGAGCTCTGCCTATTTTAAAAGAAAAAGTTCCAGTTGAATATCATAGTGCTTGTAGATCTATTTTGTTAGCAGCTGCATTTACTTATGTTATTGGAACAATAAGGAATTTTTTATCTTTGAGGTATATTTGGTTACTTCTGACGCGCCTAAGATAATTCGAATTTTTGTTATATAATTTATAGAATTACATCAAAAAATTTTTAGGTTTTTTTTCTCCTGCATCAACAAAAATTGGAATACTGTTGTAATCATTTAAAATTGGACATGTCCATTTACTATTATAAGAACAGGATGGATTATATGAAAAGTTAAAGTCTAATCGTAACTCATTAGTCTTAACTTCTCCTAAGTCAGCTCCTTTTATGGTGTCGATTAAGTAACGTCCTCCCTCATAATGTTCACCCCCACTTTTACATCCTGAATCAGTAAACGGTAAAAAAAGACCTCCACCATACCCTTCAATTTTAAAAATTGTTAGTTCAATTCCAAGATGGCTTTTAAGGTTAGTAGTTTTTATAAAAGGCTTTAAACGAGTTATAGAATTCTCATCTGTATTTAGTTGAATAATCTCTGGGTTTGAAATTAGTTCAAATTTTGAAAATAAAGAAAATTTTTCATTGTATGAATACAAAATTGGGACGTCATTGAACTCTGATTGTTTCTTTGGATTAAAAGTTGGACTTTCAGGATGAAATTTAAATAATTTCTCTCTTTTATCTTTCCATTTATTCCAGGCAATAATTCCATCTTCTTCGGAACGCACTTCATTATAAATACTAAAAATTTCTCTTCGCCAGTTAATTAATGATAGTAATGACATAGCAATTTAATTTTTTACTATCTACAAAAGAACTTCTAAAGAAGTTTTGATTTGAAGTGGAATTTTCATAGGTTTTTTTGTTTTTCTATCAATTAAAACATGGACAAAATGACCTCTTGCCGAAATGCTTTCATTATTATTTTTAAAAAGTCCAATATCATATTGCACTGATGAACTTCCAAGATACTTGATTTTTAATCCTGCAATTACCTGGTCAGGAAAAGATATTTCCTCATAATAAGTACACCCTGTTTCAGCAGTAACAAAAATTGCACTCTCCTCTTTTAAATCTAACACTTTAATACCAAATAGCATTTTACCTATTACAGTATCAAAAAACTCATAATATTTTGCATTATTCATGTGCCATCTAACATCATTGTCATTCCACCTAGTAGATATTTCATGAAAAAATTTATAGTCTTGTTTTGTTTTTCTTTCTTTTTGATCAACCATTATTCTAAATTTTATATAAAGTAAAAATCATACTAACCGAATATTTTTGCTAATTTTTTTAACATTAAAAAACCCAACAGGAAAATTTGCGTTACCTCCATATTTAAATGTTTTGTAATATACCCTCCTAATTTTTTTCCCACAATTTCCACAGATAAGTATCCATCTTTTATGAAATAATTCCCATTTGCAACGATGAAGAACTTTATATGGATACGAACACTCTTCACACACATTCATTTAAAAGCTCAATATCTAAATTAAAATATTTAACTATAAATTGAAACTAATTGAATGACTGCATTACCTAAAAATAGAATAGAGAATACAATGCCTAATCTATCAACTGGAATTGCTTTTGTTTCCCGCCCAAAATTAGTTTGTGATAGCTCATCATCCATTTCGTTTTGAAGTAATTTAAAATTTTTAGTTAACCGAATTAATCCAAACGATCCAATTAAAGTTATCATTACAAGTGTTCCAGTAATGACTATTTCTTTACCTTCTAAATCCCCAAATATAATTATCAGTGTAGATGTTAAATGCGTTACTGTTAGAACACACAGCATAATTAAAATATAATAAAATGTATTAGTTTGAAATTTTGCTCTCAAATCTTGGTTCATAATATTTCTCCAAAGTGAATATTTTAATAAAATTAATACCTCTGAAAAATATAAATTTCTATAATAATTAAAATTTTTTTGTAGGAGTAAGATTAATTATTTTAAATCTTGTAGGATAATATTTCTACTTGCATCCACAACTACATCAATAGATTTAAGATCTTTCATTATTTTATCTTTAATCTTTACCATCTCAATTTGGCAATCTGCAAAAGCTTTAGAATTTTCATATTCATACAAAACAGAAGTTTTAAATGTACCCTTTTTATTCCATATTCTTGAGTAACAAAATCTTTTACATCCTTTACTTTTAAGAATTTTGAATAATTCTTCGGCTTCCTCTTCCCAATACTTAATATGTAAAAGCATTTGTGCCTCACTTTTGAAAGTAAAAGTATTGTAAGATATTAGTTCTGCATTATCGTCCATTTAAAAATCTACTTTATTAAAACTTCTATTTATTAATGATACCCAAATAAATTTCTTTTTGTTTGATCATATCATTATAAAAAAAGAAACAAATTTAGTAAATTAATTATACTTTTTAATTAGCTCAAATATTTTTAGTTAAATGTTTTCAAGAAACTTTTAAAAAGGTATTTCTATTTCTCAAAAATCCATCTTTGGCATCAGTTCAAGAAGATGTTTTGAATACTCATGTTTTGGATTATTAAAAAGCATGTCAGTTGAAGAGACTTCACAAATTTTTCCATGCCTCATAACGGCAACACGATCGCACATCTGACGAATTACTGGAAGATCGTGAGATATAAAAAGCAATGTCAAACCAAGTTCATCTTGAAGATCCTTAAGAAGGTTCAAAATATGTGCTTGAACTGAAACATCAAGCGCAGAAGTTGGTTCATCACAAATTAGAATTTTTGGTCGCGAAGCAAGAGCTCGTGCAATAGAAATACGCTGCCTTTGACCTCCTGAGAATTCATGAGGATATTTAAGCATTGCATTTGAACTTAATCCAACATGATCCAAAAGATCTTTTATAATTTGTATCATTTCGATATTATTGGAAACAGTTTTATAATACTGCATAGGCTCTGAAATAATATCTTGGACCCTCATTCGAGCATTCAATGATGAATATGGATCTTGAAAAATCATTTGTAAATTACGCCTAGCACTAAAAACATCTTTGGTTTTATCATTATTGGTAACTTCTTTACTGAAGAGTTTTATGCTCCCTTGGTCTATACTTATCAAACCTGCAATTAAACGTGCTATTGTACTCTTACCTGAGCCAGATTCTCCAACAAGCCCAAAGCTTTCTCCTGCCTTAATAGTGAATGATACATTTTTTACCGCCTGAAGATACTCACGATTTCTAGCTAGTAAAGCTTTCCTTAAAATAAAAGCTTTGTTAAGTCCATTAACAGAAATTGCAATATTAGAAGAATTCTGACCAAGTTTTTTTCCAAGCCAGTGTTTTTCAAGATTGATCCTTTTATGAGATTGGGTTCCACCTTCAATGTAGTCAATAGATTTAAATCTCTCAACTTTCCTATTACCACGCGGCACGGCTGCAATTAAACTTCTGGTATATTTATGAGTGGGTTTAGTAAGTATTTGACGCACTTCACCAGTTTCAACTATTGATCCGTTATACATAACTGAAACACGATCAGCTATATTAGCTATAACTCCAATGTCATGTGTTATAATAATTACACCTAAATTGCGTTCCCTACAGAGTTTTTTTATAAGATCAAGGATCTGAGCTTGAATTGATACATCAAGAGCTGTTGTTGGTTCATCAGCAATAATTAAATCAGGTTCACCAGCAAGCACCAAAGCTATAACAACACGCTGGCGCATTCCTCCAGAGAATTGATGAGGATAAGATTTAAGTCTTACCTCAGGCTTATCAATTCCTACAGATTTCAGAAGCTCAATAGCTTTATCAATAGCTAATCGCCCATAAAGATTTGCACTTTTATTTATAGTTTCAATAAGCTGGTCACCTATTGTCATTAATGGGTTTAAAGAAGTCTGAGGATCTTGAAAGATCATTCCTACTTTTTTACCTCGGATATCTCGCATTTCCTTATCGCTGAGATCTCTTAAATTTTGACCCTGGAATAAAATCTTTCCTTTTGTGATTTCTCCAGGGGGCTCCAAAAGGTTAATGATTGCATTACCTATTGTAGATTTACCTGCTCCACTTTCTCCAACTATTCCTAAAACTTCACTCGGCTTTAAAGTAAATGAAACTTCTCGAACTGCCAATATTGTCTCAACCTGGGAAGGGAAACTTACATCTAGACCAATAATATCTAAAAGATTACTCATCTCAATAATACTTTTAATTTTTCAGATTTATAACTTTTAAAAGA
>ERZ802830.2589-NODE-2589-length-16134-cov-9.29697_pt1 | contig 16134 bp, 19 predicted proteins | sample MGYA00345654_ERZ802830 | MGnify/ENA primary metagenome ERZ802830 (study PRJEB30503, sample SAMEA104212375) | marine metagenome | biome: Westerlies Biome; feature: [SRF] surface water layer (ENVO:00010504) within the epipelagic zone...; material: water...
GATGGCGACACTGTCCCAGCTCCGCTAAGTCAGATAGACCTGACGTTCTCGGGCCCAGCCAAACTGGATGAAAACGCGACACGTTTGCTTGATGGTGCCGGAACCGATGTTCCCTACGCCGCGGTGGCGTCTGGAGATGGGAGAACTTGGTCTCTGCAACCAACCTCAGACCTGAGCGGAGGTCCCCATGGCGTCATCTGGGAAGCGAAGTCGGCAGACGGTCACACCGTGAAGGGGGTCCTCCGATTTGACGTCGTGGAGTCAGTCCAAGAGTCCGCCACTGCCGAGGAGGGCATGGAAGAGACCAACGAGGTCGCTGCAGACACAGCACAGGCTGATATTGAGGACACCAACTCCGCAGTGGGTGTCATTTTTGGTCTTATCGCAGCACTCCTTCTGACTGCTATCGCAATCATCATGTTCAGACGACAACGTGGAAAGGCTGCGACGTAGGAACACCACAACGTAAGGGTCTTGCCCACAGCCTCGGAGTGGCGGGCACTGTTCTGCCCGGGGTTTGCCGTCGAGGTTTTCGTGAAGCCAAGACCCGCTCGACGGCATTACGAACACATCACTTGGCCCTTGGGTCAATCACCGATTACCGGTCCCTGTGCACTACTCCTGCCACAACCACGCGGCTCCTCTAACTCCACTCGAGTCACCGTGATGTGAGGGCACAACCGGTGTGACGAAAACCGGGGAAAACGTCCAGCGCTTGATTGCTTCAGGGAGGACCTGCTGTAATTCCGAGATATTGCTCATTCCACCCCCCAGCACGAAAACATCCGGGTCGAGTGCGTTGACCACCACCGACAGGCCTCGACCCACGCGATCGACGTACCTGTCCCATGCTTCAATTGCCAAGACTTCGCCTTGGCGCATGCGCTTTGCGATATCTGCTGGGGCCAGACCTCTCGAGCCACCTCCCTTCTCGTAGTCACGGACGAACGAATAGCCCGATACCCACGTCTCCAGACACCCACGCTTGCCGCAGTAGCACTCGTCCCCAGGAATTTCATTTTCAGTCGGGTACGGAAGTGGACTGTGGCCCCAGTCACCCGCGGAGTTGTTGGGTCCATGATGCGCCACCTGGTCAATAGCTATTCCGGCACCAGCCCCGCTCGCGAGAATCACGCCGAACACCACCCGGTACTCCTTGCCAGCCCCATCCCGCGCCTCGGACGCAGCAAAGCAGTCAGCATCATTTTGGATGCGTAGCGGCCGACGTAGGACCCGATGGAGGTCCTCCACAATCGGCATGCCGTTGATCCAGGTGGAGCTTCCACCCTTGCCTCTGCCAGAGATTGGATCGATCGAGCCGGGAATACCTATCCCAACTGGACCGCTGCGTCCCATAGTGACTTCGATGCGCTCCACCAATTCTTGCACCATCCTCAGGCAGCCTTCATAGTCTCCTCGTGGCGTCAGTTCCCGTTCACGCAAAAGCTCGGTCCCGTCGGCCTCCATGGCAACAATTTCAATTTTCGTCCCACCCCAGTCAACGCCAATGAGCACGAGGACACTCTAGGTAGTGGACGTAACTACCGTTCCTGAACTGCAAACACTCATTCCCTAGCCGCCTCCATAGATGTACAAATCCTGCACAACCGAGGCAAGAGCACCCTGGCGTGTCGAAGTCATACGCGACATTAGATGCAGTCGTAGGGGACATGAAACCAAGTCGCGGTAGACATGGGTGTCACCCAACCAGTAGACCAGAAGAACAACCAAGGGAACTTCCAGCATGTGAAAACCAGTATGAAGATGTCTTATTCGCGAAGCTGTTGTTCATCAACGATGAAGAAAAATCAGACCGAAACAAGACTCTGCGGCGCCAACTCAAGAAGTGCATCCAGCCAGGCCACACCGCTGAGAGCATCCGTGACGAGCGGCTCGTTGGCCTGCCCGGGAATCATCTGCCAGCAAATCAAGCGGGCATCCCAGAACTACCCCAAGCACCTAGCGACCAGCCAGGTCACCACGAACATCATCTGTGAGGTGGTCGAGGACACAGAGATGCCCGCGTGAAAACCTGGCCCACTGCCGATGGGTTACTGGCCCAGACCAAATAATTCCGGTCTCCGCCAGTTAGTTTCGGCATCAACTCATCTTCAGCAACCGCGACGCGACGCAGCGACTTGCTAATTCCATTCCCACAGATCCCATACGGACTTGCCATCGCTGCCACTTTCGTACTCAAAAATGCATGCTTTACCGTTCAGGGCGGCTAGCGATGGAGCGGTCGACTCAAAGTAAGCGATCCCTCGAAACGAGAACCCACCTTCGGCTGTGGGATGACCGACTGCGCTGTAATTTCCGATAGCGACACCGTCTGGCGCCATCACCACCCCTGAGTAGGGTGCAGTTCCAGACCAGGAACCGTCGGGCTTCATTTGAGAAGTGAAAGTGGCGAAACTCTGCACATTGACCCCTGCGAGGGTGCCCGTGCCCCCGGAATCAACGTTCTCAAACGCTGGATAGCCATTAACGGCTGACATTGGCTTTGACGTTACATTTCCTACGATCGATCCGATTTTTTCGCCTAACATTTGCTACCTCCTAGTGCGAACAGAAAAAATGCTAAGGCGATGTGATTTCGCTGGTGAGGCCATCGTGTTAAGTCTGTGTGACGGTTCAGTGACAGGCTTCTGACTATGCGGATCGCACTGATGAAACGCTCAACCTGTAAAAATCTGGAAATTACGAGGACCCACGGCAACACGCGACACCCCCAGGACCCTGCCTCGTAGGATTAGTGAGTGACCAGTGAGCGAAAGTCCCTTTTCGCTGGTGTCGGTGTCCTCATCTTTACTGTCATCTCGACTGGTGTCGCCATCATCGCGCATACCACCAGTGAGCCCGAGCCTGAGTGGTTGATGGTGATGAACGCCGAAACCGGTGAGGGCAGCAAGCAGGCGAGACCTACACGCTCACCCTCGAAGGCGTAGATGAGGAGTGATTATTGCTCCAAAACCTGCCATTCCACGAGTAGATCGTCCTCTTTGTCCCAGACCGACACGAACTGGCCGCCAGTTGCGGGGGCAGTGAAAGTTACCCGGCCGCCTTTCTTCACCCGGTACTTCTTTTCAAAGGTGGACGTCCAGTCATCGCAGTCGGAGGTATCGCAGGAATAGACATCGACCCAAATCGGGCTACCTTTTTTCAACGGTGTGCGTATAGTCGCAGAGAAGAGCCCTTGGTCAGTGATCGTTGCTTTCGAAACCTTCGTTCCAAAGTACCGTTCAGCCCTCGACAGTTCGAGTCTAGGCGCCGGCGACGTTTCGGGGGGTAAACCAACCGTGGCAAGAGCTTGATTGGCGAGACTCAAGTGAGCCGCGGTGGTTGTGCCACGGTTTTGTTGGATATCGTCCTCGTCCTCACAGGGTCGTCCGCTACCCCCAGATAAGGGACCTACCAGGAGAATTTCGCCCGATACTTCGTATAGGTAGGGACCACCGCTGTCACCTGCACACGTTGAGGAGATCCCGTCACCAAGAGTGGTGAACTGTCCCACTTCGATGTCTACATCGTCGAACTCATCGTCCATGGGCTCCGTCAGCCAAAGTGGGATAGACGAACTGGCTCCACTCGGATCATTTCGTGGGACCGTAAGTCCGTAACCGATGTACGTGAGCATCCCTTCCGAGCGGATGACATCTGCCACTTCTTGCTCACTCGCCAGACGAGAAATCGGGGTCGATCCGATTGGTGCGCTGAGAGTCAGGAACGCGATGTCCGAGGTTTCAAGTCCATCGTCTTCACTCCAGTCAACCAAGATTGACGTGACTTGCACGTCAGCCGGTCCAACGGAGTCGGTGTTTGCACCCGGCGGCCACACCGTCACGAAAGCTTGATCAGTAACGGGAGACTCACGAGTGTCCATGACACAATGAGCAGCCGTGACAATAATTTGTGGCTTCCAGAGTCCACCTGTGCACGCGGAAACTTCGTCGCCTTCCCCAGCTTCGAAGTACACCGACGCGCCGCTCCAGGGGTGACCCGATTGCCCGTTAATAACCTTTGGTGTGACCACGGGGCCTGTTGCCGCCGACGGCGGCGCCAACAAAGGCACCGCTGCCAAAGACATGACGCAACCTATGGTGCTGATCCTCAGGTGCATGCTGGTGATCATGGGCGCTCCCGAGCTTATCTAATACATATTTTAACGCAGCTCCCGATCCTAATCGACCCTTGAAGTCAGGAATACGTCGATAGCAGGCATGAAAGCGCCCTCCCCGGTGGGGCCTGGAGGCTACCTGAGCAGGGCTTATGCCTATCCGCAGCACTTCAGGATCGCAGACGGATGCCCTGAGAACTGCGGCGACATGCTGCGCGGGGCCGAGTGGATGCCGAAACTAGAACCGAACCGGGTGTGTCTTACCCCGTACCGGCCCCGGGTCGGGACGCTTACCCACACAGATGCGCTGGAGGCGCGATCAGTTTTGGCGCATAGGCCGCGAGGCTACATGCGAGACGATCCACATTCAGACGGAGCAGAGCGCAGTCGTTCCTTTTGATGGTGTCGTACCAAATTCGCGGATCTCTTTGTCGACCTTCAAGAGGCGCTTCAAGTCTTCGAAAATTCGATCACTTCCTCAATCGGAATGTGATCGAAGGTGGAGGATCCGTACAGGACCCGCTGCACGATTCCCGCTTCATCAATCAGCACGTCAACGGGCATACCTGTGAAGGCCCCACTGGGTTTGGTTAGCGGAGAGAAACCTGTCGAGACCGCCTTTCTGAAACGGGAAAATCCCGTCGCAGCACCGACCAGCGTTTGGACAGCGCTTTTCGGGACCTCATATCTGTCGAAATAGGTTCGATTCTCATCCGCGAGCACTGTCACTGAAGAGTCATGCATACTCGACGTCACTTTCAGATCTCGAAGCTTGCAGTTGAAGATGAATATCTCCTCGAAGGGCTTCCCAAAATCGCTCTGTCTTTCAATAATCTCGTGAATTCTAAGGTGACAGAAAGGGCATGACGAATATCGAAAAAAAGAGATTAAGGCCTTTTTCCCTGTGACATCTTTTAAGTCAAACTGTGAGCCGTTGATATTAGGCAAGGTTAGGTCTTCTAGTTGCATTCCTTGCGTCAGCTGCATGAGTTCCTCCTGCAATCAATATGCATCTCTTTTTCCGACGATAGAAAAGCATCCGCAAGTTACATTCAGATTTCACCTTCGGGATCAAGCAATAAGTTTTCCTTCCTCACCTTGGTAGGTCCGATAGCCGCAAGGGACCTGAGCGACGCGAACCTGGGGCGCGCGGACCTGCGCCACGTGGACTTGACGGGAGCGAACCTCACGGATGCTGACTTGAGCGAGGCCCGTGTAGAGCGGGACAAGCGCCGGAAGCAGCCGTTCCAGACGAAGAAGCAGTACGCGCGGATGTGTCAACAAGCATCGTGGGTCGACTTCAGTGTCGCGATCCTTCACAACACGACGATGCCCGACGGGACCGTCAGGAACGGATATGCATGAGTGATGCACGGGGAGAACGCGACACATGAGTGGCGTCTATCGCTTCAAGTACGTCTACTACGGCGACAAGCGTCCCGACGAAGTCGTGGTCGACGGAGTCACCTGCCGGCGAGAAGGCATTTCCGAAGTAGTCAAGGTGAACGTCGGCAATGTTCACGTCAAGGTCAACGACGATGGTGGAGGAGTCAAGGTCGGCGGCTTCGCGTGGTACGTCTACATCGTCCTCTGTCTCGGGGGGCTGTTCTTCGGCGTGGTCTTCGTCGTCATCGGATTGATCGCAGGCCGAGTAATGCAGTCACTAACTGTCGGTAAGCGAGACGTGCAGGCCTAGACATCAGACCCTCGCCTCAGGGTTAGGCACTTCTCTGTCTGAGATGTATTGTTTACGTGCTCGTATGCGCCACGAGCATCTCCGTGCTCTTCAAGAACAAGAGAACTCGATACCTGATCGATATCTCTAGACCTCGACGAGCCGACTTGACTCACACCGCTCGAAGACGATTGTGCGTCATTTGTGCGTCAATAGGTACAGTCCCGAACGTGGGCAAGGGCAAACACGCAAAGCGGACTACCACATTCAGGAAATCCGTCATCATCGCCGGAGCCGTCACAATTTTGGTCGCCGTCCTGGTACAGGCTGCGTACCTCATTCCGCCGACGGCTTCTGTGGATGAGTACTGGCTGGCGGAATATTGGATGAATGACGCTCAGAGGGGGCCGCTCTTTGCGTGGTTCCAGTGGGTTTTGACTCCGGTGCATTTTGTACTGATGGAAGTTGGTCTTCATCCGGTCTGGTGGTAATCGGGATGGGGATGGTCCCAGCCTGACGGTCGGAGCTTTGTCGTGCGGGCTTACTTCATTCCGCCCGTGCCGCCACTAGTCAAATAACGCGAGCCACTGACTTACTCAACGATTCTTGACCCGAGGAACTCGCTAACAGTTAATCCCACCTGCCACCCGGCGGTGAATGAAGGCGCTTTGGTTCACAGGACTGACGGTCTAGGGCTGGACATCAATCGGACGAAGCGGCATCCGGTAGCGCTTTTTTGTAATGAGAGCAACCATCTTGGGGTCGTTCAGACGCATCAGTTCGGGAGTGCAGTTGCGCCACTCGTCGGAGATCTCCTCGCAACGATCCTCCTGCAATCCGTTAAGTGACGTGACTGACCAATAAAAGTATTCCTGCGTCATGCAACTACTGAAGTCACAACTTGGGTCGTCATACACAAAGTCGCCCCGCCTGACGGCGGCAGACGTCAGCCGTCCCAACTGACTTTTCCTCTTCGCACCGAAAGCGGAGGGGTAAGCAGGGCCATAGCCACTATCAGTGATCATGTGCAGAACCTCTTCCAGCGACGCATCAAATCGACCAGCCACATTGGTCTCGTCTCCACTGACGAGAAAGAGCTCGTATTTCTGACTTTGTCGAGATTCCCAGATAGTGCTCTTTTCGGCTTCGTCTTCATTGGAAAACATGACCATTCCAGCGTTACTGCGGATTAGCTCCTTTACCACTTTACGGTTGTCTGGCCGACCGTCTCGGTTATTGTCCAAATACGCCTTTAGGACGTCACGAACATGATCCACGTCGTCCCCCGTGACCTGATTTGTCGCGAAGATCGGCACCCCGAAAACCTCACGAAATTGCGAAACCCACGGCGCAAGGTCGACTTGATCTGGCGGTAAGCCTGGACCCTCATCCGGAGGTGCTGCCCCAGCGGTTGATGCAGGGCCCCACAAAGTAAGCAGCATCATTGCGACAACAAGGTTCCTAAGACGTAACTTCACACCCGAAGGGTACCTACGTTGCCGCGAAGATCTCGTTTAGCGTCAATGACTTGCTCGGAAGCACCGCACCTACGTCTATCGCCGCCCCTTGGTACCAATCATCTGTCGCGCCGGTCGATGGGTACGGACCGTCTCTCAGGGCGCTGTAGAAGTCTTCAACACTCATGGCGAAGACGGATTGAAAGGCATCGCGCCAGTCCACGTGGTCGGGACGCTCGGCGACGAAATCCTTCAACACCAACTTGAAGGCGCAAGCCTCGGGTATTGCACGCCCTTCCAACATGTCGATGAGAGCAAGGACCATGAAGGCGGAGCTGTTGTAGTTGATGTCCGCGGGACTACCAACTAGGCCACCGTCCCGTTCGAACCTCTCGAAGGCTTGGGGGTTATTCAGCACCGTTGCGCTCACGGGGAACAGGCCTCTGTCGAATTCGCTTTGCCCGTAGTACTGCTGAGTGTAGATCTCCTCAACAATTGTAGCGCCACCTTCGATCATCCACGTGGGCTTCATGATCTCTTCGGACAAGCCGATTTGGTAGATGTGGAAATACTCGTGCGCGATGACCGCGTATCGGTGAAGCGAATTGTCGATGAACTCCCTTTCTGGGATCTCGAGGATCATGTGCTTCCCGAGTAGGTCGTTTCCGCTGATTGATGCGCCGCTGGCACCACGGATTTGCGGGAATGGGTTTGGGATCGCCGAGTTCCAGGCGAAGACATGGAACGGCATCTTTATGTCCGGGACGGAGTGAATCCGCTCGGAGACCGGCAGCACGGCTCCAAGGTTGTTCATGGTCGTTTCGAACTCCGCGACCCACGCGGCCGGCAGGCTTGAGTCGATATTCATTTGGGGGAAGACGAAGTTTCGTAGAGAGACGAAAAGTTTTGTGCCCTCTCGGCCCATTGGCCGATCGTCCCCACCGGCCGAGTGACACGAGCAAAAACCCAAACAAACGGTGATTGGGTTGTCACTTGAAGCCTTCACCGGTTCGGATTAGTCCCATTCGGCCGCCCTAGACATTCAACGCCAAGCGAAACTGAGAAGTGTTGAGTAGCGACTTGTTTTAGTGTGTAGTCGTGTTTAGAGACAAGAAGTCCCTCATCGCTGGCGTCACCCGAGTCCGCACGCGTCAATTATGGTGACGGCTTGCTCCGAGACGGCAAACACTTCATCCGTAAACTCTTCTGCATCACCCGAGACAAAAGCAGTCAAGAGTCCGACAAGACCGAGGACTCCTTTCTCGATTTGCTGCGCGGCTGAAGCGTTACTCTCTGACGCAGACGCGTTCTGAAGCCCTATGGCAATCTTGGTAACGTCTTCTTCGAACGACGAGATGTTCGTACTTCCATCCTCCAGTCCCTGCAACAAGCCGAGGAGTTTCAGCAGCGCATTTCCTGCCCCCACACACCCTTCACCGAAGTACTCGCCGTCAAGAATCGGCTCACCTGCAGGTGTCGGCTCCGAGTCTGGGTCGATGACGGTCCCTTCAAACCCCGATGGCGCGAGTTCGGGGCAAAGAGAGCCATCCGCCCCAATAGCCAGGAATTGCGCATCCGCAATAGGCGCCAACATCTTGAGCGCCTCGGCTTCACTGACGGAGTCAAGTTCTGCAGCACGCATCGCGCTCATGGTTTCATCCAAGACCAGGACGCGGTAGTTATCTTTTGCGGTCGACCACCCATCGGTTCGAGCGTCGTCACAAAAGGCTTTCGCGCGTGCTACGTACGGTTCCCACTGCTCGTCAGAGACATCCGTGTCCCACTGACCGGTCATGCCCTCCACAGTGTTGAGCCTGAGAGTCTCGTAGGTGAGCGCGTCCTTATAAACCTGCACTTGCGAATCGGTGTACTCCGTACGCTCAAGAGTGTCACCCGAGACAGAAACAATGACGTCGGATTCACCGGGTCCTCCGCAAGCGGTCAGCACCAAGCCGAAAGCAATCACGACCAAGGCTGTCTTTCTCATCGCAACTCCCGCTATTTTTAGTTCCCTGCCTACGTCCAAAGAGGCTGCCTACCCCCGGCTCTGGCTCGTGGACTGGGCGCGTGACTTGATGGCATGAAAACAAGTAGACCTTGGCGGTCCTTCACAGCGCCGACAGGCAGGCCAACACCTACGCGTGGTGTGGCAAGCATGGAAACCCGCCTAAGGCCGATATCGGTCTCACTTAGGTGTTTGGCGTCACCTCGGTGGGCTCAAAAGGAACATTTCGCTGCCAGAAACCATGCGGTCACGGACCTCTTGCAACTCCGGATCTTCCATGGCCTCGTGCATTTTCTCATGATCGATGCCGAACAAAAGCGTGACCGCCTTTCGATCATTGACTTTACCCACGATGGTCTTGCCTTCATCACACCAGTCGGATCGACGTTCAGACCAGGAGAGAAATACCTCTACCCACTCGTCATAATTGACCTTCAGTTCATTGACGACGACGACGTCCATAAGCTTCCCATCTGTATGCACGTAACTTATTGATCAAGCATTTCCCCTAGCCTACTGATCATATTTTCCATCCATACCGATGCCAGACCGCCCGAGCGCCAAACGCCAACCTGGGACACCGCCGAGAGTGAACGCGGTAAGCGGGCCATTGAGAAGCTGCGAGCCACACGCGGGTAACCCGAAGCCCCCAGGCCGACGATGCTTCCGCGCCCCCCTCAGGTCGCTTCAAGGTGGGCCGCGTACTGGTTCTGGAGAGCCCCGGACAGGTGGACACCAATGCTGGGCAAAACATCCGGTGGAGGATATTAAAGAGGGATCAGGGTCGCAAGCACTGCAAATCGCTGTATCCGAACAATGGTTCGGTCACCTTGCGCATCCGCAGCAAGGGTGAGTGCACCGTGGTCGGCACCGCACCTGCCGTTGCTGGTGAATGGCAAAAATTCCGCACCGTGCGCAAATATCGGGGGCGTTAGTTCTAGCTGACCGTCCATTGCACGAGTAGTTCGTCATCGTTGTCCCAGACTGCAACGAATTGGTCTTGTGCGACTTGAACCATGAAGGCCGCTCGTCCACGTTTCTTGACTCGTATTTTCTTCTCAGAGACAGTCGTGTAGTCCTCGCAGTCTGCTGAATCACAGGCATAAACTTCAACCCAGAGCGGTTGCCCTCTGGAAAGACGCGTCCGAATCGCTGCTCGCATAAAACCTTCGTCGTCGACATTTGCCCTCAAGACCCGTGTGCCGTCATAGCGATCTGGTTTTGAAATTTCCAACTCGGCCGGTGGTACCGACTCCTCCGAGTTATCGGATGAGACCTCCGACGAGCAGGGATTGTTGAGGTACATTGTGTTGAGGCCAGCAATGTCACCTGAACTGAGATTGCCACGGTTGTTTGGGATAGCACCTTGGGGATACATGATCGACGTAAAGTCTTTGACGTGATCAAAGCCCATCGCGTGCATGGCTTCATGAACAACAAGTGCCTCTCTCCCTGGCCCTTCTTTCCACGAATACCATCCTGGACCAAGGTCCGGCCGAGGCCATTCCAAACGACGCCAGTCGCGCCCCTCCCACTTGTTGAGGGTCCAATCCACGCTGTTACTGAAGGCCACTGACCCCTCGCCATAGCCGTCCGGGCCACCAATCCCCGCGACATTGGACCCCCATCCCTCTGCGACTAAGTCCCCCCAACGGAAGTTCAGATCTGCGGAATCAGCGTTGTCGATTTCAACGAACTTCAATCCTGTGTGAGGTTCTAACGTAGTCAATCCACTTCGAATGTCGTTAATCAAGGTGTTCCGATCTGAACCCTCCAAGCTCCTGTCAAAATGCCAGCGGACTTCCTGACACGCCCGATATGTTGCCCCCAACCCATCAAGTGGCTTCCATCCATCGTTAAACACTTGACCTGGGGCCGGCATCCAACGATCGCCCTGCGCCGCCGACGGTGGGGCTACTGTCAGCATCGTTGCAGTGATGGCTGCGAGCACAGTCACAACAAAGCGCGGACGTGGGCACCTGAACATGTTTGCCTCCGGCTCCCCAAGATATACCAGGAGTCTGCGGAGACTCCAACGTCGCAAGAGTGTCCACATGGAAAGCGAAATGCGCGCGCACTCTCAATGACGCTACCGAGTACCGACGAATACCGGGTGGGGTGCGCAAGCGCATGAGATCCCTGGGGGTTTACCCGACGAGCCTCCCGAGGCAGGCCTACTCGTTCACTTGGTGTCCTCGCGTCGGAGTGCGAGACAAAATTTTACCCGAGTCAATCATGTCATTGTGGAAAGTCATCATTCTGCACGCCGGCGCGGTCACTCTTCGGATGAGAGTGCCGGTGATGGTCGGATCCGTGCGAGTAGGAGGTCAATACCCCAGAAGATCAAACCGAGCAGGATTCCGAAAGCAGCTACGCCAGCAATGTTCACGAGCACGGTCGGTAGACCGTAGGCAATGACATTTAAGAAAGGATAAGGATAAGCCGCGATGAACTCCCCCCTGATCAATGTATACAGCGCCCAACTTACTGGCACCACGAGCGCAGTAAAGATGGAAGCAAAGGTGATTTGCCCGCGAGGGCCGAAGAAGAGCCAGGTGATGACCGTCAGTGCGGGCACGATGTAGTGCTTCAATGCATTCACGATGATGTCGATGCCTTCTACTTGGGCGTCCGGAGCGAGCACTACTACGTAGATCAAGCCCGTGATCGAAATCATGACGAGGGCATCCATGTGGATGGCTGACCACAGTCTTCCCGATTTCTGTGGATCGCGCGCGAGCTTTGTTGCGACGACTCCGACGATAATCAGGCTGAGGTTTGTGAAGTAACTGAAGGAATCAATTACACGTCCTGGCAAGCCGGCTATCCCACTCGGATTGTCACCCAACGAGTTCGCGTAAAGGGCACCGACTGGATTTATATTGAAGACAGTCAGTACCAGACCTAGGGCGAGGCTGAACCAGGTGACGACTGCAAGGCCCGCGTGAGCGCGCCGGCCATATTCGACTCTAGACACGATGACAGCCTAGGAGGCGACACTAGGATTTGTGACGATGCCGTCGCAGAACTCAATCACGTAACGACGCGGTTTTCCCCTGAAGTCCTCACCGCTCCGGATTACTCCCCATCCAGAAGTGCGGAGGGAGTACCAAACACAGTGCCTGTCGTCTTTGAATACCAAGAAAATCCATGGCACCCCTCGCTTCCCTACGGCGTTGGGGGTCGTTCAAGCCTGAGGTCAGGTGCGCATACTTTGCTTACACCTGTGTACAGCACTGTTCGACGTGGCGCTGCCCAATGTGCCCACATAGGAGTGCAATCCGGTGTCTCACAGATCCTTGATGAGACGCTTTACGTACCCGTAACCTGTCGCAGCGGTCCAACAAATTCCTGTCTTTTCCATGTCTAGGGGGAACGTTTCACTTAGGCTCTTGGGCAGTTCCGTCACGACTTAGGAGTGCACATGGCTAGAAAATTTTTGATCTTGGGAAAATACACGCAGTCGGGTATGGCTGGCGCGTTGGCTGACGGGTTCGAATCCCGACGTGAAGTCATGACCGACGCGATTACATCCATGGGCGGACGCCTCATTGACTACAGCTTCTGTATGGGTGAGTACGACTTCACAGTGCTGGCAGAGTATGAAGATGAATCAAAAGCCCTGGCTTTGACTCTGATACCTGTTGCGGCTGGCACGGTCATCGCGAATGTCATTCGACTCCTGACGATCGAAGAGATGGATCAAGCACGTGAGCACTTCGAATTAGTGCACTGGACACCGCCCGGTCAGAATTAAGGGCGAGCCCCTCTCGGAAAGATTGAACTTTGTCATCACAATGCGATGGCTGTGGCATCAAGTACGTAACGTTTTTGAGGAACTCGATGTTTCATCCAAGTGTGGAGCTAGAAACACAAACTGACCGTTTTACAAAACTTAATGATCCACACAAATAGTTGTTGGTCGGACGACGTGGCCAGATCTTGAGCAGGGTGGATGAAGATCCGAACCCGTTCCTTTTATACGCGGGTGGATTAGGTCTCATCAATTATGCGAGATAGAACCAACCAGGTGTCAACGCCAAAAGCACGAGGCCACTCGTCAGGCCCAGAATGCTGACGCTGAGAAAACTAACCTGTATGGAGCGGCGTTGAATGATTGTGGTCAAGCCGGCGATGAATAAGACAACTGCGAAGAAAACGTTCGCCAAGTTGTAGCGATCACTAGTTGCTTCAGCCTCCTCAGCAGTGAGTCTGAGCTCATCGGCCTCATCCATGAGAGCGTCACCCTCGGACAGAAGTTCCTCACTGAATAGGTCGGCCACGTAGGGGTTGTCATCCGTAAAGGGAGTCGCGGGCCTGTCATCGTCGGGAACGTCCGACCACCACAAAACAGCTTCGTACAGGGCATCATCCATAACCGTCAGCAAGTAGTCGGCTGCATCCTCGTTGCCCGTGCCTGCTTCAATTGCGAATTGCAAAAAAAGTGACGTTTCGTATCCCGAGGTTTGATCCGCCTGACTGTACCGGTCATTGGCTCGTGCGATCGTTTCCTGCATTTGTGCATAAGTGCGAATAACTTGATCGCTCGTGCTTGCTTCTCGATAAGCAGACCATGCCGTGAGTAGTGCGGAAAATCCGAGTAAGAATGCTGCCGTGACCGCAAGAGCACCTTGCGAGGGTACTCGAGAGCGGCGTGTTGTTACTCCGTCAACATTAGACATTACATTTTGCTCCTTTTACAACGAGCGAATGCTTCCACAATACGACCCAAACGTCTTTGGACGTTTTTCTGCTACACAACAAATTTGCGACCCCCGGCGCAGCATTCTCTTTTGTCGCGGCGTTTATACCGGTGTGGATGCGTTGTCCGGTTATGGGCGTGACTCAGTGTGCAAATGCGCCTATATGTTTTGCATGGGGAATAGGCGCATTGAGAGAGTCCAGAAAATCGACCTCTTTCTTGATGTCGTCTAGCAGGGCACACGCAAGGCTACGGTTCATTCCGTTGCGCACGACAATTCGCTGTACTATCTGATCTGACATGTTGTCAGGTAACGGGTAAGCAGGAACTTGCCATCCGTGGATCCTGAGGCGGTTTTGCATGTGGTAGAGCGTCCAATTCTTGGTGTGGCCCGGTGTCAGTTTCCAGGCGAAGACGGGGATGTCCGAACCATCGCTCCATAACGTAAAAGCCGGGATTTTCGCGATTTCGTCAGCGAGGAAGCGCGCGACATCCCGGCTTTCTGCCTGAACTCGGCGGTACCCCGCGAAACCCAGTCTCAGGAACATGTAGTACTGGAGGAGAACCTGCGACCCAGGTCGGGAAAAGTTGATGGCGAGGGTAGGCATATTCCCCCCCAAGTAACTGACATTGAAGATGAGGTCTTCTGGCAGATCACTTTTCTCTCTCCAGACGACCCACCCAAGACCCGGATACACCAACCCGTACTTGTGGCCAGAGGTGTTGATTGACTTGACTCGAGGGAGACGAAAATCCCAGACGATATCCGGCTGGAGAAAAGGCGCGATAAATCCGCCAGAGGCAGCATCGACATGAATCGGAACATCCAAGCCCGTTGCCGCCTGATGGTCATCGAGAGCTTTGGCAATCTCTGCGACCGGCTCGTAAGAGCCGGTGTACGTGACGCCCATAATCGCAACGACTCCGATGGTGTTCTCGTCGATGTAGTCCGTGACTGTGGCCCCGTCCAGGGTTGGATGTTCCTCAGTAACGGGGACGTATCGCGGCTCAACATCCCAATAGTTGCAAAACTTCTCCCAGACCACTTGAACGCCTGAACTCATCACCAGGTTGGGCGTGTTCGTATCCTGGCCGGCTGCCGTGCGGGCCTGCTTCCACCTCCGCTTGAGCGCCAATCCACCCAGCATGCAGGCCTCACTGGATCCGATCGTTGAAACCCCGATCGTCGTCGTTGGACTGGGAGCGTTCCACAGAGTCGCCATCATCGTTGCGCAGCGCGCCTCAATCGCGGCGCTTGCTGGATACTCGTCTTTGTCGATCATGTTCTTGTCAGCGGAAGCCGCCATAATTTTGTTGGCGTTTTCGTCCATCCACGTCGTGACAAATGTCGCAAGATTTAGGCGGGCATTGCCGTCCAACATCGCCTCATCCATCACGATCTGATAGGCCGCCTCACTGGGGAGCGGACTATCGTTGAGGCGATCTGTGGGTGGCTTAACGATTTCCGCATCATTGAAAAATTGAGGGTTAGGCACGTCTGCTCCCGGTGGGCTTGAGCGAATTTCGGTGACGACAGGTTAGTGGCTTGGCGGCCGACGTTCGGTGTTTTTCTCCAGGCGCTCTGTAAGTCATGCAACATCAGTAAGGACACCCGGCTACTCATTGAGTGGCGAGCATGGAAGGCCGCCTGACTCAACGCTCCTTTTTCTAAATGATTTGCTACCCGACGCTCTCCCCTGTTTTTTATCCCCCTGCACTTAAATAAACCCGGATGTTTCATTTCCTGGGGGATTTTTGCCAGTAGGGCGGCGGGAGTCTAGATTCGGAATCAAAAAAACTTTTATTGTTTCTTGTTTCGTTTGGGGTGGGGTGTTGGTGGGTTGTCTGTTGTTTGTTTGCGTCGCGGTGTGGTGATTGTTGGTTCGTTGTGCGTGTGGGTTGCGATGGTTAGTGTGCGTGGTGCGGCGCCCGCCACCCACAGCCTCGGGGGGCGGGCACTTTTCTGCCTTGGATTTGTCGTCGAGGTTTCAGGCCTACGGGCTTGTTGCGTCAACATTGAAGCCCCCACCCGAAGCGGGAGGCAACGAGTGGGGGCTTTCCCCCGAGAGAGCGAGTAACGGGAGTGTCTGACGTCGCTGTCTGACAAGGCCAAGGCTCCCCCGCTCAAGAGTCACCACGGTTACTCAGTTGTGAACACCTTGTTTCCACATGACGAAG
>ERZ802830.2593-NODE-2593-length-16125-cov-5.8705_pt1 | contig 16125 bp, 16 predicted proteins | sample MGYA00345654_ERZ802830 | MGnify/ENA primary metagenome ERZ802830 (study PRJEB30503, sample SAMEA104212375) | marine metagenome | biome: Westerlies Biome; feature: [SRF] surface water layer (ENVO:00010504) within the epipelagic zone...; material: water...
GCCGAGCTGCGACTGTCTGATGTGCGCCTTGAACCGTGCGGCGTTGAGGATCCCGGCGCTCAACCGGATTTTCAGCGACCGATGGGAGCCAGCTGCTTTGTGCTCACCGGGGAAGTCGACAACCCCGGTCGTCTGCCGAGCGTGGACACCGATGTGTACGCCAGGATTTTGGATGCAAGCGATGAACCGGTGCTCCCCAACCGAACGCGTGTGGGTTCAATTGGAGATGTTCTTCCCGGTCGCTCCCATTTCGCTTTGAGGATGTCTGTCCCTGCGGGAACACCGGGCCCTTTTCAAGTGAAAAATCCGAGAGCTCGCGGGTTCTCAGCTCCTGTGCGCACCAGAGCAGCAGTTGATGACGATGATCTGCTTCCTCTGGAACAAGGCATCAACCTGGATTGATCACCAAGCGGATCCCGACACATACAACGCATTGATCGATTGACCAATGAGGCTCTGAAGCAGGTTCAGGGCCAGAAATGCCAACAGGGCTGAAAGGTCGATGCCGCCCAGGGGGGGGATCAGACCCCGGAATGCATTCAGATACGGATCGGTGATTGCACTCACACTGCTGAGAACAGGATTGCCCCAATCAAGATTCGGGAACCAGCTCAGCAACACGCGAACGATCAAGACCAGGGAATAGATCTGCAGGGTCTGGGCGAGAACCTGGAGCAACGTGACAGAGAGGGATTCCATGGTGTTCGACGTTCTAGACAGACTTTATGCAGCTTCGGACAGATCGGTCGCCCCGAGGTCAGGGAGTACAGAGAAGGTGCGATGGAATTTTTCGGTGAGGGTGAGCCAGTAGGAGCGGCCCTCGCTTTGCCGGCGACGTTCAACGAAATCCTGAGCAAGAAGCTCCTTGATGTGGTCGTAGGCACCAGAGCCGCGCAGATCAACCAGATCGGCTTGGAGGATCCGCTTCTTCAGGGCAATCGTGGCCAGGGTGCGCAAGGTGGCTGTCGACAGGTTCACGGGCAGGAGGTCTTTGACCAGATCACCGAGCCCTGGCCGCAACTGCAGGCCATAACGTCCGTTCTGCTCAACCACTTCCAGCGCGCTCTCGCGTTGGGCATAGGCGGCTGTAAGCGCCATCAGCGCCTCCTCCACACTGCGTCTGTCCTGCTCGGAAAGCTCGACCAGTTCACCAATGCTCACCGGACGACCCTTCAGATAGAGAATCGCCTCAAGACGGGTCGCCAGGGATGGTGTCGTCATCGCGGCCCTCGCAATGGTTCAAGGTACCGCTGCTGAATTCAAAGGAACAGTCCATAGGCGGGGTTCTGGGTTTCTTCCCAATACGGATATCCCAGTTCCGCAAGAAATGTCGTCCAACCATCCTTGTCTTGATCAGGCACCAGGACACCCACGACGATCCGGCCCACATCGGCTCCGTGGTTTCGATAGTGGAAGATGCTGATGCTCCAGTCGGGATGCAGGGCATTCACGAAGGTCATCAAGGCTCCAGGTCGCTCAGGGAATTCGAAGCGGTACAAGAGCTCGGTGCATTCACCGGCGCAGGCTTCCCGTGCTGACTTGGGCAAGCGCCCACCCACCATGTGGCGGAGGTGCACTTTGGCGAACTCATTTCCGCTGAGATCGAGAGCGGGAAAGCCACCTTGCTTCAATTGATCCAGCAGGGCTGAACGATCCCGTTCATCGATCACCTGCACTCCGATGAAGATCTGGGCCTTGGCTCCATCGGTCATCCGATAGCTGAATTCCGTGAGGCTGCGCGTGCTCAGTAATTCGCAGAGCGTTCGCAGGCTTCCAGGACGTTCCGGAATTTCAACGGCCAGCATGGCCTCCCGCTCTTCGCCGAGCTCGGAACGCTCAGCGATGAAACGCAGCCGATCGAAATTCATGTTGGCCCCACAGGCCACCGCCACCAGTCGCTTCTGCTGCAGAGTTCGATCGGCGACGTCCTGTTTCATCCCTGCAATGGCCAGTGCACCGGCTGGCTCGAGGATGGAACGGGTGTCTTCGAAGACATCCTTGATCGCGGCACAGATTGCATCGGTGTCGACGGTGATCATCCGATCCACAAACCGCTGGGCCAGTTCAAAGGTGTGGAGACCAACGCTGCGAACAGCGACACCGTCGGCAAACAATCCAACCTGGCTGAGCTCGACCCGCTCTCCTTTTTCCAAGGAGCGGGTCATGGCATCGGCATCGATCGGTTCCACCCCGATCAGCTCCGTTTCCGGCCAAAGCTGTTTCACGTAAGCCCCAATACCGGCAATCAAGCCACCACCGCCCACGGCGATGTAGATCGCGTCCGGTGGATGTTCCGCCTGGCGCATGATTTCCATTCCGATCGTTCCCTGACCGGCAATCACCTCCGGGTCGTCAAAGGGATGGATGAAGGTCAGCTCCTCCGCTTCGCAGCGGCGCCGTGCCTCGGCAGAACACTCGTCGTAGGTCTCCCCGTGCAGCACGACCTGCCCACCGAGGGCCTTGACGGCTCTCACTTTCACTTCCGGAGTGGTGCTCGGCATCACGATCACGGCGCGACAGCCAAGCTTCCGGGCGCTCAGGGCCACACCCTGGGCATGGTTTCCAGCACTTGAGGCGATCACTCCACGCTTCAGCTCCTCTGCACTGAGCTGCGCCATCCGGTTGTAGGCGCCCCGAAGCTTGAACGAAAACACCGGCTGGAGGTCCTCCCGCTTCAGCCAGACCTGGTTATCCAGCCGTCGGCTCAGGTTTGGTGCTGGCTCAAGCGGTGTTTCGCGGGCCACGTCGTAAACGCGGGCACGCAGGATCCGCTGCAGGTAATCGGTCATTCCCCCATTCTTCCAATGTCCACCCAAAGCCGACAGCAGAGATGGACCCCGTAGATTGCTGACATTGGAGGCTGTCGAGCATGCATCTCGGAGATCTCAAGCATCCGAATGAGTTGCACGGTCTCAGCCCTGCTCAGCTGGAGGATGTGGCGCGTCAGATCCGCGAGCGCCATCTTCAAGTTGTGTCCACCAGCGGTGGCCACCTGGGCCCAGGGCTGGGTGTTGTTGAGCTCACCCTCGCTCTCTATCAAACCCTCGATCTGGATTGTGATCGGGTGATCTGGGATGTCGGCCATCAGGCTTATCCCCACAAGCTGATTACCGGCCGTTTCAACAGTTTTGATTCCCTGCGTCAGCAGAACGGGGTGGCCGGCTACCTCAAGCGCACGGAAAGTGAATTCGATCACTTCGGTGCGGGCCACGCCAGCACCTCGATTTCGGCGGCCCTTGGCATGGCCATGGCCCGCGACAACCGCGGTGAGTCGTTCAAATGCGTCGCTGTGATTGGCGATGGAGCGTTGACAGGTGGCATGGCACTGGAAGCCATCAACCACGCCGGTCACTTGCCCACCACACCGTTGCTGGTGGTGCTGAACGACAACGACATGTCGATCTCACCCCCCGTTGGTGCCCTCTCCAGCGTTCTGAACCGGGCCCGCCTCAGCCCGCCGATGCAGTTTCTCTCCGGCAGCGTCGAGGAGAGCGTCCGTCACCTGCCGTTTATGGGTGGGGAGATTCCCGCTGAGCTGAACCGGCTCAAAGGCAGCATGCGGCGCCTGGCTGTGCCCAAGGTGGGAGCTGTTTTCGAGGAACTCGGATTCACCTACATGGGTCCGATCGATGGCCATGACATCGGCGAGATGGTGCGAACCTTCCAGGCTGCTCACCGCGAGGGTGGGCCAGTGCTTGTACATGTGGTCACCAAAAAGGGAAAGGGGTATCCCTATGCCGAAGCCGATCAGGTTGGTTATCACGCTCAATCGGCCTTCGACCTGAACACCGGCAAGGCCATTCCGTCTTCCAAGCCGAAGCCCCCCAGCTACAGCAAGGTTTTTGGCCAGACCCTCGTCAAACTCTGTGAGCAGAACAGCCGTGTGGTGGGAATCACCGCGGCGATGGCCACGGGCACAGGTTTGGATCTTCTTCAGAAAGCCGTTCCCCATCAGTACATCGATGTCGGCATTGCTGAACAACATGCCGTCACCCTTGCTGCGGGAATGGCTTGTGAAGGTCTTCGTCCGGTCGTGGCGATCTACAGCACGTTCCTGCAGCGGGCGTTCGACCAGCTGATTCACGACGTTGGCATTCAAAAGCTGCCGGTGACCTTCGTTCTCGATCGCGCCGGCATCGTTGGTGCTGATGGGCCGACCCACCAAGGGCAGTACGACATCAGCTACATGCGATCCATCCCCAACTTCACGGTGATGGCGCCCAAGGATGAGGCGGAACTCCAGCGGATGTTGGTCACGTGTCTGCAGCACGATGGCCCAACAGCTCTTCGTATCCCCCGTGGTTCTGGGGAAGGTGTTCCCCTGATGGAAGAGGGTTGGGAGGCCCTGCCGATCGGCCGTGGTGAGCTGCTACGCGACGGCAACGATCTGATGATCGTGGCCTATGGATCCATGGTGGCTCCAGCGCTCGCGACAGCTTCCATCCTCGAAGAAAGCGGGATGTCGGTTGCTGTGATCAATGCCCGCTTCCTGCGTCCCCTGGATCAGGCCCTGCTCCATCCGCTGGCCCGCCGCATCCGTCGCGTTGTCACCATGGAGGAAGGAACATTGTCTGGCGGTTTCGGTGCTGCAGTTCTTGAATCTCTCTCCGATCAAGACATCAACGTGGCGATGTTGCGCATTGGCATTCCTGATCAGCTGGTGGATCACGCCACGCCCCAGCAGAGCAAAGAGAACCTGGGTCTCACCCCTGTGCAAATGGCCAGTCGGATCCGCGAACGCTTCGCCACGTCGGCCGATGTTGTTCAGCAGCCTCGCTCCATCCAGGCCCTGCAGAGCTGACGTTCTGTGTCTGTTCTGATCGTCGGAGCTGGCCCCGCGGGGGCTCGGCTCGCGATCCGTCTCGCATCCTCCGGTTGGCCTGTGGTGTTGGTGGACCGTCTCACCAACCCGTCAGCCAATGCGTTTTCGAGTGCCGCACTGCCGATCGAGGCTGTTCGGCGACTGGAGCTACCTGCAGAGACATGGTCTGCGCGCTGGCAGGGCTGGCAGCTGCATGACCCCTCTGGTTCGATGCATCAGTGGTGGGCTTGCTCGGATCTGGGGGTTGTTCTGGATTTCGGCAAGGTTCGATCCTGGTTGTGGGCGGAGGCCCGTCGCCTGGGGGTGGAATTGCTCCAGGGAGTCCGTGCTCATCTTGAAGAGTTGGATTCCTCCGGGGCGACGGTTCGGCTGACGGATGCAGATCAGCGTGTGACGCGAAGGCGGTCTCGTTGGGTCATTGATGCCACAGGCGCTGGGCGAGGCTTGCTGGGTCAGCTTGGCCTCAGCGGCTCAGGATCGGATTCACTGCTTTCGGGGTGTGGCGTGGAATGGCTCTTGCAGGCCAACGATCGAACCGCCTCCCCTTGGCTCGATCGGTTGAGTTTTTTTCTTGGCACAAACTGGATTCCATATGGCTATGGCTGGGTGTTTCCCATGGCTGGCCATCAGCTGAAGGTGGGAGTGTGCGCGCTTCCGCCTCGATCGCTCCCAGGTCTGGGCCTGCATCAGGCGCTCACATCCCTCATCGGGCGCCTTGGCCTCTCCAGCTGTGACGTGTTGGACCGCCATGGTGGCCCCGTCGCCAGCACAATCCACCGGCGAGAACGGATGGGTCAGGATTCACTTCTCGCCGTCGGTGATGCCGCCAGTTCCGCCAACCTCCTTGGTGGGGAAGGAATTCGCCACGCAATGGATTCCGCTGATCAGCTTGCTGATTGTTTGCTTGAACAGCCAGCATCTCTGCCTTCGGAGCAGATCCAAGCGATCTACCGCCTCCGGGTGAGCACGCAGCAGAGTTGGCGCTGGAGTGTGTCAGGTCGGCTGGCTCGTCGAACCTGGTGGGGGCTCAACAACCCCAAGGCGGATCAACGCCTGAGCAAACTGATCAGCGGACTTTCCGCACGCGCATCAGCGCAGGATTTGTCGGATTTGCTCTTCAACTACCGGTTTGAGCGCTATGGACTGCGCTTGCTCCCTTATTTGATCTGATCGCGGAGGGACAGACGCGCCATCCCTCCACGATGAACCGGTGTTCAGAGAACGCCACGAGCCGCAAGGCCCTGGATGGCGCCGATGCCGATGATGTGACCAAGGCTGGTGGTGCCCAACAAGGCTGCGTGACTCATGCCGCCAAAGAAGGATGCGTTGGGCAATTGAGCGCCAACGTTGGGGTGCTTGATAGTGGCCTTGCCAACCATGATGGCAACGACGTTGCAGGCGATCATCACTAGGGCCACCTTTGGAGACCAGGAAAGGGTGGCGGGGGCAATCGCGAAGAGGTGGGTCAGCATTCGAGCCAATGAGCGACGCCTCATCATCCGAGGGGGATGACTGCTTGCACTGCACTCTTAAGAGATGTTCACCCTTTGTCGGTGTTTGCCCGCAGTAACCCAACCACCAGCACGGCATTGCCCAGGGTTAGAAATGCTTCGGCGCCTCCATGCAGCCAGTCGACAGCGACCAGTTCCGATGCATAAACGCGCAGCGCGACGATGGCGGCAGCGATGGTGACGGCAACGAAAAGAAGCGTGAGCTGGAATCCCCGCTCCACAAGAGGTGGAACCGCTTCGCTCTGATGCAGCCAGCGCAGAAAAAGCAGGTACGGAAGCAGAGATGCCGCAAACAGCGGAGCGGGATCAAAGGTCATGACGCATGGATTGAGTTCGGAGCTGCCATGCGGCCAGGGCCAGGGTGCAGTTGCCGATGAAGGTGAGGGCGGCTTGAAGCGTGACCAGCTCTCTCAGGCTTTCGTTGTTATCGAACAGATGCCAGGTGCAGGCGGCCATGGCACTCACGAGGGCCGGCAGCATGGCGAGGGCCAGGTTGTTGAGTCCCCGGCGCTGAATCAGCACAATCGCCAGACTCCACTCGATCACCGAGGTGATGTGGATCCACCAGGTTCCAAGCGATAGCGCGTGCATGGCAGCAATCCTATGAATGGAACACGGTCGATAATGAGCCCAGTGAGTGGGGTGCTTGCCGTGAATCACCCGGGTTCACAAAAGATTCTGCTCTGCGGCTACTACGGAGAGCACAACCTGGGTGATGACGCGCTTCTGCAGGTTCTGCTGGAAGCGCTTCCTGCCGGTTTGTCCCTTCGGATCACGGCCCGTGACCCCGAACCGGTGAGGGCTCTTCAGCCCGATGCGCTGATCGTGAACCGTCGCTCGATCTCAGCCTGTCTGAAGCAGGCCTATCAGGCTGATGCCGTGATTTTTGGTGGTGGAAGCCTGCTGCAGGACAGCACAAGTGTGAAGAGCCTGATCTATTACCTGCTTCTGATCGCCATGACGCGGCTTGGTGGAGGCCGTGTTCTTCTCTGGGGGCAGGGTTTGGGGCCACTGCGACGAGCGATCAGCCGTTGGGCCGTTCGATCTGTTCTTCCGCTTTGCGCCTCCGCGAGCTGGAGGGATCAGACCTCTTATGACCTGGCGCGTCGTTGGGCACCGGCAGTATCCATGTGCATGGCACCGGATCCGGTCTGGCAGCTGCCGCGTCGGCAATGGAGGGGTGGTGGCGCCATTGTGCTCAGTTGGCGCCCAACGCCGCTTCTCGATGATCAAGGCTGGTGCACGTTGCTCAGTGCGTTGGATCGCCTGAGTTTTGAAGTTCAGGCCCCAGTGATCTGGCTTGCATTCCATGCGGATCAGGATGGTCCTTTGAGCGACACCCTCTGGGAGCGAGGTCTGATGAGCTCACGCCTTCGCCATTGCAGCAACACCCAGATCGTGACCTCACTGCAAACGGTTTTCAGCACCGTTGATCGCGCTCGGCTGGTGCTGCCGATGCGGCTGCATGCTCTGATCCTGGCTCGTCTTGGCGGATGTCCGATGGCGGCGCTGAGTTACGACCCGAAGGTGGAAGCTGCAGCGGCAATGGCGGATGTTCCGTGTACGCAATTGTCTGAACTCCCTGTTGCCGACGAGCTGGTTCGGCTTTGGCGATCAGCGGTGGATCAGCCGGCCGATGCGGAGAGCACCGAGCGGATCAGATCCCGAGCCTCAGCGCATGGCACTCAGCTCATGGCAACACTTCAACAGTGATGCACTTCAACGGTGATAGACGGTTTTGTGCTGATCAAAGCTGCGATCAATGGCTTGACCAATTGTTAGACCAACAGGGAGATCTCCCCCAAAACTTGTTCCTAGAACATGACGATAAAGCTTTGAATCTACGAGTCTGTAGGTTGAATCTGGAAGAGGAATGTAGTTGCTTTGCTTCACCAAAGAACTGACGTTTCTCAGGTAGTAACGCAAGAATTGGCGGAAGGGCTTGTTTTTGCGTAGCGCCTGATCATTAACGTAGAGGAAGAGAGGGCGTGAAAGGGGTTGATATTTCTCTTTCTGTACAGTGTTAACGCTGGGGGTGACGGGAACTCCCTTTGGGTTGACAATGCTTACAGCTTGAAGCTTGCGAGCATTGTTTTTGTAATAAGCGTAGCCAAAGTAAGCAAGAGCTTGCTTGTTTTGAGTTACGCATTTGACCAGGTCATTGTCGTTCTCGCTTGCAAGATAATCAGTTCTTGAATTTTTCTTGGAGCCATTTACCGTTTTATTGAAGACATCGTATGTTCCCGAATCCTTTCCGGGTCCGCAGAGTTTGATTGGTGAGTCGGGATAATCAAGATTCACCTGGTTCCAACGGTTGATGCGCCCTTGAGCGTTTTGGCTCCAAAGGCGGTTGAGTTCCTTAATGGTTAGTGAGCGACTCCATGTGTTGCTGGGATTGACCACTACGGTGATGGCGTCGAATGCAATCGGCAATTCGATGAAGCGCACCCCGTTCTGTTCACAACGTTTCAGCTCGCGCGATGAGATTGGGCGCGAAGCGTTCGCTAAGGGAATGTTGCCACTGCAGAACTGGCGGAATCCTGCGCTGGATCCCGTTTCCCTTAGAACAAAATTTGGAACAGCTGTTTTACCGCTGGATTTAAAACCCCTGATCGCGGCTTTCGTGATGGGGTAAACGGTGCTGGATCCACTGATCTGAATGGTTTCGGGTGCTGATTGGCTCGGTTGCACACCCAGAACAAGGCCGAGTCCGATCGCTAGGGCGGGACGAACTGCTTGCTTCAAACCCATTGAAACGAAAGGAATCCCCCTCATGATGAGGAAAACTTTGAGTCAGTGGGTTAACGGGTGGTTATCCGGTTCACCTCGGTGCTGGTGGTCATCACACTGATGCTCTGCAACCCCAAACCGGAGAGGATCATCAGACACTGCATCGTGAGGCAGATCAACACGTCGGTGCGATGGCGCCAGATCAGAGACGGCATGGGAATCGCTCTTGGCTTTCCATTTCAGCGATGTCTTGGTTGATCGGATGTGTTGCTGCATACGTTCAACAACTCAGGTGATGCGTTGACCGGACTCCGCATTGAAGCGATGTTCCGCAGATGCCGGCCAGGTGAATCTGGAGTGTTCGTTCACAACGCTGTCTCCTGAACAGATCATTCGCATCAAGCCTCTTTCGCTGTTGAGCAGCAGCATCTGGCTCGAGCCAAACCACTCGCGATTAACCACTTCAGCAGCGAATCCTCGCGGATCGAACTGGAGGTCTTCCGGGCGGATGCCGATGGTGATGCCGTTCACCGGAGGCAGCAGATTCATCTGCGGGCGCCCAATGAACTGAGCGACATATGTTGTGGCAGGTTTCACATAAAGCTCCCTTGGTGTTCCGATCTGCTCGATCTTTCCCTTTCGCATGACAGCGATTCGATCGGCGAGAGCCATCGCTTCCTGCTGGTCGTGGGTGACATAAACCACCGGTTGTGTGCCACCGATGATCAAACGACGCAATTCCGGCCGCAGCTCCTCCCGAAGTTGCGCATCAAGATTGCTCATCGGCTCATCAAGGAGGTAAACCAATGGGTCACGCAGCAGTGCTCGGGCCAGTGCAACCCGCTGGCGCTGGCCGCCAGAAAGCTGGCTCGGGCGTTGCCCGGCTTGCTGCTCCAGCTGGAGCACCGCAAGCATGTGGTCGATTCGCTCCCGCCTCTCGCTGAGACGGCTGCCGCGGATTTTCAATCCCAGTTCAAGGTTCTGCTGCACCGTGAGATGTGGGAACAGGGCATAGCTTTGAAAAACCATGCCCACGCGTCGACGCTCCGCAGGCACGTCGATCATGTCGGTGCCATTGATCAAGATGGACCCTTGATCCGGTTGATCCAATCCTGCGATCAGGCGCAAAGCAGTGCTTTTTCTGCAACCACACGCTCCCAGAAGTGCAACGCATTCGCCGTCGGCGACTTCAAGGTTGAGATTGTTGAGAATTTGACGATCACCAAACCCTTTGCTGACCGCCCGTAGCGTCAATGTCATCCCTTCATGGCGGCGAAAATTTTGATGGCGACGCTATCGAGCTTTGGTGAAATTCAGGACTGTCTTGGAGATTTGCTGTGGCCATACGGTAGCCACAGGTTTTAGGCCCCTGATCGCCAGAGATTAAGGGTGATTTCTGCTGGAGACCATGGATCTCTGCCTGGTCGTTGCGAGATGCATTGGTTTGAGTGCACGACGGCTGAACTGTGTCGCGTCACGGGCCAAGGCCCCATGAGGCTGGTGAACCTGTCAGTGGCGTGTCCATGGGGGGTTGTGACGCGCTCTGCCTGGCCTACACAGACAATAAAAAAAACCGACTATTCGCAATTATCCATTGATCTGAGTGGCACATGGATGAATATAGGAGGCAAAAAGGTCGATTCCTAGCTCTGGTTCTAATGGAGCCGATGTGTGCCACCCGCTGTCACTATCTCCGTTACCTTCGGATTCACTCCACATCCAATATTCAAAACCATTTTCAGAAACAATCTCACCATCTTCTATTTCCTCTTCCTCGAAATATTCCGCACCCAGCCAGCCTTCTTGATTGGTTGACACAAGCTGTCGTTTATCTCTTTTATTTCCTCTCACTCTTCCAATAAGAGCATCTTCTTCCTGTGAGAAGATGCCGTCACCATTGTCAAGGTAAATTTGAGCCCTTAACTTTTCTTTTTTGGATACTTTGACGAAGCCTGAAATATCCTCACCTTGGTTTATTTCAGATGGTTGGCTGTAATCATAGTAATACCCACTCCAGTCTGCAATGAAGCGATCCCTGAAGGAATCTGCTTCAGGCCTTAAGTTGGCATAATTTCGAATCGTGTACTCAGCGTCGAAAATGTAGGATACAAGTTCCATTGTGCTCCTGAATACTTGATGGTTTTGTTGGTATCAGCAACATGATTATTTTGTTCGAGCATCCGCAAGTTGTCAGTAGCGCGGGATACTACGAGACATAAGGTGGGCCATCCCATCGCAGTGTCTCATTATCCTTTTTTCTGCCTTTAGCCCTTCAATGAACTCTAGTCTTACCCCTAAGTGTCCAGCACTAACGTTCACATTTTTGCTTCAGTGGAATGGGGTAGCCCATCAACGTTCGGTTGACGCCTTCTCTTGGAAGAGCTAAGACTCATATTCTCCTCTCGACCGCCCCACAGGGTCAAACTGCCGGGCCATGGCCATGGTTCTGAACGAATCGACAGATCGGGTGCGCATCAAAATCATGCGACCTAAATCCATTGCTGAAGCAAGCCAGTGCATCAGTGCTGTCCGCGAAGGGATCACTGTGGTGTTGGGCCTCGGTGGCATGAACCCCGACGAAGCTCAACGCATTGTTGATTTTGTTGCTGGTGGTGTTTTGGCACTCGATGGACATCGCTCCCGCATCAGCGAAGAGGTCGTGCTGTTTGCTCCTATCTTGGCCAAAATCAATTTGGTATCGACTGAGACGAAGGAAGCAGCTTGAGAATCTTCGCTTCCTTCTCCCGCCTGATGGATTCAAATCTCAATTAGGTTTTGTTCAAGAAGTGATTCATATTAAATAATTTTACTGATTGTTGGTATCCGCCTAAGCTGCCCAGAAATGGCGAATGAGAAGATCGTTGTTAATGATGTTGCTGTGATGATCATGAGCCACGGGTTGAGCCCAATGAAGCCAACTGCCATCAACACGATAACGAGAACGATTGAATGGATGATATAGGCACCATAACTGTTCACACCGGCGATGGCTAACCATTCTCCAAAGCGATCTTCATTCCGTTGAAACCACAAAATCAAATAGGAGAGAATTCCCATTGCGATGAAGGGTTGAAGGAATTTTCCCAGCAGGTAAATCTTGCTGTGTTGATCTGCCAGGTTGGTATTGAATGATAGTGTCATGTAGAGACTTAAAAAGCTTAGAAGTAGCAACACGGAAAGGCGGAACCACTTCACGACCAGATGAGCATCAAGCCTTTCAAACCATTGATGGAATGATGCCTTGCATCCCAGAAAGAACATGAATGCATAGGTGAAAATGTGCATTCCTTGCGCACCTAAGCCATTAAAGTTTGATCGCAAAAGAGTGGACCAAAGATCAGTCTGTGCCGCCATCACAACCTCGATGATTCCTAAAATACCAGCACTAACTAACCATGCATGCACCCCTGGTGTGGGTTTCGATTTATCGATTGCGAATTGATTGCCCCTCAGCGCAACCCAGCTGCAATAGATTAAATCGAAGGCGAACAAAACGATCAGAAACCATAGCACCCATATTTTGTTAAGTGGAAGGTCGTTCCATGCTAATTGCGCTAATGGGCTGGAAGGTGACAGTTTCCCCAGAACGGTAGAAGCATTGTTGATTAACAGGAGGCCTGCTGTGAAGGGAATTCCAAGCCGTATCAGCCTTTCTTTGAGGTAACATATAATTCCCTTCTTGTGCACCGAGCGGGGGACAAAATAGCCTGAAAGTAGAAACATCATGTACATGATGAATGAATTGATTGCATACCCATACCAGCTAAAGAATCCTTTTGTGAAAGCGCTAACTGACTCTTCAACGGGAATGCGAACCCCAAACCATCCAACTGTGAATGCCGCTGGAACATGGATTGCAATCACAAGGGCGACCATCAGTGCTCTGATTTGATCGATATAAAGTGCTCGTTTCCGTGTGCCAGTTTGTTGCTGTACGAAGGCCGACGACTCGCGAATAAGTTCATGGTGTCGACCATTCGGTTTGGTACTTCTCTGGGGGCTGGTGAAAAATAATGCGTTTGATGTTTTGAGATTCATGCAAGTGTTATCAGTAAGAGGTTATTGGTCAGATGTACGTATTATGTCTATGGTATTTTCAAAAATGTGATGTTATAAAAAGAGGTGTATGAGTGTTGGGTGAGAAAGTCTTTCTCGGAAATCACATGGGCTTTAACCCCGGCCGCCAGGCAGCCAACGTCGACCCAAACTGGAATCAGGGCTGCGACTTCTCGTGACGGACATCACCGCTGTTGCTATGGACAGATGAGGTGAACGGTTTGTGCTGATGGCTTTACAGCTCCTGATGGCTGTCGTACTGCCCGCTGCTCTGTTGATTGGGCTCACGTGGTTGTTGTCCTCTGGGCTTCTGTCCTTCTCCCGGCCGGCAGCGTGGCTTCTGGCAAGACGGAATACGATCTGGATGAGCGGAATTATTGCTTTGACGGCAGCTGCTGCGATTTATGCATTCAGTCGATAGTTGATTTCCAGGCGTGCTGATTGCTCAGAGGGTTTCCATGAAACATCGATGCTGTAAAAATAGTGATTATTTTTTTAATTGGTTATGTGTTAGATCGATGCGTTGATTGAGTTAATTGGTGAATCTGTTTGACCACTCTGGAATCGATATTGATCCAAGACCCTTTGTCTTGCTTGATGTCTACCACCATTTATCGAAATCATTGCACTCGGCTCGATGGCCTATCAACGTCTGGAGATCATCGGTGAACGTAGGTCGAGCGAAGCCGAACTTTCCCTCAGCCCTTGATGGCTCCATTGGTGAGACCGCTGATGATCTGGCGTTGGAACACCAGAACAAGCAGCAATAGTGGAATCGCCCCCAGCACGGTGGCTGCGGCATAGGTGCCATAGGGCACCGAGTAGGTGGACGACCCCGCAATCCGTGCCATGGCTACCGGCAGGGTGAGAAGGTCGCTGCGGCTGAGCCAGGTGAGTGCGATCGGATATTCATTCCAGGCGAACAGAAACACAAGAATTGCTGTGCTGGCAGATGCAGGTGCAATCAGAGGAAGCATCACCCAACGCAAACGCTGTGCCAGGGTTAATCCTTCCAGCTTTGCCGCGTCTTCAAGTTCCGATGGCAGGGCCTCAAAGGCCGAGGTGAGCAACAGCAGTGCCAATGGCAGAGAGAGTGCGGTGTAGGGAATCGCAATGGCCAAAAGACTGTTGCCCAGTTGGAACGTTCTTGCCAGTTCAAGTAGCGCTAAAAAAAGCAAGACATAGGGGAACAGGGCTGCACCAACAACAAAGGTTCTGACGGTTTTTCGGAGGCGTTCCTGCATCCTCGAGAGCCCATAGGCCGCAGGGATCGCGACGGTGAGCGTGATCAAGGTTGTCAATGTGGCAACGATGGTGCTGTTGAACAGATATCTCCAGAACGGAGGATCGGTCGCGAATAGATCGCGGTAGTTCGCCAGGCTCCAACGATTGAGCAGAGTCGCCTGGTCACTGACCAACGCTTCAGGACTGGTGAATGAGCTCAACAATTGCCAAAGCATCGGCAGGAGAGACCACGCCAGCAGGAGGATGATCCAGATCGGTCGGAGTGGTTTGTTCATCGCTCCATGGCTCTCAGCAGTCCCATTCCTCTGAGAAGCACTGTGCCGAGAACAATCAGCATGGTGAGCAGAAGGAAGCCGGCCACCATCACCGTGGCGCTGTAGCCGAAATCCAGAAATCGCATGCCATTGAGGTAGGCATACAAGGCCAAACTTTCTGTTGTTCCAGCAGGCCCACCACCGGTGAGCACCTGCACAAGGTCGAACACCCCGAAGGCCTGTGCCAATCGGAACAGAAGGCTCAGCAGAATGTATGGCAGAAGGAGTGGAAGCGTGATCGCGCGCAGGGCCTGGGATGCGCTGCCACCTTCGAGGCGAAAGGCGTTGTAGAGATCTTCAGGGATGGTTTGAAGTCCTGCAAGCAGGATCAGCGTGATGAATGGCGTTGTTTTCCACACATCAGCAAAAACAGTCACCAACCAGGTGATCGAAGGAGTTGAAAGGAGATCCAGTGGTTCGATCCCAACACTGCTAACCAGCGCTTCAATCGGTCCGTAGGGCGTGTTGAAAATCCAGCGCCAGCCCAACGCCATCATTGTTGTGGGCAAAGCCCACGGGAGCAGGGTGATTGCTCTCGCGGCCCCGCGCCCGCGCCAGCTTTGGTTGAGCAGCAGAGCCATACCCAAAGCGAGGATCAGTTCAATCCCTACAGAAAGCAGTGCAAATCGGGCCGTCTGGCCTGCATCAATCCAGAACCTGTCATCGGCCAGAAGGCGCAACCAATTGGCTCCACCGTTGGCAACCGGTTGCAATCCTGTGAGAACCGAATCCGCGTGAAAGCTCAGCCAGACATATCGCAGCATCGGCCAGCCGAAGATCACGGCGATGAGCACAAGAGCTGGTGCTGTGAGGAGGGCAATCACGATGCTGCTCCTGCCGCCCGAAGCAGAGTTTCACCTCGTGTTTCGGTGCGTTGCATGGTTTGTTGTGCTGTTCCGCCCTCGGTCAAAAGGCCATTCAACTCACGCTGGAGGATGTCGCTGAGTTGGGCATAAAGGGGCGTCGGTGGCCTGGCGACGGCGTGATTCAAGGCGCGCTCGAGCTCAGGCAGCACCTCTGAGGCCGCCAGCATCTCTGGATCACGGAACAGATCCGAGGCGGTTGGGCTGTAGCCAAAGTCGAGAAAGCGCTGGCGTTGAGCGGCTTCACTGGTGAGGTAGCGAATCGCTTCCACTGCAGCGGCCTGATGGGTTGACTGATGCATCAGGCTCAATCCCCAGCTTCCCAGGGTGGCGGCCGGAGCTTCACCGGGTTGAGCCACCATCAAACTGATTCCGACATTTCCGCGCACATTGCTGTCGTCTTTCTGCAATTCGGCCCATGCGTAGGGCCAGTTGCGCATCAAAGCTGCATCACCGGCTTTGAAGGCTTGCAGCGATTCCGATTCGGCGTAATTGGTTACCGCGTAAGGGCTGATTCCCTTTGTGATCACCGATTGAAGCCACGCCGCAGCATCAGTTGCGGCCGCCGTCTGCAGTTCCAGAGC
>ERZ802830.2594-NODE-2594-length-16121-cov-15.2668_pt1 | contig 16121 bp, 33 predicted proteins | sample MGYA00345654_ERZ802830 | MGnify/ENA primary metagenome ERZ802830 (study PRJEB30503, sample SAMEA104212375) | marine metagenome | biome: Westerlies Biome; feature: [SRF] surface water layer (ENVO:00010504) within the epipelagic zone...; material: water...
CATGGATGCAGTTGCCGTTAGCGGCGGCGTTGCCAGTCTTGCTGGCTGGCTTCCTGACATTGCCGCCTTATTAACAATTGTGTGGCTGTCTATCCGAATCTGGGAATCCGACACTGTAAAGCGGATTTTTGGCAACAAGGATGGCAGCGATGGAGACGCTTGACGCTCTAAGTGCGGTATGGCCTATAGCCTTTGGGTTTGTTACTTTGGTCATTGTGCTCGCTAAAATGCACAGCGATATTGAGCAGATCAAAGAAAAAGTACGGACGTTATTTGAACTGTTCAACAACAGGAATAAGTAATGCCTGAAATAAACGACAATACCACTATTGAGATCCCAATCAGGAATCTATTGGCTATCATTGCTGGCGTGGTCGTGGCCGTGTTCGCGTATACAGAGGTGACGAATCGTATAAGCGTCTTGGAGCGGCAGATGACAATTCTTGAAGTAGACCTCAAGATGAACAGCGAGTTTAGAGTCAAATGGCCTAGGGGGGAGCTTGGTTCGCTTCCAGACGACCTACTCCAGAATAGTCAGATCGCTGCGTTAGAGAAAGTGGTTGATCTTAATACCGAATTTAGGAACAACTGGGCACCACCCGCAGAGGTGCAAGAAAGTATTCGCACCAACCATGCTCAGGAAATTAGGCTGAAATACTTAGAAGATGAAATGGAGGAAATAAAAGAGAAGTAAATGAAGTTTATTTTAATTATTATGATCGGGACTTGGATAAATCCTGATCGCATAGAGTTTGACACCTTAGAAGCATGTGAGAAGATGGCAGAACGATTAACCTACGGCAAGATAATCACGGCTTGCGAAATTGACGGAGAATCAAATGGAATATCTGAACCTATTAACAACCTTAGTCGCGTTTTGTAGCGCGATTTGTGCATTAACCCCTACACCAAAGGACGATGCTATTATCGCCAAAGTGTACAAGGTTCTGGAGATGTTTGCGCTTAATATTGGGAAAGCCAAGCAGTGATAGACAAGCTGATAGGGCCTGTTACGGGCTTGTTAGATAAGTTCATTGAGGATAAGGATCAGAAGGCTAGGCTGGCGCATGATCTTGCTACAATGGCCGACCAACACGCTCAGGAGCTTGCTAAGGGCCAGATGGCTATCAATCAGGTGGAAGCGGCCCACAAATCGCTGTTCGTGTCTGGCTGGCGGCCCTTTATCGGATGGTCATGCGGACTTGGGATGTTTGGGAACTTCATCACCATCCCATTTTCAAACTTTGTTTTGGCCTTGCTTGAATACGATATAGTTATACCTCTAGTCCCACTTGAGACTATGATGCCGGTTTTGATGGGCATTTTGGGCCTCGGGGCAATGAGAACCTACGAAAAGAAAAATTCGGTACATAGAGACAAATAAGGGGGCCGCAGCCCCCATTACACTTTGATGATGGCTGGGCCTACGGTTTCCCTCTCTCCTTCCCCTTAGACCGTACTGGGGTTCGATTCCCCAGATCACCAACCCAACGCTTGCTTAACCATTTTCCCGCTGTAGGAGCCATAGGCGCTTCAGCAGGACTCAGGTTCCTGATTTGTCTACATCTGCCGCATATCTTAAAGTCTTTTCTGACTTTTTTGCCGCAATGCCCACAAGTTGCCTTAAAAGGGAACATCATCGTCAAAATCATCTACCGGCAATGCTTCAGGTGCGCTATTTCCCTTGGGTTGTTGGAACTCAGGTGCGTCAGACCAAAAAATCGTGGCATTACCGATCTTTGGTAGCTTTATGCCCTGATCTCGTTCTTCTTTGGTCGATTGCTCTACAATCATTCCGTTGTCACCAAACTGACTTGGCTCACTATCAACGAAGACCGTCAGATCTGCATAAGTGCCTTTCTTCCCTACAAAAAATCTTGATTTATCAAGTTTTGTCACGTCTATCTTAAAATTGACGCCTACTTTGCTCATTTTACTCTCCTAGCCTTATTGATTTAAATTCTTCTTGCAACTGCTCAGTCAATCGCGCTCCGATCAGTTTTTTCTGCAAATTACTACACTCGTCCCAAATCTCATCGACCCCATGCTTGTCTTTGTCATAGATACAAGTTGTTAAATCACCTGTAATTGCATCTAACTCAGCATGAGCTTCAGTTTCCATTTTGCTTACTAGCTCTTTGAATTGAGTCTTTTGACCTTTAGGTGCGCCGTTGTACGCCTCGACTTTTTGCTCATCACTCAGCACCGCCAAGTGCTCCAGCAAATCTTGAGGTGATCCGCTGTTTAATACCAAGTGCAGCTCATCGTACAGGTCAGCTTCTGGTACGGATTCTCCAGCGTAGATATAAAACCCTAGACCAAACATTGCTAACGCTTTGGTCAAGCATCTCATCTTCTGATCACCGATGTCTCTTGCGCTGGGGTTTTTGATTGCGCTGTTCTTGTTGTCCATAACAGCCAGCCACATTGTATGACTTACTCCCTCGACAGTAACTTTGCAGTAAACCGTCACTGAGTCATCAGCATGGATTTCGTTAGGCAAGAACTCATAAGTTGATTCGGGATAGTGCTTCATTAAGGTAGCCCATGCCCAAGTCCAAGATAGGTAGGTAAACTTTCCCTTCTTGGTTGTATGGTCATTGACATCAATTGAACTAAGAGTTTTCCAAACGCTCATGCAGTCCTCCAAATCCTAACCGCAGTATCTGACACTTTGCGTTGAACAGACTGCATTTTTCTATGCCTCATCAAACTTTTGATTCTTGAGACCTCTGTTATTCTCATGGACTTCTGAGGCAAATCTACAACTATTGAGCCACCTACCTCTAGGGCTTTCAACCAATCATTTCTTCTGTGTCCGTAATTCATTTTGTTTGGGATGGTTACATCTTTTTTTATTTCGTACTGCATTTCCTTCTCCGTTTTATTAATGCCCGTTCAGTATATATTTTACAAAAACTCTTGTCAAGTCTTTACATGACAATGTTATTGATCTATGATCCAAGGCAAATCTAACGGGAGAGAAGTGTGACTAAAATGCAATTAAGTTTTTTCTGCGAAGAATCGGGTATATCGTTGTCCGATATAGCTAGAATGGTCGGGTGTTCAAGGCAAAAGGTCTGGTACTGGGCAAACTGTCGAGAGACATGGGTGCACTGTAGCGATGATTTTGTGATAGACCGGATTGAGTCAGTCAACACCAAGACAGTGTGGGAGAGGTAAAAAGAAGGCCCCCATTGCTGGGGGCGAAGAAGGCAAACAACAAGTCGAAACAAAACGGAGCAGTTATGTCTGATGGCCTACCTTGGTTTAGAGTTTACACCAATATCATTGATAACCACAAGATGCGTCTACTTGCATTTGAGGATCGATGGCACTTCATAGCGATCTTAGCTTGTAAGCAATCTGGTCTGTTCGACAGCGCAGACAAAGAATTCTTACACAGAGCTTTGGCGGTTAAATTAGGGTTACAAATACCCGCTCTCGATGAGCTAAAAAAGAGATTGGCAGATGTTAATTTAGTCGATAAAAACTGGAATGTACTAAAATGGGAGGAGCGTCAATACAAGTCAGATTCCAGTAAAGAACGCCAGAGAAAATACCGGGAAAAACAGAAACTTAGTAAAAACGTGACGGCAACAAAACGTCACGGTGACGCTAAGGTGACGACCCAAGATACAGATACAGATACAGATACAGAAGCAGATACAGAAAAACATAAGCTGCAAATTGTCTTTAAGCGCGTAAACGCGCTGGGGGTAGATAGGCAATTATGGAATGAATTTATCAAGACGAGGACCAAACTCAAAGCAACCAATACAGCAAGAGCTTTGGCTCAGTTAGCAAATCGAGCAGAAGAATTTTCGCGCAATGGGGAAGACATAAAACAATTATTTGAGGAAGCAAATTCTAATGGATGGAAAACAATCTATGAGCACAAGAATCGTCAACAACGCCGTCACAGCGCAACAAAGATCGCCAGCGACGATGGATGGATGTGAACTGCCGAAAATTGCAATCAATCAATTGTTCGGAGTCATGCGGTTAAGTTATCCGTCATTTCTCAACGGGACATCTGAGGCAGACATTTCAGCCACGAAGAAGATGTGGTGGTCATACCTGAAAGACTATGACGAGCAAGTGGTCAAGAAAGCGACTGACCAAGTTGTTGTAAAGCACAAAAAGTTTGCGCCAACTTTAGGTGAGTTCAAAGAGCTGCTTGAGGAGGTGAAGGCAGAGCCAGCCTTTCGCCCAGCCCGTAGCACAAAGATTTGTGACGTTTGCAAGTCGTTCAACTTTACTCAGCATCATCATGACGTTTGCATCACTGGCAAGAAGCAGATTTTCGACGTTACAGACGAGCAAATCGCGGAGGCAAAGAAGATCTTTGGCAAACTAAGATGAGGAAGGCTTCCAATGCGGTAGTAGAGCGCCAAAAGCAGCGTCTAGCGGCGATTAAAGGTCCGAGTAATAGCGACCCAAAGGGTATGCTCAAAGCGTCTGAGATCCACATGGTTTTGCACTCTGATGAAGACAAAAACAAACTACTCAAATTCCTAGAGCAAATTGAGCTTGAGCATCCCATAGACGTAGTGATTAAGAAGGCAACCAAAAGTCGTAGTCTGGCGCAAAATAGAACTCAGTGGCAGTGGTTTAAGGATGCGGCATCACAAGGGGATCAGAAGGCTTGGGAGTACCGAGGTTATTGTAAGTTGCACTTTGGAGTTCCAATTCTACGCCGGGACAGCTTAGAGTATCGGGAGAAGTATGACCGGATCATTAGACCCATGAGCTATGAGCAAAAGTTAGAGTTAATGGTTGAGCCTTTTGACTTCCCTGTAACTTCGGCGATGAACGTGGCCCAGCATGGTGAGTTCTTGGATTCCGTTAAGCAACATTTTGAATCTGTAGGGTTTAAACTTACAGATCCTCAACGATGGGATGTTTAGATGCCAAAGCGGTGCAAGATTTGTTCGGAGCCTTTTGAGGCAAAATTAAGTACGTTTCAAAAGACCTGTAACAATGTCGAATGCTTGGTTACATTCGGCAAAAAAGAATCGGTCAGACTTAAACAAAAAGCATTCAGAGCTGAAAAAAAGGCGTATAAACAAAGAGATAGGGGTTATTGGCTAAAGCGAGTACAAACTGAATTCAATAAGTACATTAGGAATCGTGACAGCAATGACCCCTGCATATCGTGCAAGAGATACCACACCGGCCAATATCACGCCGGTCACTATATGAGCGTTGGCGGTCACTCGGCTGAGTTACGGTATGACGAAGAAAATTGTCATAAGCAGTGCTCGGTTTGCAATAACTATCGGAGTGGCAATTTAGCTCAATATCGGACAAACTTAATTGACAAAATTGGCTTGAGCGCAGTGGAGAGATTAGAGGGGCCGCACTATCCTAAAAAATACACAATAGACGAGCTTCAAAAGTTGCTTGTCAAGTATCAGGCGCAGAATAAAGAATGGGCGAAGTCTCAATCCTAGATCGACACGCTGAAGAAGTTCGTGACACATTGCGCGAGCTGCTGAGAGAGTGTGAGTCTGGAGAGATCAGCGGAGCAGTAATTATCACTGAGCATCAAGACCATTTTGATTTGACCATGCCGGGAACTTTCTCGACAGACCCAGAATCGATAGCTTCTGTGGTTGGTCGGTTGCAAATCGCATCAAATATCTTCTGCAACATCACCGGAGCGGAAGACGATGAAAGCTAGATCTACGCCAGCACATTTAGATTTTTGCACAACCGATTATCAAAGAACGGTAATCCAAAAACATATCGAAGGCAAAACTCAAACACAGATTGCCGATGAGTTGGGCAAAGACATGCGGAGGATTAATGCTGTTGTCCTTCGAGTGCACGAGAAAGCCGCGCTCCGTGGTGTAGCGCCAGACTTCAACGTAAATCGTCCAACAGTTCCCGGCTTTACGACTAAGCGAGTCAGCACTGCGTACAACATGGACAATGAGATAGTGCTGCAATGGCACATCCAAGAGCCAGAGCGTCAAAAGCTAGAGGAACTTATTGCTGAATTTGTGGAGGGCTTCAAAGATGAGCTACAAGGATTACACACCCCCACAGACTCGCCGGGAAATACTGAAGACGCTCTTATGGTTAGCTACATTATTGGGGATCATCACCTTGGTATGCTTGCTCACCACACTGAGACGATGGGCGAGGACTACGATGTCAAAATTTCGCAATCTTTACTCGAAAACGCGGTAGACAGACTGGTTGGCTCGGCTCCTGCCGGGAAGGTTGGAGTATTGGTTAATCTTGGCGATTTCATGCACGTTAATGATTCGACAAGTTCAACTCCTAATTCAAAGAATCTACTAGATAGCGATGGACGATACTCAAAGACTATTCGAGCCGCCAGCAACGTCATCAAGAAATCAGTTCTGAGGATGCTAGAAAAGCACTCAGAGGTATGGATAGTCAACGTCCGAGGCAATCATGACCCTGATGCTGCTTTATGGTTGAATGAGGTTATGAGGCTGTATTTTGAAGACGATCCAAGGGTTAAAGTCTTTGATAACGCCTCGAAGTTTGTATGGTGGCGCTGGGGCAAGAACTTAATCGTCACTCATCATGGAGATAGGATTAAAATGTCTAATCTTCACGGATCAATTGTTAGTAATTTGAGGCAAGAATGGGGAGAATCAGACCATACTTTCGTTTGGACAGGGCATATACACCACAAAAACCAAGAGGAATATGGGGGCGCATTGTTCGAAAGCTGGAACATCCTAGCACCCGCAGACGCTTGGCACGCTGGCTCTGGCTATGCCAGTTCTCGAAGTATGACTTGCGTAATTCTCCACGAATCGTTTGGCGAACAAGGCCGTTTAAAGGCAAATATACAGGAGCTAGTATGAGCGCATTTGATCGACAAGTGGGTGGTAATCATTACCAGACAATGATGATCCAACCCCTAGAGTATGCTTTGGCGAATGATTTAGGGGTATGCGAGCACGCGGTTGTCAAGTACATATCAAGGTGGAGAGATAAAGGTGGGGTCTCTGATCTTCGGAAGGCGGCGCACTACATCGAGATACTAATTCAAAGAGAGACGGCTCCAGAGGGTCCACCAAAGAAGCCGTCTTGGTAATCAGAGCAGAATAGATCCAATCAAAAACCCCGCACTAAAAGCGCCAATCATGGCGTAGGTGGTAAATTTTGGGTTAGAAAAGTCTCTTTTCATTTTTCGCTTCCTCCTGTTGTAGTTTGTCCAGCAATTTCATCGTATCCAGCATCATCATATCCCCTGCTGGGTCGATGGTTTCTAGTTTGTAGTGAGTTCTAGCTTTTGCCAGAGTCATCCACGCCAATAACATCTCAGTCCTCGTCGGTTTCATACTCATTTGCCTCTCCTAATTATTATTGTGTTTCATGTGAAACAATTGCCCCTGTGGGTGTTCAAAGTGTGTCCGCTTATATGTATTTATTATTATTTTTGTTAGGGCTTGCCGCCAGACCGTAGACCAAACCTTGCCACTAGACCGAAGACCAAAAATCGGCTTGGAAAGGCGTTAGTGTTGACACCATAACCCTCTGACCCCTTCCGCTAATGCCCTTGCGTTTTTCTCCGGTGTATCGGATTAAACTTTTTTCTTCAAGTGAGCGATACCGGGCTGTAACGCTTGAATAGGCAAATTCTTTCATCACCTCCCGTACATCATCTGAAATACACCCTTTAGGGCCAAATGACTTAATAACATCGTGAACCATTTGCTCCAAACGTGTTGTGTTTACCTGATGAGCTGCCATGACGCTAGTGTCTGGCGCACCCGTTCGATAAAGTTTGTGTGGCTCTGTCCCGTACATCTTCATTAGTCTCTCCTTGTTTAATGTATACCCTAGACCAAACGTAAACCCATAGACCAAACGCTAACCCACAGATAAAAAACGTCAGGTTTAACGGGTGAGGCGATAAGCCTGACGCATCGCGCCAAAGGTTTACCGTATCCCCTAGACCAAATTCTGCATCCCCTAGACCAAAAAAATGCACAAAAATCGTCCAAAAATGCAGATCGAAATCGTAACCCCTTGATTTTAAAGGGTTTCTCCCTGGGCCTGCTTTGCGTCATCAATAGCCCTCTTAGCGGTTCGCCATCGCACCTTAAAGACGTGCGCGATGTGGGCAACCGTCCAACCCCTCTCGACCCTTTCAGCCACAGCCGCGAGGAATTCGGCCCGCGTGCGGTAATCTCCCTTGAACAATGGGCGGCCTTTGGTCATTGGTCTAGTGCTTTGAGGGTGCCTTGGCCCTTTTAGTTGATCCCCTCGCATTTGATCCCCTTCTGTTTGTAATCTGGAATGAACCCGGCGCAAAAATCGGCCCGATATTGAGCCTCCGCCCGTTGAGCTTCCTCAAAGTCAGAATCCCCGGCGAACCACACGCACGCGATGACAAAGGCGGCGAGTGCCGCCCGTTTGAAATTTCTCATGGTTTACCCCTTAATTGGCCGGATGTTGTGTTTTGCAACGTAAACAACGCCGCCGCGCTCATCACAATGCACCTTGTACCGCTTGGCAGTCTCCCCAAGATAAAAGCCTTTGATGGCCATTTCGTCATCAATCCAAGGAAGTTTGACCCAGATGGGTTGGTTTGGTTGGTACTGCATCAGTCTCTCCGGTTTGTTTGCTTGTATACTGTAAAATTAAATTGGGACAAAAAGCAAGTTATTTATAGAGCTTTTTGGAATATGAAAGAGAAAAAGCAGGGCGAAACGGTATAAAAATAATTTTGTGATGTGTTGCAAAAAATTTTGACGCCCTGTAAAGTGTACTAATCAAATCAACGAAACGGAGCAACACAAGATGGCAACAATAACCAAAAAAGCAGCAAAGCGAATCAGCGACCTTTTAGCAGAGGCCAGCCTGTACCGTAGCCTCTCAAATTTAAGTGCAGAGGATGGGACCAGTGATTATTGGGTCTATTCATTAAGCGAAGGCGAAGCGGTACGCGCATTGTTTGACGAGTTCGGCATCGAAGCGCACAACCTCAGTTGGTTCACAGAGGATCGAATTGAAGGTTTAAAAATTCGAGTTGCGGATATTGAAAAAGAATGGGCGGCCTAACCACCGCCTTCGGGTCTACCAGTTCGAGACTGGTACTGATGAGGCCATTAGGCCGAAACCCAAAAACGGAGCAAGCAAAATGATCAACAGATTCTCAAACCTCGAAGAAATCGCCTCAAACCTTGAGCACTTCGCAACCGTGTTGCACGATCAAGTTCGACGCGGATACATTCCGGCAGATGCTGGGGACTTTGGCAAACTAGAAGCGGCGGTTGAGTTGCTTGATCGCGTTTCACTGGAATTGTGCGAGGCTCAGGAAGAAGACGAAGCGCGGCAAGAAACAGAGGCCGATCTCAACCAATGGTTGAACGGTGACGCGGTAAGGTCAGCGATGGGACAAATAAATTAAATAAATGTCAAAATAATGCTTGACAAGGTGAACAGGGTCAGGCATTCTTTAAATCATCAAACAACAGAACGGAGCAGCAACAATGAGCAAAAAGCAAATTTTAGATTTGATCAACGAAGGATTCGGCAACCTTTACCCATTAACGTGCAAAACCTATACCGACTATCGAGCCGAAATGCTCGACTATGAAGTAAAGCAAGAAAAGCAACACCGCAGAATGGCCCCTTCTGGCTTTGGGCCACGGCTTACGGTTCGCCATATAGCAAAATATTTTGTCCTCAGATCTGTCCGATCTGCGATGCTTTCAAACGATTTCAGACCCCGCGATATTCTCCACTGCAAACACTCTTTCATCCTAGCCCATGCTATTAAAGATGACGACCGCTTTGATTTAAACGCAATGTTTGCCAGTTTTGACTGGTCAGCCTTCGAGTCTATCGAGTACAGTCAAGGCGACTTGATCGTCAAGGCGGATGCGGTAGAGGTGGCAGCATGAACCCCGTTGGGATAATGGCCGCCGCTTATTGCGAGGCCGCAAACTGGGCCGATGATGTTATCCTAGATTCGGCTTTTGAGGATCACGCATTTCAGGCTTGCTCTGATCTTTTCGTTTCTTTCCCCGGCCTTTGCTTAGGGTTTGACGATGAGACTCTCGAACAGTGCGGCCATGATCTTTGGCTCACCCGTCAACGTCACGGCGCCGGGTTTTGGGATCGCTCGCCAAGCGTTTACAACGGGCAAGAAAACGCTGACAAACTAGACGAGTACGCACGCGATCTGGGGGAGTTCTATGATTTTGAAGCTGAGGAGATGGAGGCATGAAAACCAAGCGAAGCATGAAGGAAAGGGAGCGCACGATATGAGAAGGCATAGCACAAGTCGCAAGCATCACAGCCAAGATCAATTGACCATGATGGTAGGCGCTCTGTTCTTCCTCTCGATCCTTGTGGGGTCGTTCTTCCTGTAACTCGACCCCTTACCCTTTCAACTTTTTAGCCCCTTAACTGGGGCTTTTTTTTGCCTATTCAAAGCGTTATACTCTAAAGGTCACATCTCTAGGGTGGTTATTCGATATGGTTATATTGACTCGATGGGCTTTCTTCAACGATTGCACGCTGGGGCGTTTAGAGTTCGAGGGGTTTAAGTGTTGGACAGTTGAGCGACCTTGGCTGGATAACGCTGTCAACGTCTCTTGTGTCCCTGATGGGGTCTATACGATGGAGCGGCACGATTCCCCAAAGTTCGGGCCTGATGTTTGGGAGCTTCAAAACGTACCCGAAAGGTCTTATATCTTGATTCACGCTGGCAACACTTCAAAGGATGTCACCGGTTGCATTGCATTGGGCGAAGGTTTGAGAGTTGGTGGAGATGGTGTCACAAGCTCCAGAAAGGCTCTGTCGGCGTTTGAGAAGCTCACCAATGGGATTGAATCGCTAGAGATTAAAATCGTCTCAGGCCGAATCTCTGAGCGTTCTTGATCGTATATTGTCGCAACTTAAAAAGGATTGGCCAAAATGGCGAAAGATCCCCGGCTTGAGCGTTACAACCTCGAAGGCTTCAACAAGCCAAAGCGAACGCCAAAGCATCCAGAAAAATCTCATGTTGTTCTGGCAAAGGATGGGGATACGGTCAAGCTTATCAGGTTCGGTCAGCAAGGCGTGAAAGGCTCACCGGCTCGAAAGGGTGAAAGCAAAGCAGATGCGGCAAGGCGTGCGAGCTTCAAGGCTAGACACGCGAAGGGCATCTCTAAAGGCAAGTTGAGCGGGTCTTATTGGTCCAACCGGGTTAAATGGTAGGTGTGGCCCAAGAAACGAAAACGGGCCTTCTGGCCTCATTTAAAGCGCAACCGGAGGCAATCACATGCCGTACAAAGATCTGAAAAAGCAGGGCCAGAAGGTCAAGAAAACAAGCAACAAGAAACCAAAGCAGATGAAGAAGCCCAAGAGGTGATGACATGGCGGGACGGCCCAGAACAGAGATCGACCTCGACCAACTGAGGAAGCTGATGTCGCTCAATTGCACCATGGCAGAGATTGCCGCGTTCTTTGGTTGCAACAAGAAAACCATCGAGCGCCGCATGAATGAAGACGATGAGTTTGCGGAAATCATCGACCACGGGCGAGCTGATGGCATGTTGTCAGTGAGGCGCAAGCAGTTCCAGATCATGGAATCGGGCAACCCAACAATGGCGATATGGCTAGGAAAACAGCTCTTAGGCCAGCGGGACAGCTTCGACATGATCCAAGAGCACAAGCCCATATCAATCGAGATCGTCAATCCGCATGTCTTCGACGATTAGCCCGACAAAGCCTCAGTTCGACTACATCACTTCGGAGGCCACCTATCCGGCGATGGTGGCAGGATTCGGGGCCGGTAAGACTGAAGGCGCCATTCATCGCTCGATCATTGGCAAGCTGAGAAGCCCAACGACCAACAGGGGCTTCTATGCCCCCACCTATGACCTGATTCGGATGATAGCCTTCCCCCGCTTCGAGGAAATACTGACAGAGCTGGAGATACCCTACAGGCTCTACAAGTCCCCTCTGAACTACATTGATATTAACGGGATGGGCTTGATCTTTTTCCGATCAATGGATGCACCGCACCGGATCATTGGGTATGAGCACGCTGACGCTGATGTTGATGAGCTGGATACTATGAAGCCAGAAGACGCGGCGCACGCATGGCGTCAGATCCTAGCTAGAAACCGGCAGAAAAAGCCGGACGGAAAGCCCAACACGGTTGGGGTAACAACAACGCCCGAAGGGTTTCGGTTTGTCTATCAGGCGTGGAAAAAAGACCCAAAGCCGGGTTATGAGATCATTCAAGCGCCCACAGAGAGCAACCCGCACATACCCGAGGGATACGTTGACAGCCTCAAGGCGATCTATCCTGAGCACTTGCTGGCCGCTTACTTAGAGGGCCAGTTTGTCAACCTTACCAGCGGGACGGTATACATGAGTTATGATCGGCACGCTTGCGGGTCAACTGAGACCATCAAAGAGAATGAGCCGCTGTTCATTGGGTGCGATTTCAACGTGACCAAACAGGCTGCGACCATCTACGCGCAGAGGGAAGGCGGTAGGGTATGGCACGCGGTCGATGAGTTGGTCAATATGTATGATACGCCGGAGATGATCCGAATCATTCAGGGGCGCTATCCTCATCACCCGATCTATATCTACCCAGATGCTTCGGGCGGGGCTAGGAAAACCGTCAATGCGTCCCTAAGTGATCTGGCACTGTTAGAGCAAGCAGGGTTCACGGTGAGGGCGAAGAAGAAGAACCCAGCGATCAAGGACAGGGTGGCGGCCATGAATAGGGCGCTTGGACAGGGAAGGGTTAGAATTAACGCTGAGGCGTGCAAAGTCACCGCCGAATCGTTAGAGCAGCAAGTCTACAAGAACGGAGAGCCGGACAAATCAACCGGCGTTGATCACCAAAACGATGCAACCACCTACCCAATAGCGTATGAAATGCCGGTCATGAAGCCGGTCGCAAATGTACGCTTTGCCTTTGCCACCTAAGAGAATTGACCGATGACCGTTGAAAACAAAAACCCAGAATACGAAACATACATCCCCGTTTGGAAGAAGACCCGAGACGCCGTGAGGGGATCGGTAGCCGTCAAAGACAAGCGGCAGGATTATCTACCCGTCCCAGATTCGGAATCCAATGATGACAGCGTAGGATCTCAGTCGATGCGATACCGGCAGTACCTCAAGCGTGCATTGTTCACCAACTTCACCGGGCGAACTAAGAACGCATTGGTCGGGGCCGCTTTCCGCAAAATGCCCGTTCTGGAGATTCCCGCCGCTCTTGATTACCTTCTTGATGATGCAACGGGTGACGGCTTGGGCCTAATACAAATGGCGAAGGATGAGCTGTCGAACCTTCTGGAGACTGGCCGGTCTTTTCTGTTGGTTGACTACCCCCAATCAGAGGACGGGTTAAGCGCCGAAGAAGTGGCCTTGTTAGACCTTAAAGCCTCGATCATCCCATTCACGGCAGAACAGGTGATCAACTGGCGAACTGATGCGGTGAGAGGGCGCAAACTGTTGACCCTTTGCGTGATCGCTGAGGACTACAAAGACGGCGGCGATGAGTTCGCGCATGATACCGATACACAATATCGCGTGCTCAGACTCAGAGAGGATGGTTATACACAACAACTCTACCGGGACGGCGTACCGTTTACCGAGGAATTCTACCCGAAAAGAGCAGATGGCTCTGCTTGGGATGTCATACCCGGCGTTTTTGTGGGGTCAAAGAACAACGATGCTACCGTAGACGATGCGCCCCTCTCAGATATTGCTGATGTCAACATCGCCCATTATCGGAACTCTGCCGATTATGAGGAATCATGTTTTCTGACTGGACAACCAACCCTGTTTATCACTCACAGCCTCTCCATGGAGCAGTGGTTTGAGTACAACCCCAACGGGATCAAGCTAGGGTCTAGGGCTGGTCATGTTCTCGGTGAGGCTGGAGGGGCCACACTGGTACAGGCTGACCCAAACAACCTTGTTCTGGAGGCTATGAAGGCAAAAGAGGCCGCAATGGTGGCGATTGGTGCGCGTATTGTCACCGATAGGGGCGGGAATGAGACGGCAGAGGGCGCGAGAATCCGATTTGCTAGTGAGAACTCGGTGCTCGGTGATATTGTCCACAACTTGAGCCAAGCTATTGAGCAGTGCCTTGTATGGTGCGGCGAATTCATGGGCGTTGGTGATCTGGCTGAGTTCGAGATCAACCGAGAATTCTATGATAAGTCTGTAGACCCCCAGCTTCTGATGTCGATGGTCACTCTGTTGGATCGGCAGATCATCAGCAATCAGGACATTTTCGACCGCCTCAAGGCCGGGGGAATCATCGATGCTGATCGACAGCTTGAGGACATACAAGAAGAACTCGGAGAACTGGCCCCGCTAGGCTAACCCATGTCAACAAATGACAAAATCGAAGACGCTATAACGCGCCATCAGGTCTTCATCATGCGCTACTCGCTAGGGCGCGAGGCTGTGGCTGATGAATACGTTGCGCGGCTTGTAGAGGCCGTTGAGGAGCGTCTAGGGCCGGATATTGCCTCAGTGTCTCCGGCTAGGCTCGATCAGATCATTGCGGACGTTCTGAGTGACATCAAAGAGCGGTCTGATGAGTACGAAAAGAGCGTTGTCGATGAGATGCTCGAATTCATTGGGTATGAGTCAGACTTTAACGTCAACCTCTTAGACTTCAACGCTGTGACAGAGGTTGCGGCCCCGGCGCTCGGAATACTACAGGCGGCTATGCTGCTTCGGAGAATGCCGCTAGAACCTACCAAGTCCTACACGATCAACGAGGCATTGAGGGAATACTCAGGCCGAAAATCAAGGCAGATCGTCCAAACCGTACGCGATGGCGTAACTTTGGGTCAAACCAGCCAAGAAATATCATCCAACGTCAAAAATTTGACTAAATTACAGCAAAGACAGGCCGCAACCCTAGCAAGAACCATCACCAACTACGTCAGCATTCAAGCTAGAGAAGTGGTTATGAGAGAGAACCCTGATATAACTGATAGTTATAAGTGGATTGCTACCTTGGACGGTCGCACTTCTCTAATTTGTGCGAGCAGGGACCAACAAGTCTTCAAAGAGAGCAACGACAGCCCAAAGCCTCCGGCGCACTTCAATTGCCGAAGCACAATCACTCCGATTGTCAAAGATGAGTTCGATCTGGGATTGGACATACAAGGCCGTAGACCGGCTGTGAGCGACGAAGGGGTGAAACAGGTCAAGGGCAACACTAGCTATGAATCATGGCTTAGAAGGCAATCTGTGGCGTTTCAGGTGGAAGTGCTAGGGGTAGCCAGAGCCAAACTGTTCCGAGAGGGGAGAATATCAATAGGCCGCTTTGTGGATGAGCAAGGCCGGACGTTGACGCTTGACCAACTCAGGAAACTGGAGCCAATAGTCTTTGAGGACTTAGGCATTTAATACGGCAGAGCCGTACATTGCAAACTAGAGGTGAGCAAATGGAAGCGTTAAAAGATATTGAGTTGGATGACGATGTAAAGGGGCAGATCGCTGAGAGACTAGAGCTAGAGATACAAGCTAGACTAGATCAAGAGGTCTCAGGGCTAAAGTCTAAAAACGATGAACTGATTGCTGAAAAGCGAAAGGCGCAAGAGGCAACCGAGGCCGCAAAAACGAGGGCCAAGCAGGAAGCAGAAGACAAGGCCAGAGCAGAGAACGATTATAAGCAATTGTTCGAATCTCAGAAGCAAGAGTCCGATACCTTGCGTAAAACCATCGAAAAGATGAATTCTGATATTTCTAGGTCTAAAATAGACCAAGAAGCCGTAAAAATAGCTTCAGGCTTGACAAAAGACACAAGCCGAGCGAAACTTTTACAACAACAGATCAGCCAGAGGCTGACCCTAGTTGACAATGAGATTCGAGTGTCTGATGAATCTGGTCAATTGACCGTTTCCACACTTGATGACCTCACTAACTCTATCAAGCAGAACTTCCCGTTCTTGGTTGATGGCAGTCAAGCAAATGGCGGCGGGGCCGTCAGAGCGCAAGGCAGAGCCGAAGCGCGATCCAAAGAGATGTCACGAGCTGACTTTGATGCACTGCGTCCGGTTGATCAATCGGATTTTATGCGTTCGGGCGGCAAACTTTATGATGATTAAGGAGGCCAACAATGGCTAACGTATTAACTAACCTTG